>Ga0247760_1000508_pt1 | contig 42004 bp, 33 predicted proteins | sample UWRJL171409R4_FD_179936 | JGI IMG/M metagenome (GOLD analysis project Ga0247760, IMG submission 179936) | Plant litter microbial communities from Arlington Agricultural Research Station in Wisconsin, United States - UWRJ-L171-409R-4 | ecosystem: Environmental > Terrestrial > Plant litter >...
TCCGCGCAGGTTGAGTTCCTTGATCGTTCGCTCTTGGGCGTCAAGGCTGATGTCGAGATTTTTCAGCGGATAGCTATACTTGAGCGTAAAGTCGACAAGGCTGGTCTTTTCTTTGATCACCCGGAGGAGATCAACGAGGCGGCTATCTTCCGAGATCTCAAGTCTCTCCTGTCCGCTGGGTGTCCGTAGCCGAATCTGGATTTTCACACCCATTGTTGGCTTATGTCTTTGGAGAATCGAGGGAAATTATAACCAGAATATTACAGCTCACGGTTGGAGTGAGGTGTGTGGTGTGGTGAGGAACGCGGAGGGGAGGCCCCGCCGGGCAAAAGAAGGCGGAGAGGATGAGCAGGTCTCACTGAGTTGGGTAGGAGAGGTAGGTACCTATCCTCGCCAGCACCTTCAATTTTGGGGTCTCGCAGTGTAGGGAATCGAGAGAGTATGTATCTTTTGTGCTGTCGAAAGGGAAGTGCAATCTTGTCTCGTAATGTGCAGCTTGATGGAAAACGGCAGCTATCACTAGCACTTTTGTCTAGCAGAAAGGCCTAACGCATGCGCATTGGATGAAGGGAGGTAGGTAGGTAGGTAGGTTTGGATGAGACACAAGGGATTTATCATAGGTATATAATAAACCAAAATTTTTTGCTTAAACTTTTATTCCCCAAAGTTGCGGGCCTCTTTCATGAAACTTTGTTCATCAAAGTGCAAATTCAGGTAGGTTCCCGTCTCTGGCATGCCCAACATCGTGGAGAATGGCTTGTGGGGAGCTGGCGGCAAATCACTGTCCGCCTAATCCCAGTCTTGATCTGATGAGGAATCTTAGCGCAATACCTCATGTGCCTCATTGTGGAAGTATCTTGGGAGACCTCCGTTGACGACAAGCCCTCCCAAGGTCACTTGATTATATACCCCCAACAACGTGCGTCGGTTAAAAACCCGTTGGCTTTCACTTCCGCCAGAAAGTGGGGAGTGCGCGTTTCTGAGGTTGTGATTTAAACCTGTGTGCGCTCTGGTAACCGCCTAACAACGCCCGCTTGCTCATGCCCGCGCAGCCAAGCTGCAGTCCGCACCACGCCCGAATGAGCGAATTGAGCCAGTGTCTGGCAAACGTCGGGTGTTGAGCTGCAATAAACTGACAGTGCCCAGCCAATCTGCCCAGAGGTTTATTTTGTCCACACACGGCTGGGTCCACAGAGAATCGTGCGCTCCTGGGAACTTAGTTTCCTTGTTGTTACGTTAACTGTGGAAACGACGGTCTTGACAGCCCAGAATGTCGCCGAGAAGGCAATGCTTCCACATCATTATCATCATCATGCAGTCGTGGCTTGAATGTCTTCGGTATCCGCCTGGTCAGTGAAGAACCGTGATGCCAAGAAGGCTTGACCACCCTGGTAGCCCACAGTTTAAATAATCGGCTGCATTGTGTGCTTACCGTAGCATCCCGACGCCTTCTCCAAAATTGGTGTCTGGCATCCGTTCCCTGCAGAATCGCGACAGAACCAAAGTCGCGAGGACACAACCCCCCACAGTTCTCGATCCAAGTGGAGGCTTTCGCGGTTTGCCCTGACTCGGGCGAGGTACCGTAGGTAGCCCCCGTCTCCCAGCTGCTGTCTGATACTCTACGGGTTTGGCCGCGCCATGCCCACTTTGCGCGAGCGATCGAGCAGAGGCGAGATCTCGCCTGCCAAGAAGACATCTCCCACGTCGCGGAAAGTCACGACGCCCCGAAGCCAGAGAAACGCCGCCATGGCCGGCGATGCCATCGAAGTGCGCGAATCAATTGAAGCCAAAGGCGACGTTGAGATGCAGGACGCCAACCCTGTCGCGCGACGCGGTCCTGACCCCAGCCTCGACCCGGCGGGAAGCGATATCGATGCAGATGGCGATGTCGACATGGACGCCGAGGGCTCCCCCGACGACGATAGCCGCCAAGCTCAGCAGGACCAGTCGTCAATAGACCTGCTGCAGCTCATTAAGGAGGTGTCCGAGTATCTTTGTCAGGTCAAAACCACCATTGACGGCGAGTAAGTTTGGCCAGCCTGCACCCCCGTTGCGTGTTGTTCGCATCGCTAACACATGGTCCCAGGGAACACGAGATCGCGGCCCCCTTCCAGCGACTCGTAAACAAGCGCAGCATGCCCGATTATTTTGACGTGATTAAGGAGCCCATGGCCTTTAGTACAATCCGTGTACGTTGTTTCTGCGCAGCCGATTGACCCACCGCTGACTGATGCTGTCCACGCCATCAGGGCAAGATTGGTAAAAAAGTGTACGAGACCTTCAACCAGTTTGTTTGTGACGTGACGCGCATCTGCCATAATGCCCAGGTGTACAACCGCGCTTCCTCCCTGATCTTTGCCAACGCCGCTTCACTCTTGGACGTGTTCAAGAAGAAGCTTGACGAGTTGGTCCGGAATGGAACTATCAGGCCCGAGGACGCCGTTATGCCCGATTATGGCCCGCTCCCCGAAGTCGAGGATTCTCCACCACCTGCTGATGATGAAGAGGAGATTGAGGAGGATGAAGAGGAGGAGGACGAAGACGAGGAGGAAGACGATGATGATGACGAGACCGATGACGAGAGCGGCCGACGTCGTAATAAACGCAGGCTGACCCAAATCGGCCGCCGGAGTCGCGGCGACGGCGATACTACCCATCGCAAAGGACGCCCCCCAAAGGTTCTCACCCCCCTGGAAGGCCGCATCGACGAGATCCTCAAGGGACTACGCAAGCACAAGAACAGCGGGGGTGAGTTGGGCATTTACCAGTTCGAGCGGCTGCCCGACAAAGCCGAGGTCCCAGACTATTTTGCCACCATCCAGGAGCCTATTGCGCTGGACTTGATCAAGAAGAAGTTCAAGCGTAAGAAGTATCAGAATCTTGACCAGTTGCTGCGGGACCTCAACCTCATGTTTGACAATGCAATGAGGTATAACGAGGATGGAAGTGTCGTGTATGAGGATGCCCAACAGTTGAAGCAGCTGACCCGACAGCTTGTTGAAGAGCAGCGAGCGCGGCCGGATGAGGAATTTCGCGATGAGCACGGCAAATTGCCGCTGGCTGGCATTCAGCATCTCGGTCGCGTATTCGTTGTTGGTAAGTTGTTATCTGGCAGATTTGATGATGCTTGGCCGTGATTAACTCTTGTGCAGGTGACTGGGTGCACATTCGGAACGCCAATGATGTGTCGAAGCCGATCGTTGCGCAGCTTTTCCGTCTCTGGTCCGACCAGTCTGGCCAGAAGTGGGTGAACGCGTGCTGGTACTATCGACCTGAGCAGACCGTGCACCGACATGACAAGCACTTCCTGGAGAACGAGGTCTTCAAGACGGGCCGATATAAGGACCACCGCATCGAAGAAGTGGAGGACATCTGCTACGTCATGTTTCAAACACGCTATTTCAAAGGTCGACCGCGCGGTTTCCCCCCGGACAAGAGCGTTTACGTCTGCGAGTCGCGCTACAACGAAGAGAAACACACCTTTAACAAGATCAAGACTTGGAACAGCGTGCTTCCTGATGAGGTCCGTGACAGGGACTACGAGATGGACATCTTCGAAGCCCCCCGGCCGATCCGAAAGGAGCCGAGCAAGATCAAGCACCTGCTTCAACTTGATGCGAAAGAAACGGATGACTTCCCGAAGCCAACGTGGGGCGCTCCAAATGCGCCGCCCATGATTGGGGCGGTGCATCGCCGGCCCCGGGGCCCGAATGTAGGCTTTAGATCTTTTGTGTTTCCGGAAGAGGAACAAAGACTGACAGATGCTCCCAGGACTCGCCACCCCCCGAGGAGATGCCCCAGCCAGCAGTGCGCCCGCCCATGGGAACGTACCTCGCGCCGGGCCAGCAGTCAGCGGCGTCGCCTGCGCACTTCCAGCAGTTCCAGGTTGCTCCGCGCCAGGTACCGCAAGCCGTCCCTGGTCCCCACACCCCGGGGCAATTTGCGCCTGGACAGCTGCCGCCTCAAATTCATGGACAGATGGCACCCATGCCCCACATGCAGCAGCACCCAGGAATGGCCCACATGCAGCCGCAGCCGATGCCAGTGCACATGCAGCCTGCGCAGCACTTCTCGCCGCATCCTGGTCCCGGCCCTGGCCAAGCTTTTGCACCCCAGTTCACCGCGCAGCCTCCCACTCCGCAGCAAATCCACTACCAGAGTCAAACTCACCTGGCGCCTTCTTTTGACCCCCACCGTCAGCAAGTTCCTCCCTCATTGACTCCCTCGCGTCCCTCCCCAATGGCGCACAACCCCACGCACGGCAATGCACCCATGGCGTCTGCCAATCCCGGTGCGCCTGCCGTCTACAATCCCCCGCGTGCCCCCGAGGTCTACACGCTCGCCGACAATGTCGACGCCGCCATCCCCAAAGAGGTGCGCGATGAGTTCCAGCGCGACGACCAAGGTCGCATCTTGTTCTTCACTGCGCCCCCTCTCAATCGGCCCAACAAGGGCGTCACTGAAGAGTTCGCCGGTCTCGGACACAGCGTCAATTACATGGCCGGAGACATCCAGAAGCTTCGCGAGGAGCGCCGGGCCAAAAGAAGGGAGCGTGACGAGAAAGCGGCCGCGCTCGAGGGCCATGCTACCAAGAAGGCTCGCGAGTACAAGGCGAAGAGAGAGGAGCAGCAAACCAAAGCCCGGCTTAAACAGTACGAGGCATTTGGCGAGATGTGGCTCGACAAGTGGGTCAAGGAAATGAACGAGGGCACCATGGCCATCATGGAGGCTTCTGGAGCCATCTACCATGCGACCAAAGAAGAGAAGCTTGCCGTCAAGAACATGACACAGGAGCAACGCGATACCTATCTCAAGAGGCAGGCTGGAGACACCTTCTACAGACGCGGGACGGGGAGTGCCGATTGGACAAAGCAGTATGGAAAGAAGACGGAAGCCAACGATACTGTCAGCGACATTGTCGGGGTGGCACAGCCATGAGACCTCAGTTCGCGAGCCCTTGGTTGAGACCCACGTCTATCGCACCATAGTTATTCCCCGCTCATCTTGATACCCCATGTCGATCTCACATCGGTTGTCTTTTACTGGCTTAATGGGTTAGGATAAGGTCTCGCTTTTGTCTAGACAGATGGAATCCTGGAATCGGAGTTTCGGAGGCGGCGGTTCGGAGGTCTTTACGGCTATTGGAAAGTAAAAAGTTCTCAGAGCATTGGCCTGTATCTTTAGTACTAAAATCAGTGGTGCATCTACTGGCCTGGACTGGGTTACAGTCATGGTGCAAGCTCTCCAGTAAGCTGATTCGGAGTTTGAGAGCTTTAGGTTAAGTTTTAGCGGTGTTATAATTAGCCAAACCAATAACTTAGATATTGTGGTTTTGGTGTTCTGCACGTGGTTGCCAGCTCCCCACCGAGAGTTGATGGTTGATGGCTCACGATTGATACAATCTAACCCGCCGTCCCTGAAAGACTGCCTGCGTGGGACTTGGCGGGCATTTAACAGGGGTTACTACGATTTGAATGCTTCCCAGCTGTTTGCGAGGGGCCAGGATGATATAATTAAGCTCTGGTTCTAAATTCAGAGCCTTAAAATTCCTGGTCGAGGCCTCAAGCTTTCCCCATCGAGCCTTTGATAGCACCACCTAGGTAGATACAACAATCTGGTATGTTTGCCCTTGGTCTACCCGGGGTTCCGACGGCCGCCAACCTACCATAAACTACTGCGCGAACAATCTTTTAGGGATTAGATGGTACGGTCGAAACCATGTTTCCATGTGTTTACCATGAGTCACATTTCACGGCTCTATGCAGAGCTAGATTGTCTGGACCTGTTGAGGCGTTGGAACGGGTCGTTTGACGGGCGTATAGGGCTGGAAATACCGGCTTACCGGCACCGGTTAGCTCATCAGTGACTGGGGTAACTTTAGTTTGGTAACGGCCAAGCTACCCACTTCTAGCACCCAAATTGGATCGTGAGGCCTTCACTAGGGCATATCAACAAGTGACTGTGTCGGAACACCCTTGCGCCGATCAGCGAATCGCGAGGGCTCGCGGCTCTGCAGCATGGGCGCCGTTCTCGCAATCTGAGTGGGTGCCCCGCTTTTGCCCCCTGCTGCCCTCCAACCCCCCAATCATTGCCCCACACGAGTCATCGCCGACTTCACTTCTGCCCAATTCCAACCCAGCACTCAACTTCTTTCCTCCACCACTTCCACCTCACGAGTGAACGCAACTCTCTTCACCCCGCTGATCCTTCCGCCTTGCGAGCTATTGGAAATGCCCTGTCTTTTGGCACGCAATTCCAGTTCTGGCTCCCCACTCGACGCTTAATTCTCTCTCCTCTCCCTCACACCACTCGCGCTCCAATCTGTTCGTGCCCAACGACGACTGGAGCGCCCGCTCGCAACACCCCTCCGTCAAACCACAGATCTTTCTTCACTCCATACTCTTACGGAAATTCTACTTCTTCAAAGCCGACTTCGCAATCACCCTCGGCATTTACCACATCTCTTGTATCCCGACAAAAGATCAATTTCCTACCCCGCTTCTCCTCACGAGCTTTCTGTTGTAACTCGCAACATCCAATCCCCCACAACCTATCTTTTGCGGTTCGCAATTGCGTACTCCTCCAACCGATCGCATCTGATTTGGTACTTTCCTGTCATTGATGTCAAGAAGTCAAAATGCCAACCACGTTCTTCGGTCGCACCGAGTCCAACGGCAGACGCCGGTTGGGCGATGATTTCGATCTCATTGCCAAATGGCTGAGCGCCGCCATCCACATGCCCACTCGCAGCTCGTATCTGCTTTCTCAATTCTCTGCTGCCGATCAACGCAAGTTTCTCACTGAACCTGCATGCGAATTCCGAATCAATCATGGCCCCGACAACACCGTGAAGATCGAAATGGTTGATGGCGAGAAGACGGAACTCGACCCTGAAGTCGAAGCCATGCTCTTCAATGACAACTATCAGCGAGGTTGCGCCAAGCACCTTGATCTGTTCACCGCAATGGAGGATGCCTCCCCCGAAGCTGATGTCATTGAAGCTGCCGAATACGAGAGATCCATCTCCGAGGGACTCGACATTGAGGCTGCAAAGCAGCGCGCGGAGGCAGCGTTCAAGCGCCACGTTGACAAGGCAACCCTCCGTGTGGTGGTCCAGTGGAGGCTTGAGAACTTACGCAGAAAGAAGCGTCTTGGCCAAGACATTGTCTTTGTTGATGGCGACAACCCTCGGCTCGCGCTCCGCGACACACTTACAGACGACGAGTTCTCTAAGGTGCCAATGACCGACGCTAAGCCTGTCGCCAATGCCCATGCTGCTACTCACAGCAGCCCCAAGATCAAAATGTCCTTTGACAGGACTCCTGGCGCCGGCAGACCTGTGCAGCGGACCCCCGAGAAAGCTAGCAGTTCAACAAGCTCCAGCCCCACACACGGAAGCGAGACTTCCGTGCCTAGCCTTTCGTACAGCAGCCCTCGTTCCTCCTCTGACGAAAGCTCACCCAAGCTGGTATCCACCCCCAGACCTGGCGGATGGCTCACTACGCAGGCAGAGCATCTCGAAGGCGCGAGTATTGGCGCATTCGATGGTGGTTCTCAGCATACGACAGCCCAATCTCAGAGCATGTATGGCCATTTGGGCAGCGGCCTGACTAAGGCGTTCCTCGACGGAACTTTCGTCGCACCGTCTGGATTTCAAGCAATTAACAACTCTCTGTTCATCTCGAACCAGACAACCAATGTGTATGGTGGTGGTGTCGCTTTGGGCACGCCTGCGCAGCCTCTCTGCGATAACGCCAACTATTACAGCGCGTACAATCAGTACAACCAGTTTAGCCAGTTCAGCCCTGGTGGTGGTAACATCATGGCGCCCCAGTCCGCGCCGTATGGCAATTTCAAGCCGCTGCAGCCTGTGCCCGAGACGACGGCACCCACGGTGTGCAAGTATCCGCCTCCTCCGCCGTTGCCTAAGGCGCCTATTCCCCCCAAGAGGGCCAAGTATCAGCCTTGGTCCGGCATGACTTGCTACGAGATGGGATACCCATCCTCTCCCGACTTCCTTGTCCCCGAATACTGGACGACGAGAGACTCGAAGACCCGGTACCTGCACCACAAGATCCACAACCTTGTGCAGGAGGATGTGGATCTGCGGCTGAAAGTCACACACAGAGCGACGTGCGAGCCAATTCATGTGTTTGTTGACCTCTCCAACATAATCATTGGGTTCTATGACTGCCTGAAGATGAAGCGCAGCATTGACATTCGCAAGCGGGTTAAGACCCCGGCTTTCTCCTTTGAAAACTTTGACGCTGTTCTCTGTCGCGGTCGAGACGCCGCCAAGAGAGTCGTCGCTGGTTCTTTGGGTAGCTCCAACAAGCGACGTCCGGAGTACATGGTGGAGGCTGAGACTCTCGGGTATGAAATGAACATTCTGCAGCGAGTTCCCAAGCCTGTTTCACCACAGCTCCGGAAGAAGTCAAAAGGAGGCCGTGATGTCGAGTCGGCTACTTCGGGACCAGAGTCATCTGGAGACGACAACTATGTCGGCCCCAAGAAGAACGGCGAGCAAGGTGTTGATGAGCTCCTTCACCTCAAGATCTTGCAGAGCGCCCTCGATACTTCTACCCCTGCCACAATGGTGCTCGCCACCGGCGACGCGGCCCACGCCGAGTTCTCGGTTGGCTTCAAGAGCAACATTGAGCGCGTCCTGGCGTTTGGCTGGTACATTGAACTGTACGGCTGGAGCCGAAATATCTCATCTGCTTGGCGCGATGAGGCCTGGACCAGCAGATGGGGCAAGCGATTCAGAATCATTGAGCTTGACCAGTTTGCTGAGGAACTATACGACATCGCTTTCGAACCGCTGCAGCGCTAGGATGACAGTTTACTGTCACGCCACAGGACCTGACTTGTCATGTTTTATGTTTCCAACTCTTCTCTCTTTTCGTCCTCCCCGGATTTCAGCATCTGGCTGGTTGTCCAGATCACAGACGTTACTGTCGATCGCATGGCCAATGCATAGACTAGTGCGCCATTTCGTCGACTCTCTTCTTTTCATTTCTGTCTTTATGTTTTCGTCCTTACCTCCACCATGGGGCATTTGCTGTTTCGACACATTCATTCATTTGCGCCAAACACAACTGGCATTCGACTACTCGTCACTCGGAGATTGCTACCGACTTTCGTCTGGAGCACTCTAATCAGCAAACTAATATTGGCGACTGTCCCAATGGGATGCTCGCACCGCCGCACATTCTAGAAACGGGCTCGATAGACGTATATGGCAGCTGGCACGGTGCCCAACGGCTCACTCGGATTGAGTACAGTTGGTTGAACGACACAGCCTGGCGTTCGCTTTACGATAGCCACGAAGGATGATGACGACTTTATGACTGGCAACACGATCTTCAGATGGGATTGAACCGCATTGGGGCGGCATTCCAGGGATCAAACAAACAGGGCATAGCATGGCATAGTACGCGCATAGCATATGGGATGGACATTGCATGTTCCGAATCGGTGACGATACACGGTGGACAAGGATGTCCGATACGGCGAAAAGTGGCGCGATCTTTCATACAGCGAAACAATGACGCGGATCTGGCGGTTTTCTTGTTCTAGACGCCTAGTTTTGGGGGTCTTTGGCGGACATGGCATGGAATCGGCGGAACGGTGGATACATTGCGCTGAAGATACCCGCAGCACATAAGTGTTGCATCTGCTATTTTTTGGGGGAGGACAGTTTTTTTTCTTTCTTTGGCTGGATGAGGCACGCTCACCACAGGAACACTACACGCATGGCATACTCATACTCTTAGTACATCACAGCACACGGCGTCATGGTTTTTTTAATTACGAGTTATAAGGGCGGGGTCATGACGGGACACGTTGCGCATGGAAAGTATGGTAGCATGGTGTTCTTTGCGGCCGGATAGTACAGCGTGGGGCCAGCGTTAGATGATAGCGCTAATATTATTGTTGTTACTGCAATTTTGTGATTCCTGTGCTACTCATGGTACGAAGTGGGGCTGAGTGGTGGTGATTTGGGGGATGTGGTCTCGACGGCGGAGGCAATGAAGTGGCATTGGTGGTGTGGAAATTGGTTTCAGATGAACGTGTCCCGGCGACAGCATCCCAAAGGACACGCGTCAAGCCCGAAGATAGATATTTACGTAGCTAGATCGAGAAGACTACTTCGAGCTAGAAACTACTGAGACTACTAGGAATGGCTCAAGGAGGGGAGACTTACCTTGGGAGTTGGATGGAAACACGACATTAGGGCAAGATATCTCGAATTCTGCAAAGCACAACGATCCGGAGATGTGAGCATTGAAAGGAATCTGGCCAGCTATATCCCCTATCTATACGTACCTACTACCAAGAAACTACCAAGAGCCCGTCTCCTCTCCCCTCTCCTCTCTCCCGCCAACTCGTCTCCCCTGCCCCAGCTCCGTCATAATCCACTCATATACCGCCCACTGCACAGCATTGACCACAAATGCTCGCACACTGCATACTAGCAACCCCCGGAAGAAAGGCCGCACCCCACCCTCGCGATATGTCTGGCGCACTACCTCCCACGCGGTGAGACGATGGGGTTGTTTGCTGGGGAGGAGTGGGTCTCTTTCCGTCCATATCCGTCCTGGTTCTGTGGAGAGAGAGAGAGAGGGAGAGCGAGAGCGAGAGGGAGAAGGAGAAATAGATAAAATTCCCTGCGTCTGCACCCGCGTCTTGATGACATCCAACGGGAAGATGCTCGCCCAGGTGACGATTCCGGCAATGCCGCCGCAGAGGAGGACCTTGGCTGTTTCTCTTTTGGTTTGCCAACCCCCTGTTGACGCTCCAAGCCCGGGTCCAATATCAGACCTTACCCCAGCCCCGACTACATAGGGTGGTGGTGGTGGTGGTGGTGATGATGACAACGAGGGAGACGAAGAAGTGAAAAACGCATCAACGCACCGTCCTGCCAGCTCATAGCTCCAAAAGTAAAACCCATACCCGACGCTATCGCGGAGAGCGGTTACTGCCCCGCCGAGGTACAGTCCACGGAGGCCTTCTGTGCGGAGGACGTGCCGGGTTATCGCCCAGGAAGAGCTGCCACCTCCGCCTCCGCTTCTGCTACCGGCACTGGTACTTGTGTCTCCCCCGACAGCTGGCAGTGAACTGGAACCGGAACCAGAATTAACCGCGGGAGAAACAGAACCCAATTGTGCCCGGCACTTTACTAGCTCCGTCGGCGTGCTCACTACCCAGGTGGCAAGTCCGCCCACTGCGCCAGCAAGCCAAGTTGTGGCCAGGTTTGAGCCCGTTGCAGTCGGGATATGGAGGAGCGAGTTGAGCGCGGCTTCGGTGCGGTTGTAGCTGACGAAAAGAAGGGCGTTGAGAGCGCCGTAGCCAAGAACAGGGGCGGCAGTACCAGTTAGGAAGGGGCGGAGGCAGGATGTTGTGGGTGAGGGAGTTGGTGAGGGAGAGGGAGAGGGAGGAGGAGATGGGGGGGAGGATGATGAAACACCGGCTTGGAGTTTGACTTTGAGTACATCGAGGGGGTTGCCGATTATGATGCCGACGGCGCCGGAGATGTAGCCGGCCCAGAAGTCGGCGGACATTATCTTCCGGGCCGTGGGTATCTATCTCTCCCGCCCGTTTGATTTGGGCTAAGGTTGGGAGGGAGGGGTTGGTTGATTAGGCCTGGGCAGAGAGAGTTGGGCCGAGGTGGTTTGGGTGAGGGATTTGTCACCTGAGATGGCACATCGTGTTTGGGGGGCCTAAGGAAATTGAAAGTTGAAGGTTTACAGTGATACTGGGGGAACTATACTATCATTCTCGTTCACTCCATCTCACGCTGGTAACGCGGCATACATCAGTCTATGGCGGGGTGGGTTGGACGGCTATGGTGGGACTGTGGGGTCGCGGGACAGGGGTTTCATTACTGTCTTTGTGAGCATGTAAGCGCATGGAATTTACCATGACGCACTGTATTATTAAATACCTGGCTTGCCTGGCAACCTGGATAGTATTAATTGATGGATGGTGATGATGATGATGTTGTCAGGCGTGATGTTCGTGCGTCTGTGGTTGGAACCTGCTGTGCAACAGTCTTTTTGGTTCGCGCGACAGGACCCTGGAGCTCTTAGCCCTCCCCCTCCTCCCACTCTACAATCTTAACCCTGAAAGATTGTTAGTGTGGGACTTGGTGAGTCCGAAGTATCTAGTAGCGGTTCATGCAATATGAACAGCTGGGAAGCTATTTTGCGAGGGGTCAAGCCAGAATATTTAGGCCTTAACTCCAACATTCACGGCCTTGAAATTTACTCCTTAGGGCCTCAAGTTTCCATCATAACCCGTCAAAAACGGGATGCCCGGGGCCTAGAAGCTGCAGCTAAGCCGTAAAGTACCGCGCGAACAATGCTTCAGGGTTGGACTGTACATCTCTGTTGGGGTATCAATGGTTAGCGTGGTACGGCTAGGCCACTAAGTGCCACAGTTTACTGTGGTATTTTGGGTGAGTGGGAGTGTAATTTTCTGTCTAGATCAAGGAAGTGTTTGCGCCCCGCTGCTACAAGAAAATATATGTCTTGCATGAGAGAATGAGCAATCTCTGGCTCGATAAATGCCTGAAACATTCGTTTGCTTGCTTGTAAGGAGATTTAACATCATCTCAAATCCAAGTGAATTCTAGTTCGAGTCTCATCTCGTTGCTAATACCAGGTCTTTCTTCTCCTTGCTCTCACTCCGCGGACCCACTATTTTGTAGCCGCGCTTCAGCAAGCTCAGCTGCACGTCACCCTTTCAGCCTGGCTCGGCAAACCACCAACTCACCGCGACGATTCCCATCCCATTACATCCAGCAACCGCCTGTGGACCCCAAACCACCACCCCAATAAGGGAGCAACAAAGAACAGCTACTTCACCCGGACGAGACCCCCCAAGAACCCAAAGAAAAATGGCCGAACGCCAACTAACCCAGCTCCTCACCCAACTCAAATCCTCCTCGCTCCCCTACCCAGCCGCCTCCTCCCTCCTTTCCAAGGCCAAAATCCTCCTCCTCCAGCTCAATGCCCTCTCCCCCGACACCACAACAAACTCCTCCCACCTGGCCCTCGCGCGCGACGTCTACGAGCAAGGCGCCCTTGCCTCCATCCGCGCCAAGAACCCCGACGCCTTCACGCGCTACGTCAACCAGCTCGCGCCCTTCTACGAGCTTCCCCCCTCGATACTCCCCCCCGGGAATTCCGAGCGCGCCAAGGTGACGGGGCTGTATCTCCTCCTTCTGCTGACGCAAGGCCGGTACGCCGAGTTCCACAGCGAGTTGGAGGCGCTGTCTACGGCGGGGACGGTGGATGCTGAGCGGGATCGCTATCTGGGATATCCGATCCGCCTGGAGCGGTGGTTGATGGAGGGGAGCTATGATCGGGTGTGGAAGGGGATGAAGAAGGGGGAGGTGCCGTGTGAGGAGTATGGTGTGTTTTCGGATGTAAGTTCACTCGATTGCTGTGTGTGTGGTAGATGGTTGGCTAACAGCCGGGATGAACAGATCCTCACATTCCAGATCCGCTCCGAAATCGCTAGCAGCAGCGAGCGCGCTTACCCTTCGCTTCCCCTGTCGTCGACCAAGTCGCTGCTCTTCCTCGACTCGGAGGGCGCCGTTATTGATTTCGCCCGGAGCCGCGGCTGGCTGATTCGCGATGGAACCATTTATTTCCCTTCGGCGAATGCGGCTCAGGAGGCAGGCGAGGAAGCCGAACAAGAGAAGGAGACGAGCCAGATGATTATCGAGAACACGCTGGGATATGCCCGGCAGTTGGAGACTATCGTGTAATGCACAGCATGGAGAAACCGGAGTGCAAAGAAGCAAGCGCAGGGAAAAGGAAGGCACAGAAGAGCAGCGCATATCCTTACAACACCCGCTGCTTGTACTAATACGCTTAGATCTTAGACGGCAATGACAACTAGGTCATGAACAGACAAGATTCCGGATGAAACTAATTTGCTTCATTGCTACAACTCGGAATTTGCTCCACATGATTCAGACAGACCCCCTCTCCCATAATGAGTTATTCTAGAACGCTTGACTTTTTTTTGACGACCCCGGAAACCTTCCACTCGCCTTGTAGCAGCCAAGCATCATTAACGATGCTCATCTTATATCATTCATTAACTTTATCCATCTACGCAAACAGTTTCAGCCCACTGCCGTGCTTGCCAACTTCGCACACCTCGCAGACAACGCAGATGGTGCCCTTATACTTTGTGTGGTACTTGGAGCCGTCAAATGCGCATTCTTCGTAGCTGGTACCGCTGTAGATTGGCGTGTGGCTAGCCGCGCAGACCTCAAACTCGGCAAACTGATCAAATTCAATCTCCACCGTGTCGTGAGGGTTACGCTCGCACTGAGCCTTAGTCTTTCTAGCCTGTTGGCGGTTTAGTAACTCATGAGAGGACAACGTGGAGGGCCAGAGGAGAAACTTACACTTTCGAGAATCTTGGTAGCCCCTCCGTTGGCTAGTATCCTGTTGGCAAAGCTGAGAGCCGAGTTGTAGTTCTTGCTCCGCATGGCCAGGTTCATCGCGTTGAGCAGTGCAAGCTGACGATGAGGCACCTCAATCTTGGGAATCGTAAAGTATGCTGACAGCTCCAAACTCCTCTTCAGGAGCTGTGGGTCCTTGGTGACGGCATCCGGGGCACCGAGCGCTCTCCGCTCGAGTTCGATGGCCATGGCGACAGCATACTCGCTTGCCGAAGTGATCAGTTTCTTGGCTTCAGTGACTTCGCTGTCACTTCCGACAGCATTGACCAAGACGGCATGAAGAATGCTCTTGAAGATCTTCAAGCCATCCTCTAGCTTATTCGTTTTCATCGAGTTATAGCCGTGTTGGAGATCATTCGCGGCAAGATACTCCAAATCCCTGGGGATGATGGGGAGAACCTTCCTGGGATCCGACTCCTCAACTGTCCTGCGGACATAGTTGATCAGGGATGGCAGCCCAGCTGACGCAGGGAGGTACGTCTTGGATGCTTGGTATACCTCCAAGAACCTGGGTTTCAGAGGAGCAAAGTTTACAGCGCCAACCTGGCGGTTGAGAAGCTGCATGGCTGTCTCGAAGGAACCGCCGGCAACATGGTCTACGGCCAGTGGAGAGTTGCGCGCCCACAGCTCGGCCTCGCTGCTACCCGCGCCGCCAGCTTCGGCGTTCTCGACATTGACGAACCCTTCCTCGACTTCAGGAACAATATCCTCGCCGAGATCCCAGCCAGCGGCGTCCTCGTCCTCCTCAGCATCACCAAGGCCGCCATTCCGGTTGGCATCATCGTCGCCACCGGCTTCCTCGCCCAGCCCATTGGCAGCTGCAGAAGGCTCATCTTCTAATGAAAGACCTTCAACCTGTCCCAGAAGTGCCTTCTCGAAGAATGACTGCGATGTCGCCTTGGTGGGCCAGTTAGAGTTGTACGTTGGCACAACTGGCTTGGGGGTAGTGAGGGGTTCGCCAAGTGTTGGAAGGTTAAGCTGTTCTTCTGTGAGGCCAGTCGCTTCGAGGATTGACTGGCATTCCTCTTCCAGGCCGTGAGACTTTGCGGCGACATACGCAAGGGGGTCTTGAACCGTCAGTAACATCTCAAAATAGGGAGAAATCAAACTCACATAGATCGATCTCCTTGAACATTTGAATCCGATCTTCAATCTCGCCGAGGTAAATTGAGTTTTGGAACCGGGAAGTGAAGTCTCCACGATGTTCGGCAATCTTGGCCATCTTTGCCAGCTTTGTGTTGTCGCCCGTAGCAAGATAGAGGAACGATAGCTTGTCGAACTGTTTGAGTTTCTTGTAGCACATCTCGACGATGCTGTGGTTTCCATGGGCCAGAGCCTCGGTACCAAGTCGTGTCCACGACTTGGGTCGATCAAGCTGTTTTGCCATCTCGACGGCAACTTCAAGATTCCCACATTCGATGGCAAGTTCAAAGCGAGTCGTGGGGTCTTGGACGAATTGAAGTGCAATCTCTGGATATCCCTTCTTCTGGAGATAGGAGATAATGGACTGTCCGACAAGGCTGGAGTTCTGGATAATGTGAAGCATCTCCTCATAGTTGCGCTTTACAAGGGCAAGCTTAAAGCGATACTCGGTAGGGTCGATGACGAGAATCTTGGGCTTGGCGGCGCGGTCGAGGCAATAGACGCTTCGCCCCTTAACGCGCACCAGGTAGACAGTCTGATCAAGAGTGCGAACAATGCCGTTGTCGCCGTTCAAAAGTGTGTACTTGACATGATTCAAGGTCGAGTACAGGAGAACACCGGCATCGTCCCAGGCAGCGCTCTTGATGCGGATTGTCTCGTGGAGCGTGCTGACCTGCTCGAGCGTCTTGGTGACAATCGTGACGTTGTGCTTGCTAAGTAGAGCGGCATAAAGATTGTCGTTAGACCATACGACATATTTGACACCACTCACGGTCAGCTCTGCTGTGGTCTTCTTCTGCTGAATGTCGTAGAGGTGCACAGCGGTGGGAGTGATAATGAGGAGGTTTCCGGTGCCGCCAAAGTAGATGTCGGTCGTGCCGATGGGGGGCTTGAACGACCTAGTCGTATTGTTGGTCAGGTCTTTGATATCCACAGTCTGCGATGATGTGTTCAGGACAGCGAAACGATTGCGAGCGACGAAGATGGCCGAGTTGCCTTGCCCCCGTTTTGATTCGGTGGGTTCAATGGCGCCAGAACCATCGCGAGGCAGGTTGATGAGCTCGTAGGAACCACCGTCGGCAGGTGACGTGACTAGGACAGACCGCTCGGCGGGGTTGTAAGATATGGTGCGTGGCGGCACCCATGGGCTGCCAAGCTTCTTCAGAGAGAGAAGCGTTGGTGACTCCACGTTCCTTTGGAAGTCGTAGGACTTGACATGCTTCTCCTTGGTGATGTAGAAGAGTGTGTTTTGGTGGACGGCAGATGCTGGCCTCTCACGTTCCAGCTTGAACACCATGACACCACTAGGGACATATTAGTGGGCAGCTTCTTCCAGAATCATGGTGGAAGCACATACTTGTCGTGGCCGGCAGCAAATAGGTTGATCTCTGGGTGCGCGGCAATCACCCAGAACCTGTCATTCTCCCTCTTGAAGCTGTTTACCGGTGTCCGCTTGTTCAAGTCCCAGACGCGGATAGTCTTATCCTCGCCAGCGGAGAGGATGAGGTCCTGGTGAGGGTGGAAAAGACAGCCACTGGCGTTCTGGAAATGTCCTCGGCAAGTATCGACCTCCCACTGCAAGAATCAGTATCCCTTACGAAACGGGTGAGACTGGATTGAGCACATACAGCCTTTGTCTCACTCATGCGCCAGAGCTTGATGAGGCGGTCGTCGCCTGCTGACACAATCAGAGGCATCGTAGGGTGGAAAGCTACCCAGTTTACACCCCTGTCGTGACCCTCCAGCACGAACTTGACCACGGCGTCTGTGTTGCCAAACATGTCGGTCTGGTTGGCGTTTGAGCGCGCAACCTGGTCTTCAAAGCTCATCGAGGTCGGGGCCGAATGCTTCTTTCGTAGGCCGGAAACTGCGCCAAGAGTTAGCGGCTAGAGGTTCAGGGGAACCGCGAGCGGTGCGTCTTACTGTCCCAAACCCGGACCGACTGATCTAGCGATGCTGAGACGACCAGATCCTCCTTGGGGTGGAACTGCGCGCACATAGCGTAGTGGTTGTGGCCAGTCATAGTGCACAACAGAGAGCGGTTCTGCCAGTTCCATATCCGAATTGTCTGGTCGTCACTGGCGCTGACAATCCATGGCAGCTCGTGGTGGAAGAAGACGGTTCGAATGTAGTCCAAGTGACCGTTTAGGGTGAAGAGACACCGCCTGGTCTGGTAGGACCAGACCTTGATCTTGTAATCGTCGCCTCCCGACACAAACAGAGGCTTGAAGACGTTAGCATGTGCCTTTGCGCCCAACTCTCGCTAGCCTCACCTGTGTCTTGTGGAAGTCGACACCACGGACGGGGCCATCGTGTTCTTCGAACCGGTCAATCAATGTTCCCATGCGGTAATCCCATAGCTGGATGGTCGACGAGTGAAGCGAGACGAGAATCCATGGCCTGAAGGGGATCTTGTCAGAAACGCCACGAAAGGGCGGGGAGGGAAGCCGAGCTCACCTTTTGGGGTGGAATGCGATGCCCTTTGCGCGCGACGACTTGGACTCGAACTACCGAGGGCAAAAGAGTCAGTACAGCTCGGGCCGACGCTGCAAGACGCGGATGACGCCAACCTTGGTGAGCATTCCCGAGGAGGCCTGCATCTTGGCTAAGGGGAGAGGGGACGCCTAAGCTCCCGACATGAACGATACGAGAGGCTCTTTCGCAGGAATTGGGCCAAAACCCAGCACACTGTGGCGTTGGTGGTGAAGACCGGAAGGTGGGCAGTACTCGTGAGCCGGTCGGCCGTGTGGTGGTGCGAGAGGTGAGGCCAGCGTGCCGCGAGATGTGCTGGGGCTCATGTGCTATCGATCAAATCATAGGGAACCGTGGCATCTCGATGTGTGGGTTCCAGGCAGCCTCAGGCCAAAACGCACATTCAATTTTCCGGGTCCACCCCTCCTGAGAGGCGCAACCCCTCACCAGCCACAGCGCAGGGGCGCCAGCTCTCGGCTGAGACGGTACGTACTACGTAGCAATAATCCCTGAGCTTCCCCAGACGCTAAGCCCAATCAGAGGAGCTGGTCGAGCTGAAGCTGCGATGTGTTCACAAGGACATCGAGTTCGACAAATGAAGCCCCCACCCTCGACGACAGCGAGGTGGCTTGTATAGCGACCACCGTTAATAACAAATCAATCTGGCCGCTGAATTGTCTTCTCCCGCGAAGATACGCATCCCCGATTCCAGAGATTTCCGCAGCCGTGGGTGCCACCGTGGCATTACGCAGTGCGCAACGCTTCAAAATTCTGCCTCTATTGCTTTATTGACGAGGGCCGGCCTCCCCTCGCTCCGCTGGCGGAAAAGGAGTCATTGATTTCTTGACATAGGATTTGGGACAGCTCGGAATACTGAGGCAACACCATGATTCGAGTTTCCCAGCTCCCCTGGGGCCTTGTGGCGGCTGTCATTGCTGGAGCTTGGCTGCCCCTCCACACGGCGGCAGCGCCTTCGGTGAACGTCGCTCTCAAGGCTGCCTTCCCTTCACCGCCTTACTTGGTCGAGCTTCTGTAAGCCCGCTGCCCCGGAAAGTCAATTGGCATCGCAGACTTACAAAATCCTAGAGAAACGGCTGCCCACGACAATGCGACCGCCTACTTTTCCCTTCTCGATCATATCGCCAAGGGCGACTTCGCCGGCGCTACAACCGACAAGGCTTTGTACGAGAAATTCCTTCAAATTCTCCAGGGAGATGGCCACATGACGGCCGAAGAGCTGTCTATCTTCAAGCTCTCTCTTTCGCTCCGATCCGCGGCGCCCCGCATTGAGGCTCATTACCAATACTACTCGACCGCAGTCGAGCCGTCGCTCTCTGAAAACCAAGATGGATGCTCGCAGTGGCTTTTGGTGGATGGAAAGCAGTACTGCACACCAACCTTAGGGGAGGTCCATGCCAGCGTCAAGAACAATTCACAGGAGCGCATTTTGCCCTTCGACCGTAAAACAGGCAGCGGCGTGAAGAATGTGATTCTATATGCCGATATTACGTCGCCAAGCTTTGGCCAGTATCACAAGACCGCCATGGAGATTGCCCGAAAGGGTGAGGGGTCATACCGTCTACGGTATCGAAGGACTCCGGGTCAGTCCAGTGACGCTCTCTCAGTCAACGGATACGGTGTTGAGCTCTCATTGAAGAGAACCGATTACATTGTCATTGACGACCGAGATACGGACGCAGGGAAGGCAGTCAAAGATGAGGCCCAGAAAGTTATCAGCTCCGAGGTTGTCCTTGATGAGGAAGAGGAGGTCAAGGACATCAAACCATTGGAAAAGTCTGAGCTCTCACCTCTCGGGATGAAGACTGGTTCTTACATCATGCAGAGCGACTCACCATTTGAAACTCTGCTCAAGCTTACCCAGGATTTCCCCAAATTCTCCACCCAGTTAGGGGGCTACAATACGACCAGCAACTTCGAGGCTGAATACCGGGGGAACCGCCAAGTGCTGGTTCCAGGGGGTTTGAACGTGCTGTGGATGAATGGTGTTCAGCTGGTTGATCGGCAGATTCAGCCTTTTGGATTGGTCGATTTGCTGCAACGTGAGCGGAAGCTCATCAACGGCGTCCTGGATCTTGGCCTCACTGGCGAGCAAGCCATCTCACTTCTTGGGCACAATGATGTTGCCCAGGCCAAGTCGAACGAGGAAGAGCCTCTGCGCTTTGACTGGCGCGATGACATCGAAGACGGTGAGGTCATCATTTGGCTGAACAACATCGAGAAAGACAAGCGCTATTCGAGCTGGTCCCCCAATCTCTGGGTCTTGCTTCAATCGTTCGGCGGTCTCCCACAGGTCCGCAAGGACATTTTCAACCTTATCGTTCCGCTAGACTTTACCAAGCCTGAGGACGTCAAGGTTGCGACAGATCAGTTGCTAAGCTTTGTCAAGAGGCTTGTCCCAATCCGTTTCGGCCTCGTTCCTCTTTCCCACACGGGAGAGGCCATCGAACAGGCCAAAGTCGTTTATCACCTGCTCGACAATTATGGCCTGGCTGCCGTTGTTGCCTATCTCGAGAAGTCTCTCGAGGCCAAGAAGACGGCCAAGGCAGATGAGGCCATCTTCAACGAGGCCATCAAAGACCGTGCTCCCAAAGCTGATGCTGAGCCACTACCCTTCAAGGACATCTTCACATCCGAGGAACATGAGGAGCAGATCCACCATGCTAAGCATTGGACCGAGCGTCTCCGCGTCAAGGCCGATTCTCCGGTTGCTTTCTTTGACGGCTATGCTCTTCCTCGAGATGAAATGTGGCTGAGGAATATGCAACAGAAGCTTGGACAGGACCTTCAGACGGTTCAACAAGCTGCCTATTTCGGGCAGATCAATGACACGACCTGGATCGCAGGCCACTTCCTTGAGAATGCTGTCGAGCGGCGCAACACATTTATCTACCCCGAGGACCCTCAGGACCTTAAGGTCATCAATGTCAACAAGGTGTATTCTGAGAACCCCGAAGTGTTTAGCAAAGCAGCTGTGGTTGAGGCAGATAAGGCGTCGACCAAGGAGGACTGGGCTGCGCTCACTGTTGTGGCGGATCTCAACAACGTTGAGGGCCAGAAGCTGCTTTACTACGCACTCCAATTCCGACGTGAGCAGCAAGGCATTCGCATTGATATCGTACACAATCCGGCCGATCTCGCAGTCTCACCCTCCATCCTGACACAACACCTCAAAGCCCAAGAGGCCAAGCTGATTGATGTTGCCCAGCTTCGTGATCTCGAGGCTATACTTGAAGGTGGCCCTGCAACTACCGACACGGCTTATAATTCCGCTCTCGCCAGTTTCTTGGCAAGCTCCAACTGGAAAGCGGGTAACAACCACCTCGTCCTCAACGGCAGAGTTGTGGGCCCAATTGATTCAGCAGAAGATTTTCGGAAGGAAGACTTTTTGCAGTTTCTCAAGATGGAGCGTGAAGCCCGGATCATCCCCGTCTATAAGGCCGTGGAGGATCTCGGTTTGAGCGACAAGGTGTCTGGGCCACTTGATGCCGCCAAGCTGTCATCAGTCACCACGCTTTCTGGTATATCAGACCTTCCCCAGGGCATCTTCGACTCAGCCAGCCCAATCAGGACGACGGCGTACAAAGAGTGGAACACTACATACACCTCATTTGAGGTCGGTGACCGCTCTAAAGCCACCATTTTCTTGGTCGCAGTGATCAATCCTGCCAGTGAGATTGGCCAAAAGTGGTCTGCAATTCTTAAAGTCTTGTCAGAGTTGGAAGGTGTACATCTTCAAGTTTTCCTGAACCCCGAGGAGGTGATCACCGAACTTCCAGTGAAGCGGTTCTACCGTTACGTGTTTAATTCTGCTCCAAAGTTCAACGTGGAAGGGAAGGTCAAGGAGCTGTCGGCCACCTTTGCCGGCGTGCCCTCCGAGACTCTGCTTATCGCTGGGATGGATGTACCACCTGCCTGGCTTGTCACCTCCAAGGTTTCCGTTGACGACCTTGACAACATCAGAATCAAGGACATCAAGGCCAGGAGAAACACGGAGCACATCAAAGCCGTCTATGAGCTCGAGAACATCCTCATCGAGGGTCACTCGAGGGAATCGCCAGGGGGCGGCGCTCCGCGAGGAGTACAACTTGTGCTTGCCACGGAATCAGACCCCCATTTCTCTGACACCATTATCATGGCCAATATTGGCTTCTTCCAGTTTAAGGCCAACCCTGGCGTCTACAGTATCCGTCTCAAAGAAGGCCGGAGTTCGGAAATATACGATATTGAAAGCGTGGGTGCTAAAGGCTGGAACAAGGCTCCTGGCGATGAGACGACGGAAATCGCCCTGATGACCTTCCAGGGGACCACACTCTACCCACGCCTTGCCCGCAAGCCGGGAAAAGAGGAGGAAGACGTTCTTGAAGAGTCCAAGGCTAACACTGGCAACATCGTTTCAAAGGGTCTCAAGTTTGCCGAGGGAATTCTTGGAAAGGCCACGGGTATTAAGCCCAAATCAGTGTCGGACACGGAACACGCAGAAATCAACATCTTCTCCGTCGCCAGCGGCCATCTCTATGAGCGTATGCTCAACATCATGATGGTCAGCGTCATGCGCCACACCAAGCACACGGTCAAGTTCTGGTTCATTGAGCAGTTCTTGTCTCCGTCGTTCAAAGACTTCATCCCGACCATGGCAGCCGAATACGGCTTCAAGTATGAGATGGTAACATACAAGTGGCCCCACTGGCTGCGTCAGCAAAAGGAGAAGCAGCGCGAAATTTGGGGCTACAAGATTTTGTTCCTCGATGTCTTGTTCCCCCTGTCGCTCGACAAGGTCATCTTCGTCGACGCTGACCAGATCGTCCGCACCGACCTCTACGACCTGGTCAAGCTTGACTTGGAAGGTGCACCGTATGGCTTCACTCCCATGTGTGACTCGCGAACCGAGATGGAGGGCTTCCGGTTCTGGAAGACGGGCTACTGGAAGGACTACCTTAAGGGCCTGCCCTACCACATCAGCGCGCTCTACGTTGTCGATCTTCGTCGCTTCCGCGAGCTTGCAGCTGGTGACCGACTCCGCCAGCAATATCACACTCTCAGTGCCGACCCGCAATCGCTGGCCAACCTAGATCAAGATCTGCCCAACCACATGCAGTTCCAGATCCCCATCTACAGCTTGCCACAGGAGTGGCTGTGGTGCGAGACATGGTGCAGCGACGAGACGCTCAAGACGGCCCGTACTATCGATCTATGCAACAACCCGCAGACCAAAGAGCCCAAGCTTGACCGCGCGAGGAGGCAAGTGCCCGAGTGGACCGAGTATGACGAGGAGATTGCCGCTCTGGCGAAGAGGAAGCGTCAGGAAGAGGCGGCGAGGAGCAGCGCCCAGCCAAATACTAAGAGCAGGAGGCTGGATGATGACGGAACAAAGACGGCGTCGGCCAAGGACGAGCTGTAACAACTTTATACGGGTGTATGATGCGTATACAAGTAGATGATGCAGATGGTATATAGCTCTGAGGAATGAGGTGGGAAAGCGTGAGTGATGAATGGGATATTTTGCTATTTTCTAGTAACGCTGTGACAACCGACGCACATGCATCTTGCATCTAGTCTAAAGATGATTGGATTCTAGACCTACTTGCTGCAGGATTGCTCCTCGTGAGTATCCCACTAATTCTCCTTCATACCGAACTCCTGCTCCGTGCCACCTTCGGGACAAATCGAGAAACCAGGCAATCTTGCCCCACAAACGCTTAGTGTGAAATATACTGGAACACGGCGCTGACCTCTGGCTCTCCACACTCCTGCCGCAGCAGGTGGTCCTGAATCGGCGCGAGCATCTCATTGGTAAAATGGTTCCACGTGCTCGTATCGCCGTACAGCATCGCCTGCGCCTTCATGTACTGCCTCCCGTCTGGTTTGCAACGCTTACACTTGAACGTGTCATGGGTGTCGCTGCGCGTGCCAGGGCGGTACTGGAACAGCTCACGTAAGCTGTCAAGACTGAAGTGGCGCTCGACATCCTCTGCCGAGTCGACGACGCACGAGGACAGCGATTGCTTGTGGCTCTGACGCTGGAAGATCTTCTCCTCGATGGTGCCCGTGGCGATGAAGCGGTAGACGAAGCAGTCTTTCTTTTGCCCATCACGCCAGACACGGGCGAGCGCCTGCTGGTCGGCCGCGGGGTTCCAGTCGGGATCGAAGAGCACGAGGCGGTTCGCGCCGATCAAGTTGATGCCGCACCCACCAGCCTTGCTGGAGAGCAGGAAAACAAACTCGTCGCCAGCGGGATCGTTGAACTTGTCAACGAGTTTTTGGCGTTTGTTGACGTTCATGCTGCCGTCGAGGCGGAGACTTCCGTAGCCGCGATTGCGGCAGAGCTTTTCGAAGAGATCGAGAGTCTGGGTGTAGTTGCTAATGAGAACGATCTTGTCGTTGGTTTCGGCGCGGATGCGGGCGAGCATGCGGTCTAGCACTTGCATCTTGCCGCTGTACCAGGGCTTGATGTCGCGGTCACGGCCGCGCGCGTCTTTCGGAACGTAGTCATCTGGCCAGCAGCTCTCGCAGCCGGGGAGGTCCGCTGCAAGATCGAGAAGATCAGGGTGGTTGCAGAGCTTTTTGAGGATATTGATGGCTTTGAGAGGCTGAGAGCCTTTGCCGCGCAGGAGGGCCTGGATATCAGGAGACGTAATAAAATAGTTGTAAAGGTCCAACTGGAAAGGTGCGAGGTTGCAGAACACAACGTGTTCGTACTTGACTGGGAGGTATTTGGACAGGATATCGTTGGTGCGGCGAATAATAAATCGGTTGACAATGGCCAACAGCTCTGCGAGACACTCGTCACCACGTTGCCGTTCGGCTTCAGAGGCATCGGCGTCTCGGCCTCGGAGGATGGGAATCTCGAAACGCTTTCGGAATTCCAACCGCGTTCCAAGCAGATCGGGGTTGGCGAAACTGATGAGGGCGAAGTATTCGGACAAATCGTTTTGAATGGGGGTCCCAGATAGGATGACACGTCTGGAAACGTTCAGGCTGTTGAGCGCGCTGAATGTCTGACTGTCACCGTTCTTGAGACGATGGCCCTCGTCACAGAGCATCAACCCGATCGACGTGTTTTTGAGCTCCTCGACATTGAGACGAAGGGTTTCATAAGAGACAATGATGACTGGACGAGTGACAGCACGGCCAGTGCTAATGGCCCATTGCCGCAACTGCCTCGTCAACTCCTCTTTGGACGCCTTGCCGTCGATGGCGAAAGGGGTGATGGCATCGGCACCCAGCCATTTTACCAACTCGTTGGCCCAGTTGCGCACCAAACTCGAGGGACAAGCCACAATCGCCTTCTGTATCGTCGGCTTACCTGCATCGGGAGACTGCTTCAGAAGAGTCCAGAGAAGCGTGATGCATTGTAACGTCTTGCCGAGACCCATTTCATCTGCCATGATGCACCCATTGGCCTTTTCGTCAATCATACCTGTCACGCATCGATACATGAATTTGACGCCCTCGATTTGATGCGGACGAAGCACTTTGGCTAGTCTTGGGTCAATGACAACGGGAACACGCGGGTGTTCTCCATCAACCTTCTTTTTTATGCCTAGAATCTCGGCAAGGCTCTTGTGGACCAGCGGAGCGTCGACCTTTTCGGCAACAGTCTTCTCTTTCTCCTCCACCGTGGGCAGCATCTTAGGCTTATCATCAATGGTTGGGTCGTAGAGAACGATGGCAAACTCGCCGCTCGGGTCGTGTAATGGCTTGGCGACGAAGACGGCGCCTTGCCGTAGTCCCAGCGTTGGTGGTGGACGGTTCGGATTGTACGCTGCCGTATTCTTGTTGAGTAAGGGCACGGAAAAGGCCTTTCGGAACACCTTATCCTTGTCCTTGACCTGAAATGTGGGAAATTTGTTCGCATCGCGATTTGCCAAGGCGAGGCGGTCCTCGTTGGTGTATGGTTTGTCCGTCTCTGCATCTCCGTCGGCACCTTTGTAGTCAATTTTCCTCCGTTTCCGCGCAGGGCGGTCTGTGGCTACCGTCCGCGTCGCTGAGCCTGGGCATCTGAAGGGTTTGTGAAGGCGATCGAGCGACTGCGGTTTTGGGAAGCGACGCCCTGGAGCGACATTTTCCTTATTTGCGTTTGGTGTTGACGCAAGGTTCGTCCTGTGTCTGTTAGAGCTGAGCTGCAAATTAATCTCAGTCACTTACATAGCTAACAGATTGAGTCTCCCGCGGTTTGTTAAATGATGGCCTGCTAGGTTGATTGTGGGAGTTGGGAGCTGATGCGCGTTCTGTTGACTCTGGGAGACGCGTTTCCTGTGGTGGGGTGGGGCGCGAAGGCCACCACGCTGTCATCTGACCACGCCAAGCCCTAGCCCCAAGCCCTCCCAAAAAATGTGGCATGCTGTTCGTAGAATAACTGCGTGAGTCTTATGAAGCCACAATGTCTATTCTTTGCAGCAAAGCGTTGATCTTCCTCCGCTGACATCATGGCTTTCACGGCTATCTCGGCAGTGGGCTGCCTCCCCGCAACCCTAACCCCATTTCTCAAAAGTCGTCAGTCTCGAATTGATCTATCTTTGGATTATCCGTGACCGGAAATTGGTAATCCAACACTGCGACACGGCGTCATCTTAACTACTGGGCAAAGTCTACCGAGGCGTCGGAATCAGGAGGTGCCGGGGTTGAAGGTGGCTGATACAGGGCTGGACCGGTTCGGACGGGAAACCGTTGCGACACAAGAAATGAGGGGGGATTCTGCTCGGTCTCGTCTCCCTTAGGCATCAACAAAGAACAGGCAACATCTTTGTTCAGAATGACAATCACGACGCCGTTGATGCCCGGCGACAGTTTTCACAGCAGAGAGATATCTTGACGCGATGTTTTTCACTTGGCCAGAGGCCTCTTGGAGCCCATGAGGTGTGGGCTTGCCATGCCACAAATAAAATGTAAGGTCCCGAGCCGCGTCTAATGGTGTGTGTTCAGGTGTGGCTTAGCATAGCATCTTCCCCAAAGCATCCTGCATCGCAAACAGCTGCAAGCCCGTTGCGGTAAAGAGCGAGGCGCATGTAAATTTGGGCACCCATTGCCAACCCGATGCGGTTGGGGCGGGCATAAAGAGCCTGGATGATTCGCTTTCAGCTGCGGTAACACATACGGTAGCTGGTATGTGTCGCGGGGGGGTGCATACACCAAACGACAATTTCATCACATCTGGGAAGCGGACGACGAAACGCGCTTCTGCTTCCTTTTTCGCGCTTCCAGAGGAAGTCGTTACTTCGCCGCAACGGCCCAGAAACCGAGCTTGACTGACTCCTTTAAACGTTCAGCGTGCCCCTCACCCGCGCGGCAGCTTCAGGGTCCCTTTACTTCTCCACCTCCGATTTAGCTGTCCGGCGGCATTTACACCCCGTGCTTATTCCCCTCCTCTGTCGAGCTCGAGCTTCAATGGGTGGTTCATGTTATTGAAGTAACGACGGGCATTTTGTTTAGTAATGAATATTTTCCGAGTTCCTGCACGTCATTCGCATCTTCCTCACGTAACGAAAGACACTTCTTGACGACGGAGCTTCCCCGCTATCCCACCATCCCACTTTCCATATCCCACCATGGAATCTTGGTCAGATCGCTACGGGCAGTATGCCGCCGCCGCAAGGCCCGGTGCGACGCAGAGCTCTGGAATCCAGCAGCAAAGCTCAGGTACGTGTGCTTCGTGTCATATAATACGCGGACCCGCCTCGTCCTAGCACAACATCCATGAGGCGGCGAGACAGGATCCACAGGAAGCGCATCACCAACCCGGGGACAACCAACCATTACGCTGCCCAACGAAGCAAGTTTCCAGGATGCCCTGACCAGTGTAGCTCCAAGCATGGAAATAAATGGAAATCGGGCCTAGAAAATCTGAGTCGAAGGCATTATTTCCTAGCCTGCTCCCATGCGCCTTCCACCACGGTCCGACTCTTTCCTTCTGCATGATCAACTCCGCGACACAGGCCTCACGAATCGTTATCCGGCGATTATTTCATTGCAAGGGAGACTTCGCAGCCAAGCTCCGACTGCGACGACTGTGGACCTGTGGATCCGACACTGCCGCCTCGTTGCCCCTCACTATCGCTGCCCCTCTATCTACTCCAGCGAGGCCGCTTTGCTCTGGGAGAAGGCGGGAATCTGGGCATGACAATTGCTGACCGTAGTTGCGATTTATTTATGCAGTCTCAGCTCAGCCGAAAACGAAAACAGGAGAGATGCCGCAGCTTGGTGCGACCTTCGTCCCGGGAGGCTTTGATGACTATTATATGCCCGAAGTCGTCGCGCCGTCCCCCCAGAGGTGAGTAAAACGCTCTTTTTAGACTGCACCGGCCCGCTTTGCGCCAATGCGCACTGGGGGCGCAAGCAGCGGCAAGCTCAGCTCGATCGAAACGGGGCGCTGGGCTGAAGCCTGGTCGTTAGCTGAATGCTGATGGGCTGCTCGACAGGGTGATGCCCGAAGTTCCCCAAAACATGCAAAACGACCTTCAGCGCATGGAACTCGAAGCTCGCGGAATCGAACGACAACCTAACGATTCAAGCTCGTAAGTGCTTACTGCAGACCCCCAAGATGACGTGCCGCCGGGACCCACGTTGCTGATCACCCGGCCTACAGGTTTAAGCCTTTTCAGACTGGCGGCTCCAGCACCGCTGTCATGGATGCGCCGTCGTTCTCGCCATTCCCCAAGGTCAAAGGAGAAAACATTCCGCCGAGCGATGAAGAGAAAGAACAGATACTCTACCAAGCGCGTGACGCTGTCCTCCATTCGAATAATGTTGGAATGCAGGTCATCTGGGCGCGGGACACGCTGATTTGGGTCGAGACGGCTGGCGACGTGGCCGCAAAGGAATGGAAGCGCGACGGCCGAGGCAGGGAACGCCCAGCGACGCCCAAAATCGAGCATCAGCTGCGCGTCGACGCTGTCAATATAATTGATTACCTCGCCGGCCAAGACCATCCCGAGGCCTGCTTTATGAAAGGAAAATGGCTCGAGTTTGGAAAGTTTGGCCAGCGAGAGAACAAAAGAGAGGCTTACGCATTCTTCAAGAAGGCGGCCGAAAACGGATATGGCAGGGCTGAATACCGAATGGGCATGCTCTACGAGCATTCCAACGACATCCCCAACGCCGTAAAGCACTACAACCTGGGTGCACAGCTGGGGGACTCCGCGTCCAACTACCGGCTTGGCATGATGTACTTGATGGGACAGCACGGGTACCAAAAGGACTTTTTGCAAGGGCTGGACATGATCCAGAAGGCTGCTGACACTGCAGATGAGGATGCACCCCAAGGCGCCTACGTTTATGGCATGCTCATTGCAAGGGAGCTACCCGACATCAACATCTCGGACAAGATCCTTCCGTACGACCTTCCCGTTGCCCGCCAGTACATTGAGAAGGCCGCCTATCTGAGCTTTGCCAAGGCGCAGCTCAAAATGGGCCAGGCGTACGAGCTCAGTCAGCTGGGTTGCGATTTCAACCCTGCTTACTCGCTGCACTATTATGGTCTTGCCGCCCGGCAAGGCCAACCCGAAGCTGCCCTGGGTGTGAGCCGATGGTTCTTGTTCGGGTACGAGAATGTGTTTGCCAAGAACGAGCAACTGGCCTTCAAGTATGCCCAGGACGCTGCCGACGCTGGTCTCGCGACTGGAGAGTTCGCCATGGGCTACTATCACGAGATTGGCATTCACGTGCGGAAGGACATTCAAGAGGCGCGGAAGTGGTACGAGCTCGCCGCCGAACACGGCAACAAGGATGCGCAGGAGCGAATCGAATCACTCCGTCAGTCTAAGACATTGACGAAGAAGGATCACGAGACGACTACACTGACGCGCATCAAGTCCCAGTATGGATCGCAGCGTGGCGTGCGCCCCGACCGTTTTACCAAGCCGAAGGAGACGATGCCGACCTTGGCCGAGTCCGGCCCCACCACCCCTACTGACAATGGCTTTGCTGGGCGATCGCCCAAGGGATCTCCGTCGCGGAACAACCCGAAGATCGTCGAAACAAGCATTAACTTTCCGGATCCATCGTACGGGAGTGCTGCCGGACGACCCCCAGCATTTACGGTCAACCTGGACTCGAACACACGGCCGAAATCGGTAGCGCCTTATCCTAGCGAAGACCGACCAGCTCCACTCACCCTCCGGCCCAAGTCTGCCGCGCCTTACCCCGTGGACGACAAGCCCCCGCCGCTGTCGCCGCACTACCACCCTGGTATCCGTCCCTCAGCAGGGTCGGGACCAGTCGCCGATCGCCCCATGAGTGCCTTTGGTATTCGGACCGTTGGTTCAGGACCCCCCAACCCACAGCCGGGCACTGGCCGCGGTGGCCGTCCCCCTCAGCAACCTACGACGCCTGGCGGCTGGGAGCCCCAGGCAGCTGGAGGCTACCGGCAGCAGGGCCCCGGACAGGCAGGCCCAGGCCCCGGGTGGCAGCCGCAGCCGCAGCCGCAGCCGCAGCCGCAGCAGCGACCGCAGCAACCTCCGGCTCACTTTGACCTGCCCTCTCAGCGGCTTGGACAGAGCAACGTCGGACCGGGCGCGACTGTCCCTCCGGGACCAGTCCCTGTTGGTGACCCGAATCGGGCCCGGTTGCAAAAGGCCAACCCTAACCTCAACAAGCCGCAGTCCCCTCAGGTGCCAGTCGGCCCCGGTCCCGGAGCAACGGCCGGATTTCAGAACCCGGCCTACAACTTGCAGCCTGCCATGTCTGGCGGGGCTGGGCCTGGTGCTGCTCAACCTGGCCGTGACTATGGTCCCAGAACCAGCAGCCGTCCGATGAGTGAGAACTTTGACCGGTACGGCGTCAGCGCACCTACTAGAGGTCGCTTGCCACAAGGCGGGCCCGGCGGTTATCCTGGTAGTCCTCAGGACCGATTACCCTCAGGCGGGCAATTGGCCAACCTAAGGCCCCAACCCGCGGCTAACACTGGACGTGCCAGCGCGCCTCCTGCCCAGAACAGACCATCATCGGCCCACTACCCATCACACACGCCCAGTCCGGGGCCGAGCATTGCGAGCACGACAAACTTGCCGGGTCACGGTGGGCCGCCTGGAGGATCTCGTCCAGCAGCGAAGCCGACACACCACCCAGATGGAAAGACGATGGGTCAGGGGCCCGCAACTTTCGAAGCTATGGGAATTCCCCAAGGGAAGCACGAAAGCGATTGCGTAAGTTTTTTGACCACGTCCTTACCAACGCAGACTAACCAAAGTAATAGGTTGTCATGTAGACGACATGTGGTGCGTGGCAAAATATTTGTGGTAGCATGTTTGGATGGTGCAGTCATGAGGTTTCGAGTGGTAGCTAGAAGCTAGTTCATGAAGTGAATAACTGTATAATACAACATGATGAGGTGGCTACTATAGACAAGTGCTAGCATATATGGAGCGCTGAATACGTATATCATGGTGATTAGCGTGGCTGGCTGTTGGTTTGACGGATACTTGATGTCGGCATGTAGAGGAGGAGTAGTTATGATATCGACTCTCATCAGTCTCATCTACTTGTCCAATCCCCTCCCTGCGCCAATGAGCTTCGCCATGCGAAGCCATTTGGTTAGCGGTGTTTGAGTTAAAGCGAACCAAACAGCGGGGTGGACAAAGGGAAGATAGTGTAGAAAAGTGGCGGTTGGAGATGAAAATACTGGGAAGTGGAGCAAGAAGGGACAAAAAGAAGGAGAGGGAGAAAGGAAGGAGGGAAAGGAAAAGACTCACCGAACCGAGAATCTCCTGCCCTCGGTTCCAAATTGCACAATTTTCCTCCCCCATCCACGTGCCTTGGGTCGCCACAACTCCCGCCTCCGTATCGAACCCGCGACCGCCCGCTACGTACACAACACGCCCATTGAGACTTGTGTCGACAACACACTGTACAATCTGGCGGGCTACGTCGTCCGGGGTGTTCAGGGGCATATTCTCGGCGATCCATGCGGATTTCACAGGTGCAGCGAGGAGTTGTGTATCGGTGGCCCAGGGGCAGATGGCGTTGACGCGCGTGTTGAAGGCGGTGGGGGCTACAGGGGCGAGGGCACGGGTGAGGCCGATGATGCCGTGTTTGGCGGAGGAGTCTGGGTGTGTGTGTGTGTGTGTTAGTTAGGTAGTAAAGGGGGATGGACGGATCTGTGGGAGTTTTCAGGGGTGGCCATCCAAAAGAAGAAGGAACCCCAAGTGCACGACGAGTGAGTCCTAACGGCTAGCTACCAAGTACCGTGCCCTCTCATCTCATCTCATCTCATCTCATCTCACTGATAAGGAGAGGAATGGGGGAGAGAAAATGGGACAGTGTGTGTGTGGGAGGGGGAAACACATACAGGTAAATAAGCCTGGCGCCGGTGTAATCCCCGCAATGCTGGAAACCAATGTAATCGACGGCGTGAATCCCTCCTTCTCCTTCTCCTCCTCCACCACCACTTCTCCCCCCTTTTGCTGCCGCTGCTGCTGCTTGGCCAAGCTGGTGGTGGTATTGATATAGCCCAGCGCTACCCTCGAAAACTGCACCACCCCCGTCAAATTTACCTCGATTACCCTCGCCACTTTTTTCTCTCCTCCCTCGTCGTCTTTTCTCTCCAATAATAACCCCTCCCTTGTTAACGTCTCGGCGTTAAATAGCCCCGGCGGTTCGCCTATGGCAGCACAGCAGATTGCCCCATCGATGCGCCCCGTGCTGGTAAATGCGGTCTCAAAGAGGGAGACTAGATCAGAATACTCGGCCATGTCCACACGGTGGAATTCCGCCCCGGGAAGCTCCGAGGCGAGAGCGGCGCCGTGGGAGGTGGAGATGTCACCAAAGAAGACAAGGGCACCGTGGTCGTGTAGGAGGCGCACGGTGGATGCGCCGATGCCTTGGGCACCTCCTGTTGATTTAATGTGAGTTAGCTACCTATCTGGTGAGTTTGCGGTGATGATACATGCAGGGATTAATATGGGCGGTTGAGTTTGAGACACTCCCTAAGGTACCTACCAAGGACGATGATGGTTTTGCCAGAAACGGCGGTGGCGAGGTCGGGGGAGTAGGTTATTTCCGCCATGGTATGTATGTGAAGAAGGGGAGGGAGAGGGAGAGAGAGAGAGAGAGCGTTTAGTGAATGAGAAATCAGATGGGGGAACTAGGAGAGAGGATGTGGAGAGGGAAAAGCTGTGTTGGTTCAATGATTGTTGGGATTAAACTGCAAGTACCCTAGATATGTAGGTAGTTCAATATATCTGCAGTTGGCCTACACTACCTAACCTATCGTATTCAAAGTAGGTATAACAAAAATTCCTCCCGCCCCCGAGCGCTAGTCTAGTTCCATATCCCGACCCCAAACGCGGGAATATGTTAACTGCCGGCGTCGGGCGCGGAAGTTGCGGGCGGTGCGGGGTTCGGATTTGTTAGTCGGTTGGTTGGTGCCTATTTGTCTATTAGCGGACAAAGGAAGGAACCTACCTACCTGCCTTACCCTTAGTCTAAGGGGCGGAGAATGCCACCCGGCTGTTGGTTTTCCCGTATCTGCAAATAAAGGTAAAGAGTTAACCTGACAAAACCCAACAAACCTGGTAAAGGAATAATTCTAATTCTATCCCTCCCTCCTTCTTTGTTCATTCCTGCGCCGAGACGAGAATACTTTCATACCTACCTCCTAGGTATAGACAATGTCAACGGCACAGGATTTTCCACGCTCTGTCATCGTCACTGGAGGGGCTAGTGGTATTGGCCTAGCGATGGCCCGGCACTTTGCAGGTCTCCCGAATCATTTGGTAGCCATCCTGGACGTCAACGAGGAAGCCGGGCGCAAAGTTGCTGCAGATTTGGGCAGGGAATTCCCCCAGACTCGTCTGAGTTTCAAAAAGTGCAATATTGCATCTTGGGACGAGCAAGCGGCTGTTTTCGAACAGGTCTACCGCGAACATGGCAACCGGGTCGATGTGGTCATGGCTAATGCGGGAATCAACGAGGGAGGGCCGGTGACAGTTGTTGATCTGGATGAGGAGAAGCCCTCGCGTCCAGAGTTGAAGACGTTGGATATTAACCTTTCGGGAACGATATACAGTAAGTATAAGACTGACTGACTGACTGCACGAGCTATCTCAATCGCTGTGTGTTGGCGGTGGTTTCTAACTCCTGAGTTAGCCGTGAAGCTAGCCGTGCATTACATGAACAAGACGGATACGACCCTTGATGCATCCTCAAGAGGCTCCATCATCTGCACTGCGTCTAATGCGGGATTGTATCCCTTGCCAATGGCCCCTCTATATGCAGCAACCAAGTCTGGGATCATCGGCCTGGTTCGTTCCCTTGCCCGAAGACTTGAAAAGTCAAAGATTCAAATCAACGCTCTGGCTCCCGCCGTCTTGGGCATGTTTTCCCCCCCAAATTCCGCTCAATAATTCCAAACAGAAGCTGATTCTGATGGTGGAAACAGTTACCAACATCTCTGGCCCCGGAGCCGAAGCGTTTTTTGCCAAAATGGTCATCACCCCCATGGACACGCTCATCCGGGGCGTTGCCAAGTTCATGGACGATCCAACTCTCACCGGGCAAGTTGCCGAGATTCACGGAGATAACGTCACTATCCGGCCACACCACGAGTTTGTTGATGAGGATAGTAAGAATAACATTGATATGTTTTGGAAGGTGACGAGCGAGGCTTAAGGGGGAAAACATGTTCTTTGTGAAACCAAAAGAGCCATACCAAAAATAATTTTTGACTCCCGCAGCTCAATTAGACTCGACAATTGCTTTGTGTGAAAATGACAAAGCGGAGACCAGACACAATAGGATTATGTTTTTGTTCTTTGAAGTAACGTCCCCAACAATATGATTTAGGTAAGAGAGTCGGTGGGATCAGTCGCTCAAATACCCCCAAGGCTCTCCCTACTCTTTAGCTTTACCTGCAAAACTCAACCAATATTCAAGACGACAGCGAAAACTAACAACTAGCAACCTCACGTTCGTTTATTTTCAGCTCAAGATCATCAATTCAAGGTAAGCGCTACTAGGTAAGTTGCACTCAACCCACCCACGCACACTATTTTCAATTCAAAACAACACAGATCCGTGAAACAAAACAAGAAAAAAGAAAAGAAACCAGAAGACGAGTACTAAGCAAGGTTACCTACCATGACAAACAATATCATCGAAACCCTCAACACGGCGCCACTCCTCGGCGCCAACCTGCCAACTGTCCTCTCCAGCATGTCGCAGCAGCAAGCAGTGCAAATACCGACCTGCACCTGCCACACGTTTATCCAATTCTACCTCTGCGGCTGCCCGGACCGAGGAATCGGACCTCAAGGCCAAGCCATACCCTCCGTCTACTACTGTCCGGCGTTTTACCTCCCCGTGGTCGAACAATGTATCCTCGCGACCCTCGGCTTCACCCACCGCGTCCCCCACCAACAAGACGCCGCCGCCGCCGCCCTACCCCACGATGACACGCCGCGGTTCCTCCCGTTTCCATGCTACGCGCACATGCAACATGCTCAAATCAAAATCTCTCCCGCCGAGCTACAACAAAACACGTACGCTGTCCTGGCGCAAAGACACGCCGCCTACCAGGCGAGAGAACGCGAACGCGAAAGAGAAGCCATTCGTGCCCAGGCTAGTGCTCGCGCTCGAAGCCAATCCCCCTATCCCCTTGTTGCTACTGCTGCTGCTACTGCTGCTCAACAACAAGAAGAAACAGAAACAGCTTCATCTTCCTCCCTCTCAGGCTGCTGCTTTTCCTCCTTCTCCTCCTCCTCAGATGAAGAAGACTGGCCACGTTCCGAAAGCTGCGTGGATCTCTACACGCTCGATAATGAGAGGAATCCATGGGGCACACGGTATGAGCAGGCAAAACATGCGGGCTATATTACCGATGGAGCGTGGCGGGTAGACTGGAATGCGCTCAACCAGGCACGTTGGCAGAGATTTGGAGCGATCAAGGAATCCGTCGAGAAGCATGCGATCCATGCCGGGAATCATCCTGACTATTTGCACATGTGATTTCTTCTTCTTTTTTTTTCCCCCCCTTCTTCATTTTTATCACTCTAGGGAAAAAAGTTTGGTAAGTTGGACAAAATACCTACCTAGGTAGGTAGCTAGGTCAGGTAGGTTCGCATTGATATCCGGATAGTCATAGTGATGATATAAATAGTTTATGAGTTTTCAATAACAAAGAGTTCCTAGTTCTCTCACCGATAGGAGTTTACTTTTATACGATTCAAATTGAGGAATTATGTTGACGGTGAGTAACCTGAGTGCACATCCACTGATTGTCTCCTTCAAGAGCCCCCATTGATTGATATTCTCTCGGTGTCTTGGAGATTGCCAAACTGCCATCTGGGCATCAATTAGCTTGGTCAAACTTGTCCCACACTACAGTGCAGGCCACGGACACCCAGAAATCCAATCAGACAAAAGAGTACCCACCAACGGGCTCAAGCATCCTTCCAAGAACTGAGACTGTTCCTAACTGCTGGGCATGACACGTCAAAATGCCAAAATGCACGATACACATGTGGGTAGGGTACACTATTCTCGACCTATTACCCCGCGTGGCCTGCGCCGACCACCTCACTCCTCCCCATTTGCCCAAATGGCACCGTCTCGGCCTCGCCCCCACGTAGCCCACCCCTTGTTTACATTGTGAACGCCCGCTTCATCATCGCCGGTTCCAATATGTGTGTCTTGGAATATCAACCATTCCTCCGGATTCCGAGAACTCGCTCTCCGCCCATTTTCTGAGACAAGTTCGACACAATCGCTCCCCGTCTCTGCCCAACACCGATTGTCGTCGTCATCTCCTCATCAACTTCGTGATCCCAGTTCGACGTCTCCCCGCCAAACCCGTAGACTAAACCTGTAGCATTGTCCTGAAGAGGAAGCTGCAATGCGCCTGAGACATGGAGAACCTGCCAAGTCCGATCCTACGCTCCACGTCTGACATGCGGGTAGCTGGTTACAGGTATTTCTCATCTGACCGTCGCTCACCGCACCGAGCCAGCCGATTGGGCCACCCGCGATGCCGGGCAAATGAAAACGGCCACGGGAGTGGCGCTCGGTTCTGCAACCATGTTGCAACCGCAGCGGCGATGGTGGCCGGCCCTTGATTATGTATGGGACCGGACCGTACATGTATCTCGGACACCGACGGCCCAATAATGAAAACCCTCCCGGGTCTCGGTTTGCATGAGGGAATAATGCCGGACCGTCCCGTCGGAACTCCATGCTTTGTTTTTCGCCTTCTGTAATCGCATCCTAGTATTACGGTTACGTTGCCATCTGCTTTCGACTTTGCCGTCCTGGCCCATGGCCCGCATACCCGCGCGACGAATGCACTAGGCCCTCTGCAGTGACTGCGTGGGCTTGACCCATTGGCGGGATTGAAGCCAAGCTTGTTTATCAGAGACCTGCCACCTGCAAGCGAACATCTCGGTGTCCGGCTGGACCGTATGCCGTCGTCATTGACATCATCATGGCGCTCCGCCGAGAGTTCCAGCACCACGGATCGGCCGCTGTCAGATTGCCAAGTGACTCCTTACCCCATCTTGTTGTGTCTCGGCTTGCCGTCTCTGGACCATAGACCCCGGCGGCCATCCAGGATGTCCTCGTGCTCATAACGGGTCGTCCTCGTGTTCATAACGGGTCGACCTCCACTGTGTTTGAAGCCTGAGACTTGACTGCTGCTGTTAATCATCCTTCCTCAAACTTCTGATTACAAGCCAGAGGCTTTGCTGCTAAAAATGGATTCACTGCAAGACGCTCCTGCGTTCAAGGTCCTGGACGATGGCGTGATGAGCCCCCACGCCGAGCTGATCTCAAGCCTCAAGGGACAGGTGCTGCGTGTGCCGGACCTGCTCGATGTTTTCCCCAGCTGGCCCAGCGGTGGCCGGAATAAGTACTACAAGCGACTCAAGGCCGGGTTTGATGAGATCATCCAAGTGTTAGTGTCCGAGGCTGGGAGACAAGGCGAGGCTAACAGACCTCAGCGTGTTCCCGGATGAGAAGATGAGGAAGAAGGCGGCTAAGAACGACTTTGCGTTTTTCACCTCGTGGTATGTGAGCCATTGTGCGGCAAGCCATGTAGCAGAGGCTGATACTTGCAGCAGCTGGTTTCCCGATGCCGATTGGGATCAGCTACTCACAGCGGGCCTCTTCTCGTTCTGGCTTTTTCATTGTGATGACGCCATGGATGACCAGGATGGTTCCGTCTCTCGGGACTATGCCGTGTCCTGCCGGTATCGACAGCAGGTGCTCAACTACACCCGCTGGTCTCTCGGACTAAGCCCGCCTCGTCCACGAGCCAGTTTCATTAAGAGGTTGCTGTCCTGGTTCCAACCAGCACCAAAGTGGAACCCTCCAGCACCAAACTTGCCAAATACAGTCTTCAAGGAGTTCGGCCGGCGAACCCAGCAGAGTACCAACAAAGGTAAGTGGAGGTGAAACCCTCTCTTGGTTGGCAACACACGCTGACTTGCGTAAACCCGAGCCAGTGTTCCGTGAAATGTTCCACGCCGAGATTAAGCAATACATTGACCACTGTGAGATCGAACAACGCGAACGTATGACTGGGGAGATTGCGGACGATGTAGAAGGCTACCTGCAGGTTAGACATCATACATCTGCTGTGCGCGCCTATGGTTTCATCACGCAGTAGGTATCGTCTCTCGTTCTAAAATCCGAGGGGTGCTGACACGGGCCGAAACCAGACTCGGTACTGGTGTACGGATCCCCGTTCGGATCATGAAATCTGCCCAGATGCAGGCGCTGTGGGACGAAATTACCATCATCATTATCATCATTAACGACATACTCTCGGTTAAGAAGGAACTTGCGGGCGGGTGTGTCCATAACGCTATCCCTGTTATGTATTCGCAAGGCCAGCCGCTCGATGTTGTCATAAGCGAACTGCTGTCGCGACTTGAGGCTTGCCGGGATCGATTCGACGAGACGGCAGATCGTGTGCTAGAGATGGCGAGGAGTGCGGCTGAGCGGAGTGACTTGTTAAAGTTCATTGACGGACTGAGAACGAACGCAACGGGAACGATAGAGTTCTGGTATGTTTTCCGACCCGTGACTCGATCTGTTGTGCAGGGCTGACTGGCGGCACAGCAAACTTGCGACGAGGTATCGAAATGAGAAGCACTTGAATGTAGATGGGACGATGGACATTGTTCTCTGATAGTATCTGGGTGATCGCATAGCTACGGCCGGATCGGAAAGATGGTGGCGGGTTGAACGGTTCTGTGGGACAGCGAGGCAGTAAAACAAAAAGGCATTCCGGAAAGGCACTTGATGCAGTGGTACCTCAACCGGATTGATTAGGTTGATTGGAGCACGGGCTCGTTGGGGTGATGGGAAGGCGTTTCTGGCTTGTCACATCCTTGTTTGCTGTGTAGTGCGTTTCGGATAACAACTGCTCGGTCTGATATATCAATTAATCGTACGTGCGAGATTCGAGTGTTGTGCTTCATTTGTCGCATATTTTGCATGAAAATGAACGCCTTGCGGTGCAACGTCCGAAGTTTTCTGTTGAAGGGGGGCGCCCTTTCCAGAATGACCATTAGAGACGACAGGGGGAGACGAGGAAGGAATGACACAGCGTGCCGCTTTTCTGGCCACCCTTCTGCCTCCTTCCCTCGACTAGTTCGAGGCTAGGATTTTTCTCTCGTGATATCTTGACATCGCCATTGGTAGACTCCGTCGCTCTGGTCCCGCTTGTCCTTCCAGATCTGATTACATTCTCCGCGAGGGACCAAGACAACAGCGGTCGATCTACGAAACGTTGTTCACCTACATCATCAAGGAGACAACCATGTCACCACAACCTCGGAAATACAAATACAGGCCACTCAGAAAGGATAAACCGGGCAGCACGACGCTATCCCCCGAGCCCCAGAGATTTCGACTGCCCAACCGTCTCCCCGGTGAATTCGACGATCATCCTCGCATCGAGCTCACCACCGAGTCCCAAGATGCTGATGTCCCCTACGAGGCATTGTCCTACGTCTGGGGCTCTAAAAAAAAAGGCACCGTTCACGTTCAGGTTGCCAAGCGCAATGGCGCGAAGGACAGAGGTTACTTAGGCGTCACCCGTAACCTAGGCCTCGCATTACAATACTTGCGATACAAAAAATTGCCGCGAACGCTCTGGGTGGATACCATATGCATCAATCAAGATGACTTGCGGGAACGAGAACAACAGGTCGCCACAATGGGCGATATCTATCGCCATGCGTCGAGAGTCGTTGAGTGGCTGCGCCCTGAGGCAGGGGATAGCACCCGTGCTTTCAACTACCTGAAATTTTTTGCAGGCCAAGTTGCGATGGCTTTCAAGAGAATTTTCAGCACTGAACTTGATCTGAAGGACTGTATGCTACTAGTAGCAGACCTCACAACGTTGTCGGATGGGCTAAATTGCCCCTGCAATGGTTCACTGCACGGCCGCCCGGATCGCGTCTGTCCCTAAAGCTGTTTCAAATGCCGCTAGAATATGCTGCATTGCCAAAGCTATTTCCCCGCCCCTGGTTCGAACGAGTCTGGGCCCTGCGGGAGGTGAGGATGGCGTCCCCGAAGTCTATTGTTGTATGCGGAACCGAAACGCTCGAATGGACTTATTTCAAGCACGCTCTGGTCGCTCTGATTAACACAGATCTGTTGAGTCTTGATGACGGAAATTACGGAAATTACAAGAGCGGCCTTGCCTTCGGCATCCGAGCCCATCGCATAAGATTTCTCTGTGAATACCAGATATACAGTTTCCGAGAAGTCATGCAAGAGGCCAGGACAGCGCTATACGCGGATCCAAGGGACAAGATACCTATATGGATTGTTGAGTCTAGCACCTCCAACTCTCCGGCAAGCCATCGGCATGACTCCAGACTATTCTCAGTCTGTAGCTACGTTATACACCGACTTCGCGATGCGCTACATGTCGCCCCAAATGTCACTGAATCTTTGACACTCGCTGGGCGCACGACGCCTTACAGCTACCCAGCTGGGTCACGGACTGGGCTGCAAGAGAACGGTGGCCTACGAGGCTTATACTATGGATATAGAATGCAAGTGGAAGGTTAGCTGTTCGGCCAACGTTGCCACGGAAAGGAATGCTGAGGGCGGTGGGAATCTTGATATCTAGACTGACTGAGGTGTCGTCGTCGCATCACTCGGCGGCGGACAGAAGAGCTTTGTGATGGGGTTCGTCAGTGCAACCCGAAGTTTAAAGACACTCTTGACTATTATGGGAATGCAGATATGGCTCTAGCGGCGTACTGTTGGATCCTTTGTTATGGCTGGTTCACAGGGGGTTTCTTGAGTCGGACAGAAATGGAGTTGCGGGGGCCAAACTTCAACACTTTGTTGAAGGGATTAATGAAAGTCATAAATGGTGACCTGCGAGAGCGCATTTCGGACACTGAGAAATGCTTCTTAATGGTATAACGGGTCCGAATCGGGCGATATGTGTTTTGGAAAATGGACAGGTCAGGCCAGTGTCTCCAAAGGCCAGGCGATTTGGTCTGTGTCTTACTTGGATGCGACTCCCCCCTTATTTGAGAGAGATACCTGGCGTGCCAAAGCCAAGTTACCAGCTTGTGGGCGATGCCTACATTGACGAGTTGATGGCTGGTGAGGCAGTTCTAGGGCCCATGCCCGGAGGCTATCATAGTATTTAGGGTCCTAGTAACGCAGACGAGGTTCGTAGGACAGAATGGTGGCCTGGGCTTGTGAACGAGGCGACAAACGTGTATAATTACGTTGACCCGAGGCTTCGAGAGCTTGGGGTAGAAGTAGATGCGACAGTCTGGAGTTCTCCGGAGGGAGGCCAGGAATCTCGTCCAACTTGTGACGACCGAGATGTTAGAGCAGCGAGGTATCGGGCTGAAAGAGTTTGATATAGCCTAGAGTTTGTCATACCAATGAATGCGAGTTTGTGCCCACCTCTTTCTCGGT
>Ga0247760_1000509_pt1 | contig 41971 bp, 38 predicted proteins | sample UWRJL171409R4_FD_179936 | JGI IMG/M metagenome (GOLD analysis project Ga0247760, IMG submission 179936) | Plant litter microbial communities from Arlington Agricultural Research Station in Wisconsin, United States - UWRJ-L171-409R-4 | ecosystem: Environmental > Terrestrial > Plant litter >...
AAAAAAAAGGGGGGGGGAGGGAGCAAGCCAAGTTACTCGTCATCCTCCTCGTCCTCGTCGCCCCCCTCCCCTTTCACCTCCTCCACCACCTCCTCCTCGTCTACGAGGTCCGAGTACCCCAGTGTTTTCTTCGGGGTTCCCCGAAGGTACTCGATGACGGAGGGACCCTTCCCTCCCTCGGGGGGACGCTCCTCATTCGAGGGCTTGGCGTCCTCGCGGCCCTCCTCCCCCTCCGGGGTCACCGAGAGCTGGGCCCTGGTGAGAGGGATGGAGGTCCCCTCTTGTCCCAGGCCGCGCCATGGCGTGGTGAGGATAATTTTTTTAGGCCTGGCGGCCGTGGCGGGGGCGGGGGCGAGCGGCAGGCCGGCCAGGATGACCGGGACCGGGACGGGTGTGATCCGCTGGGGGACCACGGGGGCGGGGCGAGCAGCCTTGGGCGGGGCAGGCGGGACAGCCGGGGTCGAGGGCGTCGCCGGCGCAGCACCGAGCGTCCGCGGACGCTTCCGCTTCGGCTCGGCGCCACTTCCCGACGTGCTTCTTCCTCGCTTGACCGAGGGGCGCGGGGCGGAGGCGGCGACTTGGGCGGGGGCGGGGAGCGGGGCGGTGGCAGGAGCGGGGACAGGTGCCGGCGAGATCGGCGCGAACCGCCGCTGGTCGGTCGGGCCGGCAAAGGGAGCTTGCTCGAGCCGGAAAAGCTCGAGAGGCAGGCCAAGCTGGGCCTCCATGCGGCCGACAACCGCACGAAGGCTTTCGCCTGGCCCCCGGAGCCCCTCGAACCTCTCCAGCAGGCCCTTCCGCTCCAGCAGGGCCGCTGTGGCACCCTCGGAGAGGGGCTCCCGGGACGGCTGGGGGGCGGGGGCGGTCTGGGACGCCTGGCCGGACTGGCCCGACGCGTTGCCGCCCATACCTGCGGCCTGCTGGATGTCGAAATAGGGATTGCCCCCATTGTTCGAGGCCTGCGGCCTGCCCATGTAGGGTCCGGGCAGACCCAGCGCCTCGGCCTCCAACGCGTCGAATACGCGGCCGGGGACGTCCGCGAGTCGTGCGTACCCCATTCCCGTCGCCGGCGCAGGCGTCGGCTGGACAACTTGAGGCGTCATATTTGTCGGCAAGATGCCGAAACCAAACGCCTCCAGGGGTCGCTGGGCCGTGCCTGAGGCCTGTGCCGTGCCCGAAGATGCCTCATTCTTGTTCTTTGAGGCCTTTGTGGGCGTCTTGAGAGGCGCGGCTGCGGCTCCCAAAGGCGTGCTACCACTTCCCGAAGGCATGGTGGCTTGGTTTTTTCTGGGGCGGCCACGGCCTCGCTTCGACGTGAGCATGTTGGGCAAAGGAGCGGTAGAAGGACCCTGAGGGTTGCCACTTGTGGGTGCGATGCCTGGAGTTGCTGCAGCAGTTGTCTGTGTCGTGGTTGCGGGCGGAGGCAGGCCAGGAGGAGGTACGTGAGAGGGAGGCGCGAAAGTAGAAGATGTGAACAACGAGGTAGGGTCGTTCTGAACTGCGCGGTTAGCCACTGCAGAGGACTTGCGAGAACGTGGCTTTTTGGGTGCAGTTTTCGACGTGGAAGGTGCTTGCTGGGGGAGTGTTGCACTCGAAGCAGAACCGGAAGGGGCCGTGGTCGAATTTGTTCTGTGGGTGGCCTTCGGGGCTTGACCCCTCGCCCTCTTAACAACAACAGAACTCCGCGGCGGCTCCGGCGTAGTTTCGGCCTGTGCACTCTTCTTGACTGGTGTCCGTGACGCCCGCGGCCGCGGCTGTTTTCTTCTCACACCCTCCTTCCCTGGTGGTTTCCACTCCTTGTCGTCTTCAACCGGGTCATTCTGGATGCTCTCGTCGTCGCTCCCCTCTTCGCTCTCCTCCACATCTTCGTCGCTGTGCGCGAGTGTCACACGCCGTCCCTGGCTACCCGCATTCTTCTTTGTCTGCGATGGAGCTGCAAGTAACTGCTTCTTGGCTTTCTTTGCCGGCTCTTCATCCTGGTCTTTGTTGGCAGTGCCCATAAGCTCAAGGGACTTCGCAATGGTTTCGTCCATCTTCTTCATGAAGCTCGGTGTCAAACCCGAGTTCACTAGTCCCATAGTTGTGTCGGCATGGTACTCAAACTGCTCTGTGCTCTCCGGTTCCACAGTCGCCGACTCCGCTCGAATACGATCCTCCTCAAGAAGCGCTGGATCAATAGGAATATCAGGAGCTTGGATAGACTGTTGTCTATTTTCGGGTGACTGCTCCATATCCCACCCGTGTCCTTGTCCGCCGAGCAGAAGAGAGGCATTCCACAGCTCAGGCGCATGGTTATCATACATCATGGGGATGTAGCCTGGTGCTTGGGGTGGCGCCAGCGACTGATATGGTGCTACCGGCCGCTGCTGCTGATAATCCTCAGGGGGGAACGGCGCCGAGTTGTCGTAACGAGCTCCGGAAATATGAGAGTACCGAAATGGTGTGGGATGAGGTGCGTAATTCGGATGCAGTATGAATTGATCGCTGAGCTGATCAGTGACATCTCCCGAGAAGAATGACCATAATACATCGGGGCTTTCAAGGTCGTCGAGATCTTCGATCACGATAACCGGATTAGCACGTTCAGTATCGCCGCCTGTGCTGGCTTCTGCCTCGGCGACACCAGGATCCGCGGTATCAAGCTTGTCAACATCCATGGGCTCAGGATGTCTTCTTCTAGCACTACGTCTGATGAAAGGCTCCTCGTCCAGCTCGTCATCTGATGCTGATACAGCGAGCTCCTTTCCCTTGTCTCTGCGGGGCGGGGTGAAAGGCTCTCCTACATCAAGGAAATCGGACAAGTTCATCTGCTCGAACGCCTCCGAATCTGGTTTGATGTCCAAGCCATCGTCTTTCTCCAGCCTCTCAGCATATACCGCCGGGTCTCGAAACGCTGCCGCGTAAGGATTCTCCTCGTTCGGCAGATTCTCCTGATACTGGTAGTTCTCAGGGTACAGAAATCCTCCTCCCACCAAAGCGCACATGTTCAGGTTGTAGGGATCCTGGATGGGCTGGCGTGCAGCAGTTGGCAACAGACGTCGGGGGTTAATTGTCCCTGTCGGAGCATCGATCCTAACGATCAACTCGCCAGCTGATATCACGGGTCGGTTGTTACGCCCTTGCTGCTGCAGCGTGCGTGCCAGCTCCTGGATCTCATCAGAACAGCCGACGTTGAAATGGGGTAGAAGGTTCTGTGGACCGTCGGCCGTGAAGTGGTTCAAGGGGACTTCATAGAAGTGGGTGGTGGTGCCTTCGTACGATGTTAGGCCGTCTGCTATTGAGTCGAGGCCCATGAAGCTCAGGAGGTCACAACCGACAAGGATTTCATCGCGTGTGACGGTGTCTGTGATGAGATGAGGCGGGGCCTCATTGACCAAATTGTCAAAGAATTCCATCTCGACGTTATCCATCGTCTCTGGCAGGCGGCTCTTGGCTTCGTACTTTAGCCACTTGTTGTTCTCTTCCATGACGATGTTAACCAACTCGATAGAATCTCCAAGCTTGAGATTGAGTGTTCGAGTTGCTTGGACGAACGACATGTCTTGCTCTGTCATCTCGTACACAATGAGGTACTTGATGGCTCTGGGGAGGTTCGTCCAGTCCTTGATAGTGTGCTGGACGAAATAGTTAGTCGGCACGCTCTTCAATGGGGAGTCTCTTTGGGGGAATGGCTTACATCGATCAACTCGAGAGCTCCATCCTCAGCAATGTCGGGCTCATCGGCAAAAGGGTTGGGGTCTAGGACATCTCCCTCGACCTTGTACCGCGTTTCCGATGGTTTGGCTTGTCGGCGATATCCGGACTGGCTTCTAGCCATTTGTGCGACGTACGCCTGGCGAAGTACCTCAAGGGGCGGTAGAGGTGCTCCATTCTGTCCAGGGGGCGACATCTCTGGCGACCTGGGCCTTCGGACGATACTGACTCGATACCTACCAACCCTGTTGGAATCATCGCCTTGCATGGTCTCGTCGCCATTATCGTCAACTTCCTCTGCCTCGATGACCTTAAGGAACAGTCGGCTTTCAAATGGACCCCTAGAACAAAGAGGTGCGCAGCAGGAACAAGCGCACGACTCTGTGTCGGAATCATCAAGGTCGCTATAGTCGTCAAACTGTTCGTCAAGATAACTGTATTGATCGTCGCTCTCCTCTTCGTTGTCGATCTCCTCTCCATTGTAACCTTGGTCAACGTCAAAGTCGTCATACTCATTGAGAAGAGAGTTCTCATGGTTGTCCTTAACGTCGCTGCCGTCATTCTCGACCGCCTGCTCAATCGCGAAGTCCTCAACTTGAACCTCGGGCTTCTTAGCAGCTTCTTTGGCTCTGGCCTGCTCTTGTTTCCAGACCTCTGAAGGCCCAGGGCCGACATGATTAGCAGGAAGACTGGGAAAGGCACATTGAGCAGCCAACTCCTTGTTGAAGGGTACATCTTGGTGAACGAAGATGGGCCGATCAGCATTCACAGGGCCATCGTCCTCCTGGTACCAACCAGGACGGCGCCGTGCTGACACATCGCGCAGACGAGGAGCCATTGTCGCAGATTGTACTTCGACTCACGAGCCTGTGTCTTGGAAGTGAGGTGCCAATATCGGTGACTGGAGGAGAATATGAGAGGAGAAAGAGGGCAAGATTGAAGAATTTTGTCTTAGTTGCCGGTCGCGGGACGAAGAGTCCTTGTCTCCATCGCTCAGGGGAGAAGGAGATGATGGAGGAAAGAAGAGAACGGAAGCAGCAGAGGCGTTGTGGCCTTTTCAATCAAAGCGGCGATTGTTGAGGCTTTGGGTGGGTAACCTTTTGCTTGGCTCTCTTCTGAGATGGAGAAAAAAGAACAGAGAAGTGGGAGTGAAGAGGTTGGACTTGGATCGATTGCCTTACCAACGAGGCTGTCCGAGGCAAAACCTGTGATCGAATCTGGTGTTGAATGAGAGAAAGAAGATGAAAACCCGCCTGGGCTTATTCGATATCGGTTATTAGCCGAAGACGAAGAGAGGACCGGCTGCCGACCGACGGATTGGGGGTGAAGCAGGAGAGAGCAGCTTTGTAGTGTTGGTAGCAGGAAAGAGGAAGCAGTTTTAGCTCAGAGGATGGGGTTTTATTTTGTGCGGAAAGGAGAACGCGAGAACAAGCAGGGACGCGTTATTTGGACGCGTTTGTCTGTCATCCAGAGTGCTCACGAGATTAGTTGCCCACTAGAAGGGATATCGTCAGACTTGGGGATAACAGATGGAAGGCACACAGACCATGCGACTTGGTGCCTTGGCCCAGAGGCTCAGACGAGCGAGGGAACGCCAAAGAGAACAGGCAGGGACGAGTTCTTTGGACTCGTCTGACTGTCATCTGGAGTGCTCACGAGGTTGGTTGCTTACGGGAAGAGATCTCGTTTAACCTGAGGACAACAGACGGAAGGCACACGGACCACGCGACTTCGTGCCTTGGCCAATGGGCTTAAACGAGGGACGAAGCACCACAGAGGCTGGAAGTTGGGGGGATTTGAAGCTGGCCTGTTGCCGTGACTGGATATCTGTTTTCTTTGCCTTTGAGGCAGATATCACAACCTTCCAGGCCTCCTAGCCGCTTGTTGACGCCATTTCGTCCCAAAAAGGGGTCCCTGACAACGCCATGCAAAGTAAACAAACCAAGGCAGCCAAACCACAACACCGGGAGACAAGAGCTGTAATGAAACTCGCTTAAAAGCAGAGTTTTAAGATGAAATATCAGAATGAGAAGCAGTAAGATTGCTATTTCCTGAGTTCAACAGACACAAAAGCTGCGACGAAAACTCACTTAACAGCAGAGTTTTAAGACGGAAGGTCAGAATGAGAAGCAGTGCGATTGCTGTTTCCTGAGTTTAACAGACACCGGGAACACAAGAGCTGTGAAGTAAACAAACTAAGTCTGTGACAGGGTGGTCATCATGCCTTATATAACACACTCCCAAATGACAAGTGGCCAGACTTGTTATTTCGGCACACCTTTTGGTAGGCTGACGCATTTGGAGTTTGTATTCAATTGTTGAAATCGTCACAAAGACTACTAAACCACAGCACCGGGACACAAGAGCTGCGACGCCATCTCGCTTAGGAACAGAGCTTTCAGACGAAAGCCCCGAATGAGGTAGTAAGATTACTATTCCGAAGTTCTGCAAACACTAAGGATATAAGAGATGCGACGAAACTAAACTCCCTTAAAGCAGAGTTTTAAGACGAAAGACCGGAATTGGTCAGTGATATTGCTATTCCCAGGTTCTGCAAACGCCGGGGACACAAGAGCTGCGATGTAAATTCGCTCAAGAGCAGAGTTTGAAGACGAAAGACCGGAATGAGGCAGGAAGATTGCTATTCTCTTCCAGAATTGACGTCGGCATGGAAGCTTGGAGAATCTCGACACATGGAGTTCCATACAATCCTCAAGCAAGAGCGGCTTCAAGTATGCTTTGTCTTTCTCCATACCAAGGGCCCATGTGGTCCAGCATGAACATTGGGCGAGTTTGACTGAAATGTACTAGTTCGAGGCCTAGTATTTCTACCTAGTTGACCCTAATCTACTCAAGAAGAAAAACACTACTCGATGCACAGTAGTAAGCCAGATACAGACGATGTGATTATCGTCTCTCTAGCCCCCAGAACCAGAAAATGCCCGCAAGCAGCACCAACTCAACAATTGCTTTCACCATCCTGTGCGCACCCTAAATACCGTCCAACAAACAGCACTACTCATCCTCCGCCCGAACCAAATATGATTTTAACCCTATGGGTCCCACAGAAGGAAGCCGGGTTGCTATAGTCCCTCTGAAAAGAGTGCCCCTCTACAAGGGGGAGAAAATGGGTATAATATCCGGTGACGAAACCAGCCAACGCCATAACCATGAGCAGGAAAAGACATTCTCCCGCCATTATCCGTCTGCCTGAGCGGCGTGAAGGATTGCTATCCAGCAGAGCCCGCAGAACAGTAAGGCAGAAGAAAAAAAAAAGAAATCTCACCACTTGCCACAACATCACACCCTATTTAACACAGTTAGGCAAAGTCAACCATTCGGATGTCCTCCCGTTCTCTTCAAGCAGAATGACCATAAGCCGAATTACCCCCCATGCCATCAACAAACGGTACAAAGGACCGATTCTTATAGCGATCCTGATCGCTCACCTCTGTCTCCATTGTAGTATCCTCACTAGCAGCGTCATCCGAGTCCATGGTATCTTCGATACGTCGCTTGGTCCTCTGAGCAGGGGCCGCTTGGGCCGTAGAGTGGGAGCTCATGTTCTGGTTCCTCACATCCTCTGCGGCTTTGAGGGTGTCCTCGTAGGATTTGAGCACAAACTTTGTTTCGTCGTCGAAGTTAGCGCAGAAGCGCTGCAGGCCAACAAACTGCATTGCGCGGACGCAGTCGACACTAAAGACCGACATGATGTAGGCGGCAGCGATGGCAGCAGATCTGTCGTTACCCGACTCGCAGCACAGCATGACCTTGCCGCGGCGGAAGTTCATGCTGTCGATCGTCAAGTTTGCGGGAAGTTGATCCGAGACAAAACTAGACCCTTGCACGACGGCCTGTTTCCTATACACCTCGAGCAGATGGCTGTTGATGGCCTTCGTTGCACTGCGAAATGCAGCAATGAGACCCGGCTTGCCGTCGACGACGTCAACAAATTTTGCCTCGATGCCCAGCTCGTCGGCGGCTTTCTGAATGCTGACAAATCCCATCTGATACATGGAGTCGCGGCAACCAAGAATCATGGTGATTCCTTCACTGGCGAGGAACTCGTGGTCGCGCGCCGAGCTGGCCGGGCCAAGGTACAGAAAGTCAAGGATGCGCTGGGCTACGCGCCGAGACTCATACTGCCAGGTGCCGCTGTGGTCCGAGGCGATCTGGGTCCTGTCCTGGGTGATGATTCTTATGTCATTCTCGGTGAGATGCTCTTCGTTCACGCCCCGAAACGAAGGGACTATCTTCAAAACGTCGAGACCGGATCCATAGGCAGGCACGTGAATGTAAGGTGGACTGGGAGGGCGGTTTGAGTACGGCGCAACGCCCTGGACGCCGCTCGAAGTGCTGGGGCCGAGAATGTGCGAATTCATGATGACTGTTGGTTTTGTGTGAGTTGGCCGGGCTTCTCTTTTTTCCGTGGATGGCTTCGACGGACAATCCGACGAAAGAGCGCCAAGAGCTGAGTGTGCAGGCGATGATGATTTCGGGATTGGGTAGGGCCCCGTGAAAGGCAGTAGGGCGGGAGTGGGAATGTGAGGGAACCGTACTCAAAGCGATTCTGGTGGCCTGCTGCTACTTGGCCTGTGACGTGAGGCAGTCGCTGTTGACGGCAATGAGGGGTTGTGGTTCCTTCCACTACGCCTACTTTCTCTGCAAAAGAAAAGACAGAAAAAAGTGGCAGATATTCGGAACCGAGGCACAAAGAGGGAGGTTCAGTGAAGTATGAAGGCTGTTCACTTGTGCGTCTTTCGGCTATGGCAGGTCTTCGAGTGTGGTCGAACAAGGAAGCCCTACGAAGTCAGCTGCGGCCCGGCTTGCTGCCTACCCTGGCAACTGTATTGAGCCGCAGAACGCCGCGGTGGGATGCAGCAGCCAATCCCTGCCTCTGCTTGAAGCTAGAATTGCGGGCCCCTACTGCATACAATGGGCTGGAACCCTTCCGAGTCAGTTTTTCCAAGTGCTGATTGGTAAAACGTGGAAGAAGTCAGTGGCTTTCAGTCGCTCGGAATGGTTCAGAAAGTGGATCGGTTCAAAACGTTAATTGACCAATACAAAGCCTGAATCTCCCAAATGGTTCCGAATGCTATCTTCCAGACCATTTTGGCTCTGGAACGAGGCTCAGACCAAATTAACAGCGCTGAAAGCGCTATACTAACGCACTAACTTATAGTGAATAAACCCGAGCAAAACAATCACACCTTGGAAATCACAGTTCGGAGGAGGCTTCGGAAGCTATCCAGAAGATTATCTGACAGCGATTTTTGGAGGCTAGCGCGCCTGGAATCAACCTATCCAAGCCCCCATCCGAGCCTATCCATCCGAGCAAACGATCACAACCTAAAGTAGTTCTCATGCCAGGTTATTAGTTTGGGTGCCGGGTGGAATAAAATCTCACAGGCGACTTAATACACAGTCAATACATAAAATACCAAATGTGTATCCCATTCATCATTCCTACTAAACACCTGGCTAAAGTCGCTGTCATAATGCCCATCCAACAGCAAACAAAAAGTATCGTGTGAGGACACCTACTGCCTAGTCTTCTATGTATTCGGGGTGCCCGGTGAGCCGCGACCGCTGCCGAAGCTGCTCTCCCTACCTAACGGCGACGGATTGTCAGGGGTCACCGACCGAGACTCTACCCTCGGTCGGGTTTTGCTGCCCGCAACTGAGAGCTTCTTCCGTCGTTTGTCTGATGCATTGGAAGCCGTGCTGGCCTTGCGTGTAACTCCGGCTTCGTCCACCTCGATTACCGGGGTCGGCGCCGGCGTAGAGCTCCGCGATCCAGTGCCCGTGGACATACTTGCTCTCCTCGTGCTGTTGCTTCTCGTGCGCTTGTGCTCTCCCAGTACAGCTGAGTGTCGTGGGTGATGGTGAGTAATCTTCTCTGCGTCTGCCCGCACAGTTTGCGGCTTTTCCAAAACTCGCCGCCCAGGAAGCCACCAGAACCAACTCCCGTTCTCCCTGCGCATTCTCTGGTCCCGCTCCTTGAGTTTTGCCCTCAGCAGGGCGCGCCGTTCGTTCTCCCTCTCCCAATACTCGGTCCTGTACAGCTCCCAGTTCTCGCGAAAGGTCGGCGAGAAGGGCTTCGCTAGCAGCAATAGCTTGACATAGTCCCCGCCTGATGCCAGGTCCTCGTCATGGCCGCCTTTCTCTTCATCGCCATTCGTGACCAGCAGGGTCGGGTGGTTCTCCTTCGTAAGGTTAAGCTCCTTGTCGACCTCGCGCAGCACGGTAGGGTCGACGTAGCGGTACGATGAACCGCCCGAGTTTGAAAAGAGGCCGTAGGTCAAGAACCAACCAGTGGTGGCAAGCGCCTCTTTCCACCAGGGCCGCTTCATGACGACGAGCTTGCAGTTGAAGGCACGCAATCCGCGATTCGACACATTGAACCACCGGCGCGGCCACCGCACCCCGCGCTCCCAGATGCCCGTCGCCCACACCAGCATCGCGGTTATGACACCTCCCAGGAAGCACATGCGCTCCGTTGTCTCCACCATCCAGTAGACGCTACCGCCAACTCCGCTGCCGTCTTCACGCGGCGCGAGGAAGAGCGCATACCCGAACCCGACCGTCCAGAGCGAGAGGATCGAGAGGAAGAACGTGTGGTGACGGCGCCGTGCGCGAAGCTCGAGGTACTGCGCTCTGAGCGACGCTTCGAGGATCAGCAGGTTGAGGTAGATCATAGACGGCGAGCTGGGCGTGTGACTCAATGGGTCGGCCGTTTTCCCCGTCGAGGACGACGCAATGGGGCTGGTGCCGACCACCGGATTGGGGAGGTCCTGGCCCGGCGCCGGCGCCCCTTTGACAATCGAGTCTAATGAGTCGGCCATGGTGGGTGGGAGGCCGGAGGGGGGCTGACGACGTTTTACTTCGGCGGATTTCGGGGGTCCGCGGCCCCGGCGATCGTGGGCGGTGTCGGCAGCCCTCGGGATCGAGCTTGTAGCGAATGCGATGCGTCAGCAATACGGCAATGTGGGGTAGGCGCCTGTATGCAAGAAATCTTTGCACCAGTGCTCTGCAATGTGGCCGGCGTTTTGGATTCGTGGCCGGAGTTTAGAATGTCGCCGTGGTCTTCAGCTTGGTTCTTCAGTGGAGCGGGCAGGTTCCGGGTTTCAGCGACGTGCAGGGACAGACGCCACAATTGTTAAGGTTGAGATTGGTTCACTCAGCAACCCGGTCCCGTTGGTGCCAATGTCGAGATTTCCTTGGGTATTTCGTCCGAAATAAAAGCCAGAAGAATAGAAGAGCGCCGTTTTAGATCACATGTGATGTGTGCGCGCCAAGCGCAGGAACGGTCGCCTTGCAATTGCGTTGGTCGCTGCCCTACGGTTTGCTGGCAACCAGCGCAAACAGCCGACGTCATCGGGTATTTGCGGCAGCACCGCGAAAAGCGCCTGAAGGCTGAGGGGAATTTAGGGAGATGGTGTCGGGCAGCGGAGCGATCTAAAATCCGGCCTCGGACTTGCTCCGGGGGCGGCACACGTGGAACGCGCAATTCGCAATCACCCTGCAGCCATCTCCGGCGAATGCGAAGGCAAAAGTGCCTGGTACTGACTGCGCGTCGCACCTTACACATGCGCGATTGACATTGATAAGGGGTGTCATCCCGTCTGCGCTCTTTTGTCTCCGGACTCGAGATGCTCAAGACACATTCTACGTCCCTCTTTATAGTCCCGCAAAGGTTAAAGCTCATCTCCTTGGCTGGCCGCATGGATCGGAACGCTACTGGTGCGCAGCGACAAGCGAGAACAATGTCCAACGAAGCCACTCTGCCCACACAACCAACCGGCCAGGTACCCCGCGGACGAGGTATGACGTTCTTCCCTCTGGGCTACAAGGAGGCCGCAACGCAATGGGTATGTAATGTCTCCGCGCTCTCGATGCTCACTCTTGCTGTTTTCTGAAGCTGACCGTTCGGGCAAAGTGGACACTTGTTTCGGCCCGCCAGGCTGAACGAAATGTGCTCTCCTTCGTCCCCTTCCTTAAGGAAGCCGACGCCGACGCTTCGCGCCTGCACGATCTCGCCAAGAACGATCCTTTTGGCCAAAGGTTATGGCAATCGACAATGGTTGAGTTGTCGGGGAAGAACCGCGCCCTGAATGAGCTGGCAATCCACCGGGTTGGCGAGGAGGCGGACAACACACTTGTGATGCTTCACGGCTACGGCGCCGGTCTCGGCTTTTTCTACAAGAATTTCGAGCCCTTGACCCGAGCAAAGGGGTGGAAGCTGTATGCGCTCGATATGCTTGGCATGGGCAATTCGACCCGGCCCAACTTCAGTGTTACCGCGAAAGACCCCAAGGAGAAGATCGCCGAGGCTGAAAACTGGTTCGTCGACGCCCTCGAGGAATGGCGGCGGGTGCGTAAGATCGAAAAGTTCACACTTATGGGTCACTCGCTCGGCGGTTACCTCGCCGTGTCGTACGCACTGAAATACCCCGGCCGACTCAACAAGCTCATCTTAGCTTCTCCTGTCGGCATTCCGGATGATCCATGGGCAGTGAACGCGGACTTACCTGAACCGGACTCCTCGACTATGGCGAACGAGTTTACCCAGGACCAGGAGAGCATCGTCAAGCGCGAGTCCGTGGACGGCAACAATGCCAAGTTCCTCAACGCATCTAACAAAAAGGCCGCCGCGCAGTCCAACGCCCCGACGGCCCCGCCGAAGCGGCCCCTGCCGAGCTGGTTGGTTTGGCTTTGGGACGCCAACGTCTCGCCCTTCTCCATTGTCCGCTTGACGGGCCCACTCGGCCCACGTTTCGTCTCAGGCTGGACCTCGCGACGCTTCAACCACCTGCCAGCTGACGAGAAGGAAGCCCTCCACACATACGCATACACCCTTTTCCGCCAGAAGGGCAGCGGCGAGTACGCTCTGCCTTACCTCCTCGCACCGGGCGCCTACGCCCGTAGCCCCGTCATCCACCGCATCCAGGACGTCGGCAGACAAGTGGTCACACCGGCCACCGAGACGACTCCCGCCGTGCGCGAAACCGGTTTCCCGATCGTATTCATGTACGGTGAGAATGACTGGATGGACGTGGTGGGCGGCTTTGCGGCCGAGGAGAAGATCAAACAGCGCATTGCCAAGGCGCTGTTGCACGGCACCGAGGAGGAGAAGAAGCGTGAGAATGGCGCGGCCAAGGTGATCATTGTGCTGAAGGCGGGTCACCACTTATATCTCGACAACCCTGATGAGTTTAACGAGTATGTGATGAAGGAGCTTGAAGAGACCAGCAGGCATACGAAGGCGCAGCGGGCAAGGCAATAATTTGGTGTGTTTGAACGTGTCTGAAGTATCTGAGTTGTTGCATAAGATGGCGTTTTGGGGCTATGCACTGCATATCTGTTTGGGGATGAAGATGGTGTCGTCAGCGGCCGCTGACCAGGGTTAATTTTTACGCAGCGCAGATCCATTCAGGGGCTGAATCTTCCCTTCGGGGACATCAGATGGGAGCGAGATGTGATCATCTGCATGTTATATAGCGCGTCTTTCTTGGTTGCTTGATGGGCTAGATCTATAGATATTACCCACTGGTGTGGTTGACAAAGAACATTTCTATAACACTTCACTGGTTCATTGAATGGTCAGCATCGTCTTGTCCAAGCAACCACAGAACAGGACGAGCAGTTTGAGTCAGTCGATACTCGTGGGACAGCATGTGTTGCCTCCAGATAGGTACCTAGACACACCATGAACTATCAATACCAGTCTTATTCGGCCAAGAAATACAATAGTGCTCAGCGGGTTAACAGGAACACAAGTGTATCATACCTATCATATAGGAGGAATCACGTATACACGGCGTCACATGAAGGAACAACAGAGTGAACAGAATGAGTTCGCAGTAGGACACAATCCCAACCAGAGCCGTCAAGACTCAGTGCTTTTCCCCGTCTATATATACTCCCTAGACATATTGGTAGGTAGATAACCACCGCATAGCTATATCAATCATAGACTCATCAACCTCACTTCTCGCCTCCGTCGAATTAACAGCTATTACACTAAATACTGCCACTGGCATGGTGCTTACTATATCCACCAACAAACAGCTTTAACACCTCCCTCCCATATAATTAAATCAGATACAAGCAAGTAAGCAAGTAAGCCTCAACTCCGTTTTCGAACAGAGACCCAAGAATAGGCAAGGGGAATAGCATGTGAGAGCTCCAAGCTAGATGAGGTTCAGTAGGTACTCATTATTTTGGCATTGGAGCCTTCGGGTCCGTCGAGTCCGTCATGTCCTCCCTGCTCTCGTGGAAGACACTTCTCCTCAGGGGACTTGTAGGCGACACGTTTGAGCCGTTTCGCACGGGGGCGAGTGGTTGTGCTGTGACGTAATCTGACGCTGGTCCTTGTGACGTCGCCGTCGCAGTAGGGGGGGAAACCGCCTCGGGAGATACGAGGGTATCGACTTGGGGAGTCGGCTCCTCTGCAACGGCCTCGGTCTCGGCGTTCCTGGGAGCCGAGGCGACAGAACTGACTGTGGTGTCGCTGATGGTGCGGAGGTGGACGCGGTCACGTTCGCTAATGTTGGAAACGCCGGAGGGAATGTAGCCTCGGATTGTGGAAGCGGTCGCGGCTGACTGCGGTACGGGACTGGCGGGGTCGGTGTTGGGCATTGCGGGGAGCTCGACGCTCATGTGTCGGGCTTGGACTGTACTGTTGCCAACGGAGGCGGATGAGGGTGCGACACTGGCATGGTCTGTTTGGTGAGTGCCTGACGAGGTGTACTGGGTGCTGGCGTTTAGAGAAGATGAGTGGTGTGTGGCGATGGCTTCGCCGAGGTGGGAGTAGCGGTTCATGACGTCGATGTGGGAGAGGCCTGTGTCGTGGAGCTCTGGGCGCGGAGAGGTGTCTGGAGATTCGGTGTTAGCATGTTTTTATGGGGCGAGAAGGAGGCAAAGGAATACATACCCATTAACTCGACGGGCGCCCTGATTTCCGTATTCATCATCTCGGCCATGGACTGCGGATGCGTTGCCGTCACACTCTCCAGATCTTCCGGGCTCGAGGGGGTCTCGTCCGAAGAGACCACGGTTCCCGCCTTGGTCTCGCTGTTTGTCTGGCCGCGCATCCAAGACATGATGCGATGGCCATTGGTATCTTCGGTCCCCGCCTCGCTTCTGCCACCGCGTGCCCGGAATAACTTACGCCGCCGGTAAAGAAGGATGAGAACGGCGATCATGGTGAGGAACATCAAGCCAAGAACGACGCCAAGTACAGGCGGGAGGAAGGAGGGGACGCCACCGCCACTGCTGCTCGTGTCACTGTTGCCGGGAGGCAGGTCTGGATTGGTGGTATTGGTCGTAGACGCAGCTTTATAGGGATAGTAGGCAACAATCTTAGTTGTGGGATACTTTTCACCGAAAACTGCGGCGAGATCGGTCGATGCCCATCCTGAGGGACTCGGCGTGGTTGCTGTAGCCCCTCCGGTCGGGGAGCCGCCAATCTTCTTGACCACCGCTTCCGGAATGGTGTACTTCGACCACTTCGATGGATCGTAGTTAGTCCGCCATGTTCCCGTCGTCAAATCCAACACCCGAATAGTCTCACGCAGACAGGTTAGGGAGCCGCCAGCCAGGGGCGGGTAGCCGCCAATGACAAGCATCTGATCGGGGTATGGCATGAAGCATTTGTGTCCAGCGCGGCCAGACGTTGTGCCCTCGGCGACCTTGACCCACGTGAAGGACGGAATCGACAGGACCCAGACGTCGTCGTTGAAAGGCTGCGTCTGGCTCAAACCCGAGTACCCCCCGTAGTAATAGATGCTGAAGCTGGAGGAGTCCTGTGCTGGGGCAACCACGGCGCAGCCGCGTGTGAGCTGCCCCGGCCCACCAGTCGTGGGTTGGCGATGCCATTTCCCGCTAGCCACGTCGTATATGTCGATTGTTGACATGAAACCGGGACTGACCGCCTTGCTCTGTGGCTCGTTCGGAGACTTGCTGAGATATGAAGAGAAGTCGGGGTAGATGACGCCTCCCAAAGCCACGAGAATGCCCTGCTTGCCAACAGGGACCCACACGACCTCAGCGTTCGCCCGTCCTGGAATATCGGTCGGCAAGGTTTCGTTCTTCCATGTCTCCTGCAGTTGAGTTCCCATATCCAGTGTTATCAGGGTGTTCGAGACATTGGTTGCCGTGAGAGTCTCGTTGAAACCGGGCTCGTAGATAGGGCCAAATCCCTGGGCGCGCAACCCCGAGAAGTACCACGCCTTGTTTTCGGACGGCGCCGCAACAGCTGCTCCATAGGCCAAATAGCGAGTCATATCCTCTGGCAGATCGTCATTTACGAACCCGGGCAGAAAGCCATCTTTTTGAACACCGTACTGATACTTTTGATAGGCGAGCACGGTAGTTGCGGGTGGCGGCGAGAACTCCTTGGTCTCTCTTAATAGACCGCCATAGAGAAACCATTCTTCGTTGTTTCCCAACATGGCGCCATCAACGTAGTTGGGAGCGATGTTCTTGGCTGCAGAACCGGCGCTGACTTTGGATACCGTCCCAAAGATTGCTGTCAAGTTGTCTGTCGTTGTGAACGGTCTGCTAAAATTAAGTGTATAAATAAGGCCGAGGGGATTGTCTATAGGCAACATCAACAACCAGGTCGTAAGTTCTGATCGAGCTCAGTACTCACGGTCGTTGGTGACAGACGCATAGCTGCCGTCGCTGAGACCAGGAAGCCACCACATCCTCCCACCGTCCATGTAGACGGTGTCTCGCACCACATGAGCTACAAATAATGTTAGATATGTCCCTAGATATGATGGTGACTCAAGAATGCCTGCCTCTTAATTGTTGCCACTGGCATATCGTGGTGTTGACTTGATTCTTTTCCCATGTTGCCTGACCGTTGGCGCCGGAGGCGTAGGCCGTCACAAGGGCCAATAGCCCAACGCCCGGTCCGAACATCGCGGAGGCGGTCCCGTGGGCCCGATATTGCGAGCCGAAGAAGAGGCTCACCACTCGCGATGACCGGATGAAATGGAAGACAACGATCAGACGGGGCGGCCCTCAAGGTCCCGTGTAACAGGGCCCGATGTGTGAGCGGTTAGCTCAAAGTCCCGTCGCAGCCAACGGTTGAGGCCCTGCCGTCACGGAAAGACGGGGCGGCCGTTCGGAAATCTGGTCCTGGCGGCGTGTTAGACGCGAAAATGAGCCATAGGCATCGAGACGGCGGAAAGGATGCAAGAAAGAAACCCCATTCTGATACGAAGACCATCACGAGGGATCTTCACATGCGGGAATCTCTCGCCCTCACACCTAATAATGGGCAGATCTTACCAAACCGCAGCTGCGTCTCAGCACCCCGCAGCAGCTCAAGCCAATCGCACGCGCTCCGCAGCCTTGGTTGGCTGCGCCGAGGTGAAAACGAGGGAGCCACGGCAGCAAAGCAGAGATTGGGACGAGAAGGCACGATATCGAATGCCTCCACAACAACCAAGCTACCAGTCTTGTTCTTGTGAAGTGCGAGTCCACTGGGGAGCACAGGCAGCAGTGGAACCGTCCCAAAGAAGCCGACACGATGGAGGGGAGTAGGAAGTCCGGCCGGGGATGGGTGCCGCGGTGGGTGGAACGGTGGATGCAAGTGCGATGGCTCCCCGATGCTGCTCTCAGCCCTTTGTTCGGTTTGGGAAGCTCGGAAGAAAGCAACACGAGCCTGCGCTGCAGTGGACAACGGCTGACAAGAGCAGAAGAGGTCGTGTGGCGAAGCCTTTCAGCGGGGGAAGAGGTATGGCGAGCATGGTTGGCTCAGTCCGCAGCCCGGCCCCAGACCATCCTGGTCGGCTCGGTCGCCTTATTGGTGAGCGGCTGACCAGATGGTTGCCGCAAGCAGGTCGCCAACCACCGACGTTGCGACCACCCATTTGTGTCATTGAAGCGAGCCGGCTCGCTGGGTGGACGAGGCCCCCCCGCGAGCTTTTTCTCAGCCTTGTGGATAGGGAAGGATGTGCCATTACCCGCAATCCAATTTATCCCATTAACTGGACCCGAGCAGGATCATCGTCGCCCGCCCTTCAACATGTTCCTTGGGAGCCGGCCGTGCTGTTATCGAAGATGCGTGGCGAGTAGAAATAAAAGTTCCCACCGCGAGGACAATTGCACGCTGAGCGGAATTGGGCTGTCTTTCGGCCCACACTCCCGCTCGCGGGCCAGGCCTTGTTTTTGCCAACTCCGATCTTGGCACGACAGTGGAGCACTTGCAACCCTGTCTCTAGTGTGCAGTAGCCTGCTGTACCTGTCTCTGTGTAATGATGCTGGGCAACATCGACGACAAGCCGAATACGATTGCGGCGGTCAAGAAGTAGAAAAGTGGAAGTAAAGAATCGAGGAATCGACTCGCCGCGCAACACACCGCGGCTCGGTCGGCCTGATGGTCGTCGTATTCTATGGTCCACCACGGTCGACAAATTCGTCGGTGCCGTTGTTTGTCACTGCAACTCTGCGCTGACCAGGGGACGTAACGTTGAGTTGAGGTTGCTGCCTTGCACCGAAGGCCGAGTCAGGTCGCCGTTTTGCTGCTAACAAAGAGCCTCAACATCGGGCATCTCCGTCCGCTCCATCCTCCCCGATGGTAATGAGAGCAATCTCATATTGACAGGCGTCAAAAGGGCACCAAAATCTGACAGCCTGCTTATCCATTGCCAAGTTGAAGGATTTGCCGTGCGGTGAATTGGTGAGGGCATTGCGGTTGTCAAGCCCAGGCCACAACAGGCAAGTGTAAGTGAGATCGTCCAATCAGCAGCCGCCAGCGTTACGCACTACGACACGGTCCAAGCTCCCCACACCCCGCCCTTGTCTATCGCTCGAGCACGGGCGGCGTTCCGTTTTTGCGCCCTCTCCGCTCCGCGATTGCCTGCATCACACATTGGCTTTTTGGCGTGGCGCTGAGGGCTTTCACCGTTGCCCCACAGATCGCACATTCACCAGCCACCACCACTGACAGTTGCCACGGCTCACGACAACTCCGACGGTCTGCATGCGGCGGGGTCCATTCCAAGCATTCACATGTCTGTCAAACAGTCAACCGGAACGAAGCACGAATGCTGCGAACTCTTGCGCACCATGGGTGGTCCGAGGGCATCGTCAGGTCGACCGTGTGGCTTGGGTTGGACTTTCACCAGCCTCACGTCCGATATGGAGGGTGGTTCCCCGCTTTCGCTGCGGAATGTCTCACTCGACTGATCCTGTTGGGTCGAGCACGTCTTCGCGGCCACAGCTGCAAGGTACCTATGCTTGACTCTCATTTCGCACATTGCATCCCGTTCCTGACTGTTGCCGCTGGCGCTCGTCAGCAATGACGCTCGTGGCTTCAGATCGAGAAAAGTTAATACTGAGGATTCAACGTAACGGAAAAAGGAGTCACGTATCGCGACAAGCGGTGTTGAGCTCCCACTAGCGATATAACCCTGAGGCTCTTCTCGCCTAGGTACTGCGTGGTCCTAGCTAACGATTGATCAGCGTCGCTAGGAATGTACTTTGTAGACAGCCTTGCTCCCGCGTCCCGGACCACTTGCTTAAACCAGGTTGCCGTTTGCATAAAGGTGTGGCTCATATATTGTGCTGCGTGGCCGACCGAGGGACTGGAGCACTGGCATCGATAAAAATACTCAGCCTATCGGTGCCCAAGTGAGGGGTCTTGTGGGCGGTCGTGCCGTCCGACGTGGAGTCCCCGGTGAAAAACATCAGCCCCCCGGACGGTGGCAGGCCTGGCCAGTCACATTCCAAGGGCCTTCCCCTCCTTGATCCCTGGACCCCTGGCCCTGGGCCTTTGTCATCGCCGCTATCAGAGCTGCCAGTCCAGGATGTCGTTGCTCAGCAGCGCTGCCCGCTGCAACGTCCGAGTCCACAATCAAAAGAACCCTTGGGAGCCGTCAGCTCCCCGTCAGCCAATTTGCTGCCCTAGGCGAGGTGCAGTCAACAAGTGAGAGAATGTTACGTACGGACCACTGTCGAATCCAACGACTCCCGTCATCGACCGCCCACCGTTTTGCCGTCCGAACTCTGAGGCTCCATCCCGGAGCTATGCGGAGAAGAGAAGGCTGCGGACAGCGATAAGTCCTCACGCCGCTGTCAGTGATAACGACAACGGCAGTTTGGTGATCGCACTGCAGACGGCCAGCCACCGCGGCCCGTGTTGAGAAGCGTTTGGACAATGCTATTGGGTTCCCGTTTTTTGGACAAAGCAAGCCGAGCGACGTGCGTCGGCGGGATTCGTGTCCCGCATGCACTTACACGCGGACAAGGATATCGCTGCTGTCGAGGCTGTCACAGTGCAGGACTTGTACCCCTGGTTGGCGAGTGTTGCCCTTCGACGATAGGTCGCTTCCACAAGCTAAGTGGTGTGGGCCTGGATCCCAAGGCCGGATGCAATGAAGCCGCAAGCGTTCGCCAGTGCGACGCTTCTCGGAGCCCTCGTGTTGCTCGCGATTTTCTCCCTCCGCTTCTGTGTATTTTCTGCCTGTCTGCTGTCTGGTGGACCTAAGTGTGGTCTGCGGCCTCTGTGACTGTCAGCTCCAAGCCGATCTAGCATACAGCAAGCGTTGCCTTGCGATTGGTATCAAAAGACCGTTATTCCGAGTGCTGAGAGCCGGCCAGGGTGGACAAGGCGTGTGCTTGGTTGCCAAGATATCAGCCCCATTGGCCCATTTCCGCCTGCACCCGCTGCCTGTCCTGGATCAGCCTCCAGTCACACCCCTCCCTCCTCCACTTACAAGCTTCTGCTCGCCTTATATGGCCGGCAGCTACCTCCGCGGCACCCACACCTCTGCCTTCGCAACTCCAAGCCAACCTTCCTAGCACATCGCTCGTTCGCTGTTGCTCCCGACGTTCGCTCGACGACTGAAGACCTCTATCACATACTCGGGTATTCAGATCACCCCGTCTGTCTTGGTGTGAAGGACTCACAGCAACATGCTTCTCTCGAAGCTTGTCGGCACGGCTTGGGCGCTGTCCCTGGCGCAAATCGCCGTTGCTCAGCAGCCGCTCTACCCCAGGGCCAACGAGACCGAGACCGATACCGCCAAGGTTCAGACAGTACCATCGCCAGCACCGGACGCAGACGCAAACAAGAACTCTGGTTGTACCAAGACAGTGTGGGCAGGGACGACAACGGTATATGCGGGGACAAGCACCAAGTGGGCGGGCACGACGACGGTATATGCGGGGACAAGCACCAAGTGGGCGGGAACGACGACGGTCTGGGGGTCAGCATCTACTGTGACAGTCTGGGGGTCAGCATCTACGTGAGTTACACCAGTAAAGTCTCGAAGCCGATCACAAAGCTAACTCAGGGAAGAATCACCGTCACGGATACGGCTACAGCTACAGCTACAAATCATGTAACATCAGTTATTGTCAGCGGCACGACGGCAACCGACTGGGCCACGAAGACAGATGTAACCACAGACTGGGCGACCGTCACCAGCATAGAAACCTCTATCTGGCTCTCAGTGAGTCCGGTTCCCAGAAATGTTTTGATTCATGCTAACTTTGCTAGTCCTATCCGGTTACCAGGACCGTCAGCGCATGCTCCCCTGGGCCTTATGTCAAGCGAACTGAGGATTACGTCACGCCGATTAACTGTGTAATTAGCACAACTACGGAATGGTCGACCACAACAGAGTGGAGCACCTACGAGACCACGTACGTTGAGAGCTACACAGCAACTGAAACGGAGACCAACACGGAGACCGCAACCGAGACGGAGACTGCAACATCCATCACCACCGCGACAGACACAGAGACGGCGACTTCTATCACCACCGAAACTGATACAGAGACCGCAACTTCTATCACTACCGCGACTGATACAGAAACAGCAACTTCTATTACGACCGCGACTGACACGGAGACGACAACTTCTGTCACTACCGAGACCAGTGTGACTGTCAGCATCAGCGTGACTGTCAGCGTGAGTGAGACCACGACGACGACGACTTTCACTCCGGCTCCCGTCACAACATCCATATCCGGATCACTGACGACGATCACCGCGTCTCCGATTACGCTGACCAATACGATCACAAACACCGTCTCGACGACTCTACCCGGTTCGGTAACGACTCTGCCTGGCACTACTGTGCTGAGCACCTTCACCTCAGTTTCTCCGCCAGTGACCACGACCTTTACGCAGGATGGAGTTACTGTCACCAGTGTTATTCCAGCTTCGACAATTACGCTCACGGCGACCACTTCGCTGCCCGGTCTTACCATCACCCTCCCGCCTGTGACGAACACCCTCGCGACGACGATAATCAGCACCGTGACCGTATGCCCGGCCCCGACCAACACCGTCGGTCTCCCGCCGCCAGCAACCGCGAAGGACAGGACGTGGGGTTGTCTTCCAGGGTATGTCTGCAATGAGCCGAAGCCGGATACTTGCAATGTCTGGGAGGATTCGCCTGTGGACGACTACGTTTGCGATCCCAAATTCTGTGTGCCGTCTCCGAATTTCCCTGTCGTCGTCTGGCCTGAGAACCAAACCAGCTATTACCCCCCTACAGAGGGCTTCTTCAATCTTGCACCTCCCGCCTTCGGTCTCAGCTACGACATATTCGAGGCCGAGCTGGTCATCAAGGAGGTCAATGGTACTCTCACGACAATCACCACTGGCAACTTCGCATCCCAGACAACGATTACCCACTGGCCGCCAACGGAGACGCCTACCTCCTCAACGACGAGCTCTAGCACAACTACTGCCCATGGTGAGTGGAACAAGAGGTACGTCGCAGATACCTTTGGCTCGCGCCTCTCCAAGCGCGACGACACGATCGTCCCGGCCGTATGCTACGACATTTGCAACAACGCGTACCTCGAGGCTCAATCGGTCGGCAAGACCCCGGCGCTGTGCGATGCCCGATCGGCGTTCCGCAACTACTACGATGGTTGCCAGGCCTGCATTGGTGCCAATGCTGCTGACGTCAAGCTGGTGACCAAGTCGTACTTGGACCCCAAATTTGAGCAATTCCTCAGCTACTGCGCGTCGTCCCCAGCACAGTCGCAGGTCACCACCACGGCACCGCAAACACAGCAGACTGGCACGGCAACGGTCACGACCGCCACACAAGATACTGGCAACACAAACACGGCCCCCAGTGTAATCCAGACAACTACGACTACGCAGCCTACGACGCAGACAACTCAAACGACCCCGACAACTCAGACAACTCAGACGACGCAGACCGGCACCGGGACAACCACTGGTACCGACACTGGAATAACCACTGGCACTGGCACAACCACTAGTACAGGCACCGGCACATCCACTGGTACATCCACTGGTACCGGTACAGGTACATCTACCGGTACAGGCACTGGCACTGGCACCGGCACTGGCACTACAACAACGGGGGCCACCGCCGGTCTAGGCGGTTCCTCCTCCAGTTTCACCACCAGCGGCACCAGCAGCGGCTCAGGCAGCGGTACCAGCAGCTCAGCAACCTCAGCCAGTTCCACCGTCGTGACCGCCGCCGCCGCCAGATTTGCCTCTCCGATGCACCCGTCGTCATCGCTGTCGGCACTCTTCGCGACCGTTTTTGCGGCTCTCTTCTTCATTTGAGGGGTTGTTTCAGCCCCTGGGTATTTTTAATTTTTAATTCACGAGGGTCTCTTGGTATGCATGGCATTGGTTTATGGGTAAACGACATGCTTTTTACTTTTTTTGTTTCGTGGGTATTTTTCTCTCCCCACGAGATACACCCTCACCCGCCTCTATGGATGGATGGAGAGGAAACAGCGGGACGATTACGAAGTATCATAATAGATTATTTTAGTGTTTTTTGGATGTTTTTAATCTTGGGTTTCTTCTGGATAGATATGCGAGCGAGCGGAGGAGAATGGCTTTGGCTTTTGTTTTTTGGTGGTGGTTTTTTTTTTCCTCTCTGATACTGATACGTCATGTTACGATGAGGAAAAACCATGTCCGTCTGTCCTTACTTTTAGATTTTTTGAGATACCCACTCACGACCACTCCTTTGCATGAACGGAAAACAAACTTCACGGGAGCGGATGGGATGCGCAGGAGGGTTTTGCGGTTTCTGCAATTTGCGGAAAGGGGAAAGGAGGAGAGAGTTATTTGAGGGTGAGAGAAAAGGGGGACCTCACTACGGTGAATCGGGACACAGGGTTCGATTGGGAATGGAATCAGCGGAATAGGCCAGGTAGGGGGGAACCAGAGCTGAGTTTGTTGCTTGGTTCAAGGGAGAGTCTGGAAAGGAATATAAGCGAGATTTGGCATTGGGCTTTCTGCGCGTCGCGCTCACTTTTATTATGACTGCTACGTGCTTGTATGCTAATACGTGGTGTGATATTGCTGACATGTAGTCATCATCTGATGTTGCGACGTTGGCGCTTGGGTTGGCAGGGAGGTCGTCGATCTCCACGTGGGTGTGCTCCCCGTGCGGCGGATGCATGAAGACCGTTGGGGGATGGCTGCGGCCGCGCCTCATGCACATCGGCGGCGGGTGAGATTCGCGGAATATGGGGTGCGGTGATGCAGGGGGATTGATCGATGTTGAAATGAGAGTTACTTGGCTTGAAAAGGGGTTGTGGTAACTTGCTCGTGGGTTGCCGTTTGGGTTCCCGTTTCTGAACTCCTCCGTTTGTAGTTCTCGGTTGTCAAGGCTGCATTTACTTACCTAGTACCGAGTTAGTAACTCGTAAAGAATTCCCACTCGATGGGGACTTCCGACAGACATGTTCTCCGAGCTTACAATAGACAGGCTACCTTTCCCATTCGACTGGAGGTCCACATCCTTCCAGGCTTACACTGCATTTATATGATAAGAATAACGACCATCCCATATTCATAATAACTGTTGACATTCAATTCTTCGTTTCTTCACCATCTCCGCCTTGCTTCAGCTCTCACGGCCTTGTCGACTCTTAACCGCCGACACAACCCAACATGATAACCCCCCTCAGCTTCCAAACCGCCACATACAAGCTTGAGGCCCGGTCTGCTCTGCCCTCCCATAGATAAGCCATTGATGGCCAAAAAAGTGTCACAAAATAGGTCCAAGCAATGGCCACGGTTCATCCCGAGCCGCCTCATTGGTGGTTTTCCGAGGGTTACTGAGGAGAATGTCTCTTTGCACCATGGCCTCCGTCTCACTTGTGCTTTTAAGAATGCGATAAGGCCTATGACAGCAAATTCCAGACCAGTCTGCGCCAGTTGGTGGTATGTATAGGATCATAGTGCGAAGAGACATTTAACATGTCACTTTGCAACTAGCTAAATGCTACCATTCTGTCGGGTCTGTCCGGACTTGCCCGTCCCATCACCACGCAGCATACCTGCTTGGGCCGACGGGAGTGATGGGAATTATGGTGTCGTATTCCGGGTCAGACTCTTCAGCTTGCGAGGTTTCTGCTTGTCGGTACGCGCCGATGGTCATTCCTCCTCTTCGTGGTTCTCAGCCCGAGGTCGGGTCCTGTTTCTCTACTGTACTTTCTTCTTGCATCGCCGCCCGTCTTCCAGCACAATTCTGCAGCTTTACAATGCTAGTGACGCTGCGACGAACACTCTGTCACTGTGCCGTTGCATCAACTCTTCTCCAACCATGTACAGGCGCATTTGGATTACATATAAACTTGACCAGCGAAGCTAACGAGGGCTACGCCGTTCAGACCTAACCTCGGCCATTGATTGCAACAAGGGACCGTCCATCATCACCACACAGCAAGACGCCAACAGTCTCACGGAATGCGCCAATACGCTCCAGGGAAATGTCATAATTGCCCCTTCGGCATCGGGTGACCTCAGCATTATGGGTCATAGCTCTATCAATGGCACTTTCATCGCCGAGAACGCGCCACTTTTGAAGCTGCTAGCTCTGCAACAGGCCGTTGACAATCCCGTGTTAAGGAACCTCTCGAGCCTCACACGATTTACACATCATGCCCCCGATCTCAACTCATTGGTCATACAAGACCTTCCAAACCTCGAGGTTGCCGATTTGTCCCCCATCAGCTTCTTCGGCACACTCAAGCTGGATAATTTGCCGCGACTGGCAACATTCCTAGTAGCGGAAGCTCCTGCCACCGTCACAGTGGACTTGACGATCCGGAATGTCGGCCTCAGCTCATTATCGGTAAGCAATCTCTTGTCTGCGGACAACGGAGGGCCATTTGCCGCCGTGGTTGAGGGGATCCCAAAAGCAGACAACATAAGCTTAGGATTTCTCCAGAGAGAATCTGTCTCAAATTACAGGGGATGGAAACCTGACGGTATTTTTCAGCTGCGATATATGCGTCACGACCGGAAAAGCTTGGAAGCCCAACGGGTATCCGTACACAAGCTTCTACCATGTCCCTAATCTGACCATATCCGGGATCTCCAACCCGACAAGAGACAGAATCTACCGCCCGGTGAACGAGCTGTCAATGGGTACTTTTCGCGCCGTCAACAACACGTTCAAGTCCCTCGACATCGGCTTTGAGGACTTGGAGAGCCTTTATATCATCGGGAACCCATACCTACGAGAGATTAAGTTCCGGTTTGAAGCACCTGATTACAACTGGTCTGACATTGCCATCTCGGGAAACCCACAACTGAGAATGAAGTCAGCCAAGCCTACGAAAGCTTCATGGATTACGGTTATGGAAAATTTTATTACCCATACGCGGCAGACCACAAGCCCGCCTTCATTTGGCCGCGCCGAGACACGTCGTCCATGGTGTTTGAGGGGGCTTTCGATAACGCCTTCTTGTAAGTCCTTGTTGCCCCTATATTCCAATACTTGATTCGACCGGAGGGCGAACAGCCAACTGTCTGGAAAACGTTCATCGTCAACTTTACTCTGTCGAAGTCAGAGTTCAACTGCACCAAGTTGCATGACATGGGAAGAGAGGAGTACTTCAGGGGCGAATATGCATGCCAGGGGGAGACATTACCGGTGGAGGACCAGGCCGCTCGTGCTCTGAGCCTTCATGTTGGCATCTCTTTTCTTTCTATATTATTTGTCTTCCAGGTAACGGCGTGGCTTTGAGATACCAGCGTAGAACTAGCACATACTAATACTCAACTATACCTGCGTAATATCCAATCGCCAACAGCATCTGATCCAATCATGCACATACCCTGAGCTAAGGAGGATTGTAGTGAATATCTCATCGTTACAAAGCTCGTGTTCCTCCTGAATATCTTGTTGAGGCGGTGACACTGGAGCTTCCCCTGAATGGTGTTCGCCTCCTCCATCCGGCAGACGGTCTCCCGAGGGGTCATGTATCTGGCGATCGGTGAGGAAAAGCGGCCAAGGCTATGGATCAGTCATTCGTTATTTCTGTCCCCCCTATTTAGACCTTCAAACGGCGCGAGTAACTAGCACGCTACTTCCTACTTCGTACACGCAGACTCTCCACAAACAGATCACCAACAAGCCTTAGCCTTGTGACTGCATCAAAGTCTCGCAATATATTATTATCTATCTCAGTATCCTGCATTCCGCCAGGCGGCTCCTCTCAAGACGACGGCGCCAAGCGCAATAACTCGAAACAAAAACAACACGGGGTATTTCTTCCTCTGCTCCTTCGCCTTCCTGGTATGCAATTTCACCTAAGCGATCTCCACAAGCCAATACACTCATCACCCTTAGGCGACGCTACCATCAATATAACCACTCATCATCTGAAGACCCATGGTCCGGCCCTTGGCAAGCCAGACGCCGAAGGACGGGAGCTTGAACGAGTTCATCCGGCCAGCACCCCTGCCACGGCCGACCGAGCAGGCAAGGATGTCGACGGGCAGCCCCTTTGCGACGATGGGCTCCTTGCTCGCGAGTGCAAGCTCAATGTTCTTGCCGACGGCGGCGGCCTGCTTCTGCGTGATCATGAAGCCGGCGCGGGGCTTGGAAACAACGTCACCAGCGGCCCACACACCGGTGGTGCCCTTGACGCGCAGGAACTCGTCGACGTCGACCAGCTTGTTCTCGGTGAGATACTTGGCGTTGACGTAGCCTGTGTTGGGGATGAGACCCATGGTCGGGAGGTACAGGTCGGTGGTCAGCGTCTCGCCGTTGGCCAGCACGACCTCGGTCTTGGACGGGTCGGCGGCAGAGGGGCGGGTCTCGCTGACGCGGGCGCCATACTTGACAGTTGCGTTGAGCTTCTTGAGCTCGTTGGCGGCTGCGGGCCCAACAATGTCGCCACCGAGCAGCTTGTCGGTGCTGCTGAGCAAGATGATCTCCTTGGTCTTTCCGAACTCGTAGGCAAGCTCACCAGCCACCTCGATACCGGTGCTACCCGCGCCAGCGACAACGATGTGGCTCGCGGCCTTGACCTTCTCCGTGGTCTGGTGCAGCAGGGCAACAGCCTCCTCGTAGCTACCCTCGGCCTTCCATGGGACGTTACCAGCGGTGTGCGACCCGGTGGCAACTACGAGCTGGTCGTACGAGAGGGTCTTGGAGTCGCCCGTTGCTGTGGTGATGCGGACGGACTTGGCATCGAAGTCGGCCTCCTCGGCGGTGCCGACAATAAACTCGTAGCTGGACTCGGGATATTGCTTCAGGGCACCCTCGATAGACTTGAAGATATCCTCATCTTTGAGAATACCAGGGACGATGGCGCGGACAGAGGCCAAGTTCCAGTAGAAGTGGCTGTTCTGTGCTGATGTCAGGTCACATGATCTGCACGTGCGCGCCGGGGCCCGAAGTGGCCCATGCGCATGATCTTTTTGGACATACCTTGGAAACAAGAATGACCTTCAGGTCCTTGACCTGTTTCTTGAGCAGAGCGTGGGCAACATGGAGTCCGGCGAAGGAGCCACCAAGAATTACGACGGTTGCGGGCATGGTTGCTGGTGTGTGGGTTGGTTGACTGACTGGAGATGAGGCGCTGAATCGGAGTTGCGAAAGGTCTTGGTGGATGGAGGGAACCGTAACCAGACAACAGTTTGGGGGATGATAAGGTTTTAACTTTGCAACTTTTCACTGCAGGGTCTGGGATGGGCGAATGGATCGGCGAGACACGAGAGAGGAGTCCGGAAACTTTGTCAGGGCGACGACCGGGACGACAGGGGATTTGTTTTATAAGATGAGCTGAGACGATGCGCAGACCACTGGCGCAAAGCAGGAAGGCGGCCAATCAGAAGGCGTCATTCGGGGCAAGGAATGGGTGAGCACCGCTGGCGGCAGCTGCAGGACCCGATTAGCAGGTGGTAGCGTAGCGCCTGGGCCTATCCCTGGACCCACCTCCGGTCGGTCTTCCCCCACGAATTCGGCGCTGTTTGAGGGTGCCTGGGAACACAAACACTCCTCTTTGGCAATTTACTGCATGTCAAACGGACCGCTTGCTTACCCAGTTTATCGCGTGTTTAAACAACAATTGGTTGAGTCTCGTCAAAATGGTCGAGGCTCAAAAGTTGGATTTGTCAGATTAGTAAATGTCTGACGGTTCAGATCCGGCCAGGGACCATGCCGAACTTTCTGCGCCAAGCTAGACGCGGCTGGGTCGATCGACGAACGGGAGCCGAAGCGGACGAGCGTTCGACCCGTCCAGCGCTCGATTATCTGGCAACCTCCCCGGCTTCTCGTCGGGAATGAGATTGCCTCGCCGGTATTTGTGTGACGCGTCACGAAGGTGCAAAGAGCTTCAGATGGGACAGCAACACGGTTAGGCCTGCAGGCTTTCGAAGGCACAGCTGCAGCCACAGCTAGTGACGGCAGAGTTATCGCCGACATGCCGACCACAAGGAGTGCTGCCTTGCTAGGACGCAGGGCCGCAGCACCAACCATCCCGAGTCGTGGGATCGCGAGGGCCAGTCCTTCTCAAAACCGCTGGGCCTGATAACCTCCTCCGATTTGAGGCTGCAGATTCTAGATGACTCGGGACCGAAAGTGATCTAAACTCAGACGCCCCCCGAAGTCCGAACCAACGATAGCCCACCTCTTTTGGATGCGGCGCGGCTTACCTCAGCTGGAAACGAAGCGGGTGGGTTTCAGGCCGTGATATCACGCCACAATATTGATTCGTTGATAGCTGGCGGCCAAGTCTCGCTTTTCATCATTGCTGCTGCGAGAGCTGTGAGGCTCTGAGCCACCACCGCTACATTCGGCTGTTTTCTTGATGTGAGGCTGCTACTCCCAGAGTGCGCGGCGCGGGCGTGCCTGAAGCAAAGCCGTGGAGGGTCCACTGTCCGGTGGCTGGTGCCTCTAGCCTGCGGAGTAGCTCCCAAATAATCACTGCAGATGAGGAGCGAGACTTTTCCAGCTCTTTCGCACTCAACGTACACAGCGAGAGCGAGCATGGTCAATCGCGGGGATTGGGAAGGCTCCCGCCGCCCTGGAGTTAATGTCCCGAATCGCCGAGCAGCGCATACACCATCTACCTAGGCCTGCACACATTGCTAAAAGGTGAGGTCTAATCTGATCCCCTGTTCCACCCGGCATCTTGCGTTATGCAGTAATAGGTGTGTCGAAGGTGAGATGTACAACTCACATCAGCGTACGGAGCGAGGCGCATATGTAGGTGGTATCACCAAAGTTACCATCGAATTCTATGTGGTTGCAGCTCTAGAGACATTTAAATTAGCAAGCAGCAACATCCACATCCCGGAGCGGGCGATCCCGCCAGCCGGATGCCCACTCAACTCTAGTGTAGGTCCGCCCCGAAGGGCCGGGACGGACCTGGCTGGCCGCTCCGTAGCCTCCATATTGCCCAGCACGTGTCCGTCCGGCGCTGCTAGCAAGGTACGGACTACTTTCGGTACGTCCCTTCGTACCTTGCCTTGCCGAGGCGCCCCGGCGGAGCAAATGACGCTGACAGTCACAAGGGGTCGACCAAAAAGCCTGGCTACCCCTCCTCCTGACCTACCCCGCCAAATACCCGCTTTTGCCTCTGCTCGCCCTCAACAAAGTGAACAGACAGCTCCCTCTCCCCCTCAACACTTGCCGATAGCATCACAGTACGGCCGGGAAGCTTTGCATATTGCAGTTCTAAACACAAACAGACAAACAAACACCCGCCCCTCCCAAACCCAAAAACCCAAACCCAACCCACCAAAATGGCTACCCCTCAGAGCGACGCCTTCAAGAAGGCCGTTGTCGACTCCAAGAAGCTCACCTCCAAGCCCAGCAACGACGACCTCCTCGAGATCTACGGTCCGTCTATACCCGCCCCTTGACGTGCACACGTCCCCCAGCTAACCACCACCTCACAGCCCTCTACAAGGTCGGCACCGGCGAGGATTTCGAGACTGCCCTCAAGCCCGGCACCTTTGACTTCAAGGCGAGCCCCCCTCCCCTCCCCCTCACCCCGCTCTATTCTCCGCCGCCATAGCCCGCAGCTAACACATGCCACCCCCAAAAATAGGCCAAGGCCAAGTACAACGCGTGGAAGGCCGTCGTCGAGGACGCCGTCTCCGCCCCGGACGCGCAGGAGAAGTACGTCGCCAAGATCGAAGAGATGAAGACAAAATACGGCTACGATGAGAACAAGCAGCCCGAGGCCGTTGGTGCCAACTAAACGGGGGTATTGTTTCTCGAGGAGCAGGAGGAGGTGAAAGAGTGGTGGTTACCGAGAGCAAGCAGGAGCGGGATGATTCACATATTCTGTTGTTTGTCTTAGCACTGCGAAGACTAAGGGACACAGGACCTTTCTGATCTACTACTGAATTGAGTTTGTCTGCTCATCATCGGAGAGGGTATCTCATCTGTGCTGCCAGACTTGGCCCTTCCAGTCTGTCTTGTCGTGGTTTGCCGTAGCGACCCAGGGCACCTCCTGATTTCCATACGGCTGAAGTGGTAAGTTGTAGGGCATTCTCAAGCTTACGACCGAGCTCTCGCTGTCGCCCTCTTGGTCGTCGGGTAGCGTGTCTTCAAGGAAGGCTGCCGACATGACGGCGTCTTCTGCGTATAGTTCCGGCCAAACCAGAACGCCAAGCTCATACGATGCAATGCGTACTTCGCCAGTGTTTGCCCTCGCCTCTCCCCATGCCTGCTTGGATAGATTTGCGGAGGTGACTAACGCCCAGTCGATTGTCTTCTCTGACTTGCCCCCGTAGCGAATATACGTCTTGATATGTGGCGCTGCCCGCTTCCTACCGGCTTCCTTGACGACTACGCCATCTCCCAGCCCTGCAAAACTGGTCAATATCTCCAAGCTTAACAGAAGCATAGTCAGAACCCAACCAACTTACCTTTACCATCCTCCGAATCATTCGCCCAGTGGCAGAATATCGGGCGTAAATACTGCAGCTGCTTCGCCTGTTGCGCCGACTGAATCTTTGTATGAATCGAGCCACCAGACCCGTATCCGTCCAGCGACTTCCTGATCTCATCCGGGGTCGGAAACAACACCTTGAAATCCGGCATCGGAGTCTGTCTGCTGCCGCGTAGGGCATCAAACAGCGTGTTCTTGAGCCAATTGTCTGTCGGCCCAAGAGTAGCAATAGAGGATATCTGAATCGCAATCTCTGCTTTCCCCGGGCGGACAGGGACCTCCTTGAGCGCTTGCTTCAGGGCTGGCCAGCCCCATCTTGTAGGGATGTCGTCTTCGTGTCTACCGGGGACGCTGCCGATCAGGGCGCCGCGTATGGCGGAGAAGTCGTACTTGGTGAGCTGGTCGATGATGGGCTTGCAGTCTTTCCTGCGGTTGTCGTAGGAGCGGAGGTAGTTCAGGAAGTCGATCTTGAACTTCTCTCCGCTCCCGATTCGCGGCTCGGTTTCCTCTGAGGGAGTTGATTTCCCTTGGGTGGTAGCAGTAGCGAGGAGGGGCAGCATCGGCGAGCGCCACACGGCCTGCGTCATGTTGGTCCAGTCCCGGACAATCATGTTGGCGGTGTGGATGACAATCTGAGCGGTATCATCGCGTCGTAAAAGGATCATCATCTTGGTGTGGTGCGTGCCGAACATCTCTGGCAGGTACGCCGAGTGAAGGACCACATTCTTGTGCTGGGACGCCTGGTTCTCGAGTTCCAGTCTGTTTGGATCTTCCTTCTTCCAGAAGCCATGGACAACGTGAATCTTGACGAAACTGCGCACATCTTGATCAAAAGCCGCCAGGAGAAAGTCAATATCGTGGAGATAGTTGAATTCCCAGCATTCGGCGATGAGAGGGTCGCCAAGGATGTCTTTCAGCGTGACAGTGTCACGGTTGAGCTCAGGCGGCAAGTCACAGATCCTCGTTAGCTGAAACGGGGACCTGAACCGCTGTTGGAGCGCGGAAGGGGACGGAGATGGGGCAGTGGGTCCTGCTTCGGGGACTCTGGCCTGATCATCCTCGTTTTTCGGCAGCTCAGCGAGACGGCGCTTTTTCATTGGGGGACTGATGGGATGCGTGAGAGTGAGAGGTGTCGCGCTTCGGGGCGATTCTTCAGCAATAGCGTTTTCCTGAGTCCGCTTGGCGCTCGCACCTGCGCGGCCCATCTTCTCTGGTTTATCGTTGTCACCCATCTGGTCGCCTGTTCTGGAGCTGAGGTTTATGTCTCGTATCCAACATTTAGCTGGGGAGATAAACAGGTCGTTGCTAAGGATATATAACAGATCGGGAAAAACGGTGCTACAGGAGTCTGGTGCTGGCGTGCACTCTTTCTGGGAGGGACGATTTCTAGGACGCCCATATCTCTCGGCGTCGAATGTTTTGGATCGAACATTTGAAGGCACAATGACGGTTCAGAGATCCGCTGACTAATACAACTGCACGAACGACAACACGGCATGATCAGGTCAAAAAGTGGCTGACATTGGGGAACATACAGTAAACCCACTACAAATCAAAAGATCGAGCCTCCGGTCCCCGATGTATGTACTCTTACAGCTGCATTATCCATACTCCCTTCGCAAACTCCGGCAAGCAAAATCGAAACACTGCGCCAAACAGGCCAAAGTAGCCCAAGTGATCATATCAAGTCGTAAATGAGGTCCATTGCAGGTCCACCCCGCGCCTGCGCGCCTAATCACTCTCATCCATCGCAAATGCGTCCTCGCTCTCCGCATCCTGGCCGTCCAGTTCCATCGAGTCATCATCGTCGATGACAATTGGCTTTGCCTTGGCTGCCGCAGCGCGTCCGGGCCTGGCTTTCGGCCTGACAACAGGGCTGGATGGCTCATCCATGAGGTCATCCTCCTCGTCGTCGCTCACAATCTTCCTGCTCTTGGCTTGCTTGGCCGCGTACGCCTTCGCCGCGGGGGAGAGCTGCACAGCCTTTGCCTTCGAGACTGCTACCTTCGCAGGGGCTTTCTTGGCGGCAGCTGCTTTGGGGGCAGGCGCGTCGTCCTTGGCTTTGCCCTTGGCCAAAGCCGGACGGCCGCGTGCCTTTTTCGCAGGAGCAGGCACCACACTCAACGGCGCTTTGGCCTTGGATGCCGCCGTTTGTGATGTTGCCCGAGCGGCCTGAACGGGCTTGCTTGTAACAGGAAGGTCGTCATCCGACAGGAAGTCGTCAATCTCGTCGGCCTTGACCGACTTACGGGGCGAAGACATGGCCAGCGCCTCGTAATTCGTGTCGTCATGGCTGTCGAAGTCAAGGTTGGCTTTTGACGCCTTGTGTTTCAGCTTAGGGAGAGCGACGTCGCCAGCCTCAGGCCTGGACATGGCAAACAAGCTAAGTCTGCCGTTATTCCCTGAAGCGGAGCCCCCGATGCCCTTGACCATAGCACCGACATCGCCGAGCATGTTGCTAGCATCACTCTCGGACTCAAGGTCATCGAGGTACGATGTTTTAGGCCTGGCCGCCACGGCTCGCTTTGTGGGCTTGACAGCGGCTTCCGAGGCAGATGCTGACGCGGATTCTGATATGTTGGGTACTGCCGTCGGCTTGCCCAGCTCCATAAAGTCCTCGTCTGACTCCATCTCAGAGTCATCATCAATGACGTATTTGCTTTTCGTGACCGCTGCGCGCTTGGCGCGAGCATTGGCGACGTCGCTGATGGAGGCTGGCGGCTGAGATTCTTCCTTGACCTCCTGCTTGACAGTAGGTTTCTTGCCGAGCAGAGCGAAATCATCATCAGAGAAGTCATCGACCACACCGTCGCCGCCGCCCAGCGTGGTAGCTGCAGGCTTGGGTTTGGCGGCTGCCTGGAATTTCTCAAGGAATCGTTGTTGAGACTTCACCTCAGTCTTGACCGGTTTATCCTGCTTGCTAGCTTTCTTGGTGGGGGCATATTCGTCGTCAGCCTTGGCCTTACGGCCCCTGCCAGTGCCGCCAGCGCCAATCTTCTTGGAAGCGCGACGACCCATCCTCTTGATGCCTGTCTGGATTTCTTCGTCCAGCTTGAGCTGAATCTCCCACTCCTCGGCAAAAGCATCAAGATCTTTGCACCAAAGATCCTTCTCGCTGAGGGCATCGAGTTCGTCATGCTCTGCTTTCTTGGCTGCGATCTGGTTCTTGAGTCTCTCCAGACGCTCGAGAGTCAGAGACCAGATGGGCATCTAACATCGCATTAGTACTAAAAGTGTTTGGCTGGCAGTTTGGTGATACATACACCAAGTAGGTAGTCGTAATCGTGGGCTCCTTGAGTAGTATCGTCCTCTTCGGGATCTTCATTTCCGTCGACAGGATCGTCATCCGACTTCGGCTTCTTTTCGTCGCTCTTTGGGGGGAAAGCCTCATACTTGCGGTCCCGCAGTTCCTGGACAAGAACTGGCTTCTTCTTCTTCGAAACTATAAGTTTGTTCTCGATGATTTCGGAGATGAAGCGATACTGGTTCTTCAGCTTGCGGTAGTCCGCGTGGTAGACTTTGAGCCAGTGTTCCTGCGACAGTTAGTAGTGAACAGGTCATCCTCAGGAGTGTATGGCACTACTAACCTTGCGCTTTGTGTACATGCCTATACGGTAGTGATAGTACTCTTCCAGAATCTCCTCTGGGTTCTCGTACTTGTGGATTCGGCCTTGGGTGTTGAAGGCAACTAGGTTAGTTGTTCCGATCGTCTTGGTCAGCTTGAATTTCTCGAGCAAGCCTTCGTCGAGAGCGGATTTCATGTGCTTCTCTTCCAGCTCGATGATGAAGTGGACTGTCTTGTGATCGTTGAACTCCTTGTAATCCTTGATGAACGAAGGTGTCTTCTCGCCACGGATGATATCTTCTAGTCTGGCCTTGAAGTCATCCGTCCACATGCGAACGGGTAATTCGCTGACAACGATCTCATTGGGATTGTGTTGGTCTTGGTACGCAACGCCATTGACTCTGAACCTGTTTGCGGATTCAAACTCAGGGTTGCCCTTCCAGCCGCGCCACCATGGAATCATGGGCTCAAAAGGCTTTTCCTCCGGGTCGTTGGGATCCAGTCGACCCATACGGCGCCTCAAGTTATTGACAATGGCCATGGGATGGTAGTTGGGGATCGACGTGCTCCAGCCCGTGCCAATACCATCAGCGCCGTTGACCAGAACCATTGGGAGGACTGGCGCATAGGTCTTGGGCTCGATCATGTTGCCATCGTCGAATTGAAATTCAAGATTCGGTTCGTCAAGTTTGGAGAATATACGCCGCGCGAACGGTGACAGACGGGTATGAATATAACGAGCGCTGGCAGCATCTGAGCCGCCGGAAAGGCGAGAACCAAAGTTACCGCTAGGTTCGAGGCAGTTGATATTGTTTGAGCCAACAAAGTTCTGCGCCAAACCGATAATTGTCTGCTGCAAAGATGTCTCACCGTGATGGTAGGCTGCTTGTTCTGAGATGTAACCAGCCAGCTCTACGACCTTTTGGTCGTTGACGAGATTCCTCTTGAAGGAGGCAAACATGACTTTGCGCTGACCCGGTTTCAGGCCATCGACCATGGATGGGATGGAACGCATGTTGTCGGCCATGCTGAAGAGAATGAGTTCTCTATTGACGAAGTCGTTGTAGGTGATCTGGTTTGCAGAGTGATCCAGGTATGTGCCAGGAACGAAATTACCCAGCCATTCCTTACGAGCATCGGCCTTCTTTTTGGAAAAGGCTAGCTCGAAGAGCTCGGCATCCTCCGCTGTCATTGTCGCAAACTCCTTGAGATGCAAATCCAAGTTGGTAAAGTAGACTTGGGCGTCCTCGTTGGTAGAACTACCCAATCCCTTCAAGTACTTGTACTTCCATCTGCGAAGCTCATTCTCGTGTGCTTGTTTCCATTCTTCGTACTGCGGCAAGTTGAAGAAGGCCCTGAGCCGCTGAGGCTTCTTGGGGTTCGTGCCCTGCCACACCTTGACCACGGGTGTGATGAACTCCTGAAAGAAGTTGGGAATCCGCAGAAGCGAGGGGAACTGCACCTGGAGAAAGTTGATGAGAAGACCTTTGATATGACTACCGTCAAGATCCTGATCTGCCATGATCATCAAATGGCCGTACCGAAGGCCTCTGGTGTCAGTGTAGACCTGCTTGTGCTTCAGTCCCAGGAACTTCTTGATGTTCTCAATTTCCTTGTTCTTCATGATTTGGTCGAGTGAAGCGTCACGGACGTTGAGCATTTTTCCACGAAGAGGGAAGACACCAATGCGGTCGGGATCCAGAATGGCACGACCAGCCACAGCGAGAGCTCTGGCCGAGTCACCTTCTGTCAAAATGAGAGTGCATTCGTGACCGTGTCTTGTTCCCGCCAAATTGGCATCGACAAGCTTCTCATTACTGATACGAGCACGCTTGGTTCCATCGGACTTGGCCAGCATCTTGTCGGCCTTCTTGTCGGCAAAGTGCATGATGTTCTCAATCGCCTCCGACGATTTGATCTTCTTGAGAAAAGTGTCACTGAGAACACATTTGCTTCCAAACTGGCTTTGCTTTGTGGTCAGTTGCTCCTTGGTCTGCGAACTGAAGGCTGGATTCTCAATAAGGCAGTTGACAAAGATGAAGATGTGGTTGCGGAAGTGCGATGGTTTCAGGCCGTGGCCCTTCTTCTTCTTGTTGAGCTCCTTGCATAGGGCGTCACAGATTTGATCCGCGATGTAGTTGACGTGGGTACCGCCCGATGTTGTAGCAATGTTGTTGACGAACGAGACCTGCTGGAATGAGCCGTCGGAGACAGTGAAGCCGACTTGCCAGGTTTTGTCACCACTCCTTTGAGTATCAAACTCAACCTTTGCGGCGGCCGGCTTGCTATCTTCCCCTTCGGCGACGTCACCACGCTCTTTGGCAATGGACTTGGCATAAAGCTCACAGTACTTGTTGAACCCGAGCTTGATGAGCTCGCCGTTCAAATGAACCTTGATCCCCGTGACAGTGCCGGCCATGTCATAAATTCGGCGGTAGATGAGTGCCTCGAGATCGTCATCGATGCCGTCCTCCATGCCGAACTTCTTGTAGTCGGGCAAAAAGGTCACGCGCACAAAGGGGGCGGTTTTGTTGCTGGTGATTTTCGCCTTCTCTCTGTTGCCCATGTTATTCGTCCAGGTCTGCTTGTACCGCTTGCCATTGTCCTGGTCCTGCAGCTCAATCGTGAACTTGGTGCTGAAGATGTTGGTAAGCTTAGCACCGTAGCCGTTACGACCACCGACTGTTTTCTTTTCGTCGTCGTCGAAGTTGGAACCGGCGAGGAGGTGACCAAAAATGAGCTCCGGAATATAGCACCCTTCCTTGGCATGCATCTCAACGGGAATACCCTTGCCATTGTTCTCGACCGAAATTTCACCAGTCGCGCGGTCCACTGTGACCTTGAGATAAGTCATGGGAGGGTTTGACTTGCGCTGGCTGTTGTCTGCAGCGTTGACGAGAATTTCGTCGAAGATCTTGTAGAGACCAGGGACGTAGGAGATCTTTCGGTATTCCATCAAGCCTTCGGTCTTGTTGAACACCCACATCTTGTCCTCCTGACGTTCGACAGAGCCAATATAGGTATCGGGACGCTTGATGATGTGTTCAATTTGCGTCAGTTTCTGGTAGGTCTCTGTCGCCGTCTTGCTCTTCTTCGGTTTCGAAGGGCCATCAGTCGCCATGCTGTCGTTCTCAATCTCGGTAAGAGGCTTGCCGCTGGACTTCTTTGCCGGCGCCGTCTTCTGCTTCTTAGCGCTTGGAGGGGTGTGGGAGAGAATGCTAGTGCCGTCGTCTGCCATCTCGTCGTCTTGATCTTCGTCTTCGCTCTCCGACTTAGCCCGCTTCTTAGAAGTCACCTTCGATGTGAGCGTTGTCTGAACCATCTTTTTTGCTGTCGCAGCCTTTTTGGGGGCGGCCCTTGGCTTCGCCGGCGCCTTTGCTGTTGTCTTTGCGGGTGCCTTCGCCTTAGGTTTCTAGACGTGAACTTGTTAGACTCAATTGGGCAGAGGAGGCGCGTCACTGTTGGGAGCAGGCGCGCCCAACGGTGGCGACGAGTAGAGACACCATTATTGGTGAGACCGTTGCTGAACAGAACGAACGTACCACCACTGGAGAATATCCTTCGGACTCATCTTGGACGTCGAAAACCGATTCGACATCAGAATCCATGATGGCGGGTGGTTGGGAACAAGTTCCACGAAGATCGGTTGGGTGGTCTTATGTGCAGGCAAGTTGGACGAGTCGACGGCGAAAAATGGGGGGTATCTTCCAAGGCAACAAAAGCCTTCTTTCAGCGCGCCGGCGGGCGAAAGAATCAAAAAACGAGTGCAACCACCAAGTCGACTCGGCCTGCGTCGATATGGAAAGCCAAAACAGCAGGCACCAGAGGGAATGAGAAGGGCGCTGCCGTTGTTATTGTTGTGATGTTGGCGGGGTGTTGTCGAATGTAAACAACAACTTCGTGGGTTGTCCCGAATTGGAGGGAGGGAACGTTGGCCAAAATTGCTGCAGACCGCGTTCTTGGCGCGACTCGAGACGCGAAGCCTGTTGGTGCCTGAGGCAACCAAAACAAGCCACCAGCGCGCTTTCCGTTTTGTTTGCAGGGGTGACAGATGATCTGCAGGGCCCACTCTGGCGCCAAGAAGCCACTTGAACTGCATGTCTCTGATTGCATCACGACTTCAACACTTCTTGAAGAGAACCACAATCGAGAGCACCTTGGTCAAGCGGCAAGACCTACAGTAAAACCCTGCAAAATGGTGCTCTGGGCATAACCAACGCAGTGCAATAAAAGCTTCGGTTGAAAGAACCATTCACTCTGCCTCACCGGTGCGAGCATCCCAAAACCAAACCCTCAAACGGCCTCCAAAACCGCTCCTTGTCGCCGGGTGGTGGGACCGTCGCCGTTCTAGCCATGACTGGCAACAACTACATCGACTTTCCAAACTTTGAGATGCTAGCCTATCCCCGTTGACACATGCCACCGTGTTGCTGTCTTGCAGGGCCTCCCTGTTGGATATCGTATTCCATGCTCTTCAAGGCCCGTTTGCACTGAACTTTTCCTCTCTACAGTCTTCCTCTATCGGGTCCTCCAACTCCCATCTTTGACTCGGTCAGGTATTTCTTACGGCATCATTCGGCGAGGTTAGCGGCTTTCCATTCCGGGTCATAATATTCGAATTCCACGGTGAGCGCACAAGTTTGAGTGGTGTCCATTCAAAGCGTTCACCAAGCTCAACATAAGATCACGAGAACTGCTCTTTTTGTCGGCGGCAACCTAGTAACGACTATACGAATGGAAATGGGATATTACCTCCTGAGTAAGGATAAATCTACGGAAGATATTGTACCTTCCTTGGTATCAATGACGCTTGGTTGTGTAAACCGTCTACGATTGGCTTGATGACGTGTTGGTGTCGACGTCGTCCAATACCCGCAAAATAAATAGAGGGTGTTCTTCGGGAGAGCTTATGCACCACTAGTGTGGTCGTGGTAAGATTGGGATTTCATGGAGTTCATCAGCTTTGCAAAGGCCGTGCCAACATTGCGTCCTGCCTTTGGTAGCCTGAATGAGCCTTCCAAGGTTGGGACCGGTGGCTCATCTCCCCCTGACAATGGAAGCTTTCCACCGTGGCATGTAACCATTGGTCTCCGCTGTCGCCTGCAGTAATCCTCCCATGGGTTACTATCTAACGGCTTCGACCCATCTTGTCAGGAAAGAGCAACCAGAGTTCAAACCACTCATTCCCTCCTGGGCTTGGCTCGTTTTATTTCGGTGGTTTGTGCCTTCCGAAGAGGATGACCTGTCACCCGTCGGGCACTGTTGCACCCGAAAAGAACTCAGGTCGGACTTTTTATGGCACTTGGGCCTCTCGGGCGGTTGGCCTGTCGAGTGTCTCGTGTGTCGGTGGCCATCCTGAGCAATGAGCTGTTGTTTGGCGAACCCGGGCCGTCCATTTTGTTGGGTAAAATGGGCAACGCTCACAAGGCCCAACCCTCCCGACGTCAAATGCTTATTTCGGGCGCTGCAATATTTTGTGTCTCTTGGAGGCTCCAGGAATTCTCCGATCGCCAGGGCCGAGTCCCTCGAAATCGCAAAGTCGGGCGTGCACAGCATTGATTAGGCTCCGTCGCTCTGGTCAGACATCACCCCCCGGCGTCAGCTCCTTAATTTGCGTTCGAATCTCACCAGTCAAGGGAGGGCCCAATCCCAACCGGCCCGGTGCTTCGATCCAGCAGCCGTACTGGCTGGCTGGGTACCTACCGCCTGCCAGATGGCCCACCTCTCAGATGCCTGGCACCGCTTGTCGCCGCCGCTGGCAAGCAATGCCGTGCAACAAGACCGGTATCTCCCAGGGAGAGTCAGGCGAGAAATTTCCCGGCAGTTGATGCACACAACCGCGCCAGGGCTACACGGTTCCACAAGCCCAGCGTTGTGCTGGAACGCAGGTCAGTTCGAAGCGCAGAATTGGGCACGTCCTGCCCATCAAAACGTGCTGTCCCACAAGCCGCTGTCTAAGACCGATCCTCCTCGATTTCACCGGCGTCAGGGAGCTCAAGCAGCGGTGTATGTGTCTCGGCGTCCCTCCCCCGCGTAGTTTGTTCGGGCCATGGGTGTCATTCTGGCCGACACCACCCGCTCCCATTCTCGGACGCCCTTTCCGAGGGGCCACATTCCCCGATCTCATTCACGGTGCGGAGGTATGCCAGGCAGTCGATACACTTAGGGTGGGGGGGAGAGGCGACCAGGCTAACGGCGGCCGACAAGACCCTTTTCTGTTTCACGCCACACGGAAGCGTGCTGGCCCACCCCGGCGACCGACTCTTCACCTTGCCAGCTCACGGAACCACTTGGTCAAAGAGTTTGGTTGAATGCTGCCTCGGGGCTTCCGATGGCCGCTTGGGATTGTCGACCGCTCATCTTCTGGAACCTCGTCCACACGTCTCTCCCCGTTTGGACGAGGCTCTGCCCCTGGCTCTGGGACCTTGATGCCTTGGATGGCAGCGGGTAGCCGCAGGCTCTACACTACGTGTCCAAGGGAGGTGGGAGACTCGAAGGCGTTGCCTGGACGGTACGGCATCTTGCTGCACCCGTCTAACC
>Ga0247760_1000510_pt1 | contig 41937 bp, 33 predicted proteins | sample UWRJL171409R4_FD_179936 | JGI IMG/M metagenome (GOLD analysis project Ga0247760, IMG submission 179936) | Plant litter microbial communities from Arlington Agricultural Research Station in Wisconsin, United States - UWRJ-L171-409R-4 | ecosystem: Environmental > Terrestrial > Plant litter >...
CACCCAAGCGGCTGGCTTGCTGCTGAAGCTCGGGAATTCGCTCCGCGTAGCTTCCGCCGCTGTTCCGGTACAAGGTGACCGCCAGACCCACCGAGTCGATGTTCAGCAGCACGACCAGCGAACAGACCACCATCCGCGTCAAACGACGGATCCTGCCTTTGAACGCCTGACTCGCGGTCGCCTCGAACGTCGGATACCAGTGCTGCACGTATTCGGCGAACTTGGCCAGCGTCGCGTACGGCTTCTCGACTCGCAATTTCTTCGCCGCGTCCGCTCCGCCCTTCGGATAAATCCAACTGGCGGGCAGGAAGCGCTGCTCGTCCCCCGGCCGAGTGAGGACGATGACGCTACCGCTCTCCGCAGGCGGCGGCGTGGGGCTGGAGACCTTGGCGACGCTCTCCGCCACGTCCGGTGAGCCCACAACCAAGCTGGATTCAGCGTGGTTTCGGGCGATCGCGATCAAATCCGAAGCGCTGATGTACTCCACCAGCAGCGCTTGCTGCACAGGGTCGTCGCCGTACGACAGGGCGTCTCCGCGAGCGTGCAGCGTGGGGTCGGCCAAGATGTCCTTCACGAACTCGCGTTCTCCGGCGAACACGCGCCCCTTGGCCGGCTCGAGCTCATCCGGGCTGTTCGGGTCTGGGTAGTCGACCGCGAGCAGATCGGGATCATTGTAGAACGAGCGAAAGCCGTGGATCACCGAACGCAGCATGCCGGCCACGGTGTCCGCGCGATAGCTGCCCGCGCTCTGGATGGCCTGAACGATGGCGCTCACCAACAAGCTCGCAGTGAGCATGGCGGCGGCAAAAGCGATAGCTGTTTCGAGCAATGGCAACATGACCTTCACCTACAAAGTCTTGAGATAAGAAATCAGGTCGGCTCGCTGCCCGGCGTTCAGATTGGTGCCGTAGTCGTGCCCAATGTTCCAATTGCCAATCAGGGACGTATCGTACTTGAACAGCGATCGCTTACCCTCCGTCGGCTGGTCGGAGATGAAGCCAAGCTGGGCTTCGTCGTAGTGACGGTTGCCGCGATAGAAGGTCTTGACTCGCTCGGCAGGCGGCTTGAGCAACTCGGCAATGTTCGGCACCGAGCCGTTGTGCAGGTAGGGCGCTCGGGCCCAAATTCCGTCGAGCGGTCCGCACAAGTAGCCGCCCGGATCCGCCGAGCCTCGGAAAGCATGCCGGGGCCACAAGTTGTTGTTGAAGCCGAATCGGTTCAGCGCCTCCGCCGTGTCCGGGAGAAACGCCTTCCAACGCTCCGGATCGGTGCCCACGCCGAGATCGATCGACATGTACAGCGGCCACTTCTCGCGATCGAGCAAGTCATTCTTCCCACGATCGAAAACGCCGTGGCACGACGCGCAGGATTGCTTGAAGACGTCGAAGCCGCGAGCGACCGCCGCCGCGTCGGGCTTCGTGAACGGGTATTGGGGCGGAGGAAACCCGTCCAGCCACTCCCCGGTCTTGGTCACGACCTTCTTGTTGACGGCAGGCGCGATGCCACCGACGCCAATCACCGAACCGTAGTTGCGCGCAGAGCTATCATCGGTGTTGCCGTCGAAGTGATGCCACGAACGAATCTGCTTGCGCTGGTTCCACACGGAAGGAAAATCCAAGGTGGCGACCGTGTGATCGTCGGGAACCCCGAGCACCTCGAACTTCACGGCGTTGAACGGATCGATTCGCCCCGGGCCATTGTCCGGCCGCGAATCCATCCACGCGCCCGGCGCGACGCGCGTGATCTGCTTCATGGTTTGGACGAGCCCGGCGTAAATCAGCCGTTCTCGCCAGGTCAACGGCTGGCGCCCTTCGTCCGCCAGAGCCGCGTCGATCTCGGTGATGACCCGCTTCGCTTCGAACTTTTGACTCTGAAAAGCGGTGCCGAAAAAGCGCTTGAAGGCTTGCAGGTTCGCCGAGTGGTTGGGCATCCCTGGCTGCAACACGCGCTCGCCCTTGGCGTCGAAATACTCGGCCTGGTGACAGCCCGAACAGTTGATCGACACGCGCTTCAGGGAAAATTCGAGCTGAAGGAGCTGCGAGCGAAGGCTCGTATCACTGAGCGACATCCCGCGTGGAACGGGCCGGGAGCCATAGTAGCGACGATCGTCCTCGGTAAAACCAAAGTGCTCGTAGCCTTGGCCCTGAAATTCCTCGGGGAAGATCTTGGGCATGACGCGGAAGATCCAGTACGGAATGCCGGCCCGAAATTCCGTGCCCGTCTCGACGTAGCGAAACCGCCAAACGGGGTCGTCCTCATCGATGGCGTGCAGCGCGACCGACTTGGGAATCGCGTCTTCCGAAGGCAGCTTGAACAGATCGAGGGTAATCGGCTTGGCCAAATCTTGCGGCCGCTGCGTGACCTCGTAAGACATCCCTCCAAACGCGAGGGCCGGCAGCGCGAGCCCCCACGACGTCGACCCGAGACCTCGCGCGATGCTCCTTACCGGACTGAGCAGCCGGTTCTTGAGCCAGCCAAGCATACCACTGTCCATCTTCGCTCCCTCGACGCTGTGTGCAGCGCGATACGTCAACCAGGCTCGGCGTTTTCCCTCGCCAAGCATCGCGCGGCCCGTGCGTGACGCTTCAAGCTAACGGAACAGGCGCCTTCGGGGGAATAGTAATCTTTATGTGACTCGCAGCGGGCTCGCAGCGCGGCCGCGGCGGGTCAGGGGTCGTTGCCCCGCGCGCAGCACGCCCCCCTGGAACGGATCAGCCGGGGGCGTGTTCGAGCGCGGATTGCAGGGCGGTTTCTTGTTCGGCGCGGGAGAATTGCAGCTCGTGCAGGCGGGCGTACAGGCCCCCCTGGGCCATCAGCTCGCCGTGCGTGCCTTGTTCTACGACCCGGCCTTTGCGAAGCACCAATATCCGGTCGGCCTTTTGCACCGTGCTCAAGCGGTGCGCGATCACGAGCGCGGTGCGGCCGCGCATCAGCTCTTCCAGCGCGCGCTGCAGGCGGGCTTCGGTGTCGCTGTCGACGCTGGCCGTGGCTTCATCCAAGATCAGGATCTGGGCGTCGCGATAGAGCGCGCGGGCAAAGGCGATCAGCTGCCGTTCGCCGGTCGAGAAATTCGAGCCGTATTCGTCCACGCGCGTGTCGATGCCGCGGTCGCGTGAGGCAAATAGATCGAGCGCGCCGATGCGCCGCAGCACGTCTTCGACGCGCGCGCGGTCGGGCACGTCCGAGGCAGCGACGTTGCTGGCCACGGTGCCCGGGAACAGCACCACGTCTTGCGGCACGACCGCGAAGCGGCGCCTGAGCTGCTCGCGCGCGAGACCAGCCACGTCATCGCCGTCGACGCGCACCGTGCCGCTCTCGATCTCGTACAAGCGCAGCAGGAGCGCGGTAATCGTGGTCTTGCCAGAGCCGGTCGGGCCGACCAGCGCGATTCGCTCTCCGCGCCGAGCCGCGAAGCTCACGTCTGTCAGCACCGGCGTGCCGGGTTTGTAGCTGAAGCTGACGTCCTCGAACTGTAGGGCGAGCTCCGGATCGCCCGCGGGCTTGCCTTGGCGGGCGGGTGCGTCGGGCTCGACCACGTCCAGCAAGGCGAACACGCGCTCGGCGCCGGCCATGGCCGCCTGCAGCAGCGTGTAGCGCTGTGCGAGCTGCGAGATGGGTTCGAAGAACTGCGAGAGGTAGGCGGTGAACGCCACCAAGGTACCGAAGCTCACTGGCCGGTGACCGAAGGAGGCGATCACCAGCGCCAGACAGATCGCGGCGATGGTGTCGATCGCCGCGTCTTGAATCGAGTCCCACTTGATCGCGCTCATGTTCGCGTCGCGATAGGAGAGGTTGCTCTCGTCGAACTCGGCGGCCGCGGCTTCTTGTCGGCCGAACGCCTGGATCAGGGTCATGCCCGTCACCTGCTCGTTCATGGTCGCGTTCATGCGCGAGGTCTTGGCGCGAATGGCGCGGAACGCCTCCCGGATGTTGCGCCGCACCAGCACCACCAAGACGGCCATCGGCGGCACCGCGGCGAAGGCAAACAGCGACAATCTCCAGTCCAAAATCAGCATCAAGGTGACGATGCCGATCAGCCGCGCCAAATCACCGACCGCGCTCAGCGCGCCTGACGCGAACATCTCCAAGATCGCGTCCGTGTCGTTGGTGACGCGCGAGACGAGCCGGCCGACCAGCTGTTTGTCGAAGAAGCCGAGCCTCAGCTGCTGCAAGAACTCGAACGCCTCACGCCGCAGATCGGCCACCGCGCGCGCGCCAGCGACCTGCACGGCGTACATCTGAACCAAGCCCAGCAGCTGCTCGGCGACGAGCACGCCGGCCAAGAGCAGGCCACCGTGAAAGAGCGCGACGCGGTCGCCGTTGGCCACCACGCCATCGATCGCCGAGCGCATGATCAGCGGGCGCACGAGCGCGCCGATCGAGGTCAGCAAGATCACGATCAGCGAGGCCCAAAGCAGCAAGCGGTACGGCACCAAGTAGCCCCACAGCCTCTTGGTCAGGCGCGCGTCGTACGCTTTACCGAAGCGCTCCTCTTCATGGAAGGCTTTGAGGATGCGCTCGGTGCGCTTCTTGTCCGCGCGCCCACGCTGCTCGCGCGTCGGCGCGCTCTTCGCCTCCGGTGCCAAAGAGGGCGTCATTCGGCCACCTGTTGATCGTCGGAAGCGATCCCGCCGAGCTTGGCGAGCTCGCTCTCGATGCGCTGCTCTTCCGCAAAAATCGCGTAAATACCGCCGTTTTTGCTCAATTCTTGGTGAGTGCCGCGCTCCACGACGCGGCCCTTTTCGAGCACGATGATCTGATCACAGTGAGCGGCGGCGGCCACGCGGTGCGTGATCAAGATCAAGCCGCGCTTCTTGCGCTGGCGATCGATGGCGTCCAGGATGGCGCGCTCGGTGCGAGCGTCCACCGCGCTCAACGGATCATCGAGCACCAGCACCTTGGGCTCCGAGGCAAAGGCAGCGGCCAGCGCGACGCGCTGCTTCTGGCCGCCGGAGAGCTGCACGCCGCGCTCACCCACCACGGTGTCGAAGCCGTCCGGCAGATCCAGCACCTCTTGTTCGATGCACGCCTCGCGCGCGGCCTCTTCGATCTTGAGCAGCGACTCGTGCTCGTCCGGGTCGTCCAGCGAAAAGCCGATGTTGCGCGCGACCGTGGTCGAGAACAAAAACGCGTTCTGCTGGGCGTAGCCGACGCTGTCTCGCACGGCCGAGAGCGGCAGGTCGCACACGTCTACGCCGTCCAAAAATACGCTGCCGCGAGGCGTGGGCTGCAAGCGCGCGAGCAGCACGGCCAATGAAGATTTGCCGCTGCCCGTACGCCCGACGATGGCCAGCGATCGCCCTGCCGGAAGCTCGAAGCTCACGTCGTCGAGCACCTTGCGGTCGTTGTACGAGAACGAGAGCTGCTTCACCTCGAGCCGGCCCGCGGCGAGCGCGGGCAGCGCGCCGTCGCCGTCGACGATCTCCGGCACCGCGCTGAAGATGTCGGTCAAGCGCGAGAACGCGGCGCGCCCGCGCTGCAGTAGGCCGATCACGAAGCCGAGGGAAATCAGCGGCCAAGTCAGCCGCCCGAGCGCGCGGTAGAAGGCCAAAAAGCCGCCGGCGTCGAGCTCGCCGTGCAGCATCATCAGCCCGCCGTACCAGAACACGACCAAAACGCCGATCGAGATCGTGGCCGTCAAGATCGGGCCGAGGGCGCCGCGCAGCCGCGCGAGCGACAAGCTCTTGTCCAGGTAGGCCTGGTTCGTCTTCTCGAAGGCGAGCACCTCTTCGGGTTCGAGCGCGAACGAACGAATCACGCGCACGCCGGCCACGCTCGACAGCACGCGCGCGCTCATCTTGCCCAAGGCGTCTTGGTTGTCGCGAGTGCGAGTGTAGAAGTGGCGCGAGAAACCTTGGGTGATGAGCAGCACGAAGGGCAGCGGCGCGAGCGAAGCCAAGGTCAACTTGAGCGAGATCGGGATGGTGACCGCGAGCGCGCTGACCAGCGCAAAGCCGGTGTTGATGATGTTCAGGATGCCAAAGCCGAGCAAGAGCCGGACCTGCACCAAGTCGTTGGTCACGCGGCTCATGATTTCGCCCGTGCTCATGCGACGGTAGAAAGAGGGGCCGAGCTTGAGCAGCCGCTCCAGGATTTCGCGGCGTAACTCGTACTCCGCGATGCGACCGGCGTTGAAGATGGTGACGCGCGACAACACGCGCACCACGAAGCCCGCCAGAGCCGCGACCACCAGGAGTTCACCGAGCGCGATCGCCTGCGCGCTCTGCCCCTCGGTGGCGAAGTTGATCGCGCGCCGCATGCGCGTGTCGAACCACCATTGGAACAACTGGTAGGCAGCGAGCAGCACGAGGCCCCCGCTGTAGCGCGGTGCGTGACGGTAGAACTGCCCCATGAGCCGTACCGGCACCGGGGTCTGGGGAGAGCGAACGTTGGTCACTGAGTAGGACGAGGCCGAAGCGAGGCGTTATAGGACCCCGCTGCGCGGCTGGTAAGCCCCCTACCGCACTACGCTGGCCCGAGCCACCGAAAGGCTAGCGGCAACGGCCGTTTGTGGGGAGCAGCCACATCCTGCACCCATCCGCGGACCGCTCGCTAGTCCCACTTTTCTGCGGCGTCCGCTGCCTGCGCTGCGCTCTGGCGAAGACGAGGTGGTGTAGAAAATCTCGCCTTCCACGGCGAGCACCGTAACGCCGAGCCGCGCTTCACGTATTGCGTTCTGCATCACGTAGCGCGCGCCGCATTTCATATCGGCTGACCACTCGCCCGAGTGGCTTCGACGCGCGTGCGCGCTAGCGCACGACGACCAATTCAGGCAGCAGCTCCCGAACCAGCGCCAGCAACTCTTGGGCACTAAATGGCTTGCGTAAGAAGCGCGCGCCGTCGGTCAGCGCGCCCACGTGCTCGGGTGAGTAGCCCGAGATGTAGAGCACGCGCGCCTGCTCACAGAGGTGACGCAGGCGACGGACCAGATCCTTGCCCGAGACCCCGGGCAGCACCAAATCCGAGATGACCAAGCCGATTGAGCGGCCGTACTGTTCGGCTTGCGCCAGCGCGCTGCGCTCGTTGTGCGCGGTGATCACTCCGTAGCCGAACGCGCGTAGGATGCGCGTCGTCACGGCTTGCACCTGCGGCTCGTCTTCGATCAATAAGATGACGCCGGACTGCTCTGGGACGGCGACCGCCATGCGGCCGGACGAGTCGGTGCCGATCGCGTACGGCAGGTGCGCGACATAGGCCAGATCACTCTCGGCCAGCGGCACCAACTCCAGCCGCCCGCCGAGGCGCTCGAGCAGTTGCTCGAGAGCGGCGAAGCCGAGCTCCGGCTGCGAGGTCGTGGTGACGCGCTGTTCCGGCGCGAGCGGCGGCAGCGCCCCTGCCCCGTGTCCCGGTTGCTCCGCGCGCACCACGATGCGAGCGCGCGCCTCGGCCGGCTTCAGCACGCCGCCCGAAGCGCCCACGGGCGCGTCGTTCATGCCGCGTGTCTCGACCACGATGCGCCCCCCCGGCTTCAGCAGACTGCGCGCCGCAGTGCACAAGCCGAACACGATCTGCTCGAGCTGAGCGAGCGGCACCGCGACCAGCGTCACGTTCGGCGACAACGCAAACTGCACGCCCACCGCGAGGCCCGCGATCTCGGTGATGGAGTGCTCCGCGCGAGCAACGACCTGATTCAAGTCAGTGCAATTTTCGCCGGCATGCGCCGAACGAACCCAGCTGGCGACCGCAGCGGAAGTCATCCCAAGACTGTCATGGGAACCCCGATCAAGAGCGGTGTCAACGCTCGCCAGCAGGCGGGCGTGCTGGCGAGTGCGAGAGTCGATCGCGTCCGGCCGAGTTCGACGGACTCGACAACTCGATTGTGTTGCCGAGTATCAGCCCGCTCACCCCAACGGGTTAGTGCGCGCTTCTCTCACCTTCGACTACTTACGCGCCCATGGCTTTGCGCGGCATCGGCCAAATCGGCTTCGGCAGCGGAAACGCCGGGCGCGCGAACAAATAGCCTTGTCCGTAGTGCGCGCCGGTGTCGATCACGGCCTCGAGCTCGGCCTCCGTCTCGATGCCTTCAGCCACGACGCGAGCCCCGAGCTCCTTGCACAGCGAGACGACCTGCCGCACCAAGATCTGCTGCCGCTTGCTCTTTTCGATGCCGCGCACCAAACACAAATCGAGCTTCACGATGTGCGGCTCGAGGTCGACGATGCGCTTCAAGTTCGAGTGGCCTGCGCCGAAATCGTCGACGACCAAGAAGGCGCCGCTGCGGGAGCAGATCTCCTTCAACACATTCACGCACAAGGCGAAGTAGCTGAACGCGGCGGACTCGGTGATTTCGAGGTACACCGCGCGTTCGTGGAAAAAGAGCGGATCATCGGGCCGAACCAGCCAGCCCTCGTCCAGCTCGTGGGGGTGGAGATTCACGAACAAGGGCGCGTCCGTGCAGCGGGCAAACGCCACTTCACGGACCTTACGCCCCAGGCTGCCGCAGCAACGCTCGGCTTGTGCCCGCTCGAAGAGCGTCATCGGATTCTTGAATTCGGGCCATTTGCAGCGGGTCAGGGCCTCGAACGCAAAGCACGCCCCGTTCGACAAGTCGACGATCGGCTGGAACACCACGTCCAGATCGCTGGCGGCGAGGTCGCGCACCGAAGACGCTGCGGCGGCAGCGGTCGACTCGTCGAATACGGCGCGCGCGATCGGCTGCGTGGTGGAGGTCGGCAAGTCGTGGCTGGCAGCGCCCGGGGGCCGATACGTCACGGCGTCGTGGATCGCCGTCGGCGGAGGCTTCGAAACGCTGCGCATGGACCAAATGATGATAACGGCTCGCGCGACACAGGCATAAGCCAGGGGTATCAAAATCGCGACACCGCTCCACGGGTGTCCAGCGCACGAATGATACGAGCTGACTCGTGGTGTCGCGCTCGCTCAGTACAAGCCGATGCTGAAATGAAACGCGCCGATGTCCTCCCAGTAGCGTTTGTTGTCTCGATTTGGGAATAGCTGATCGAGCACGCGATCGGCGTTGAAGCCGTAATCGAACACCAAAGGTCCGATCGGAGTCGCGATGCGTAGGCCCGTGCCGACCGCGTAGCGAAGCTCGAACGCGTTGACGCGCGCGGGATCGGTCCACAAATTTCCGGCGTCCAGGAACAACGCGGTCTCGACGCTGCTGCCGACCGGAATGCGCAGCTCCACCCGCGGGTTCAAGAACATGTCACCGCCGCGGATCACGACGTCGCGGATGGTCAGCCCCGAGCTCGGGTCGAGCAAGCGTTTCGCGATGTCTTGCGGCACCAAAGAGTCCTGTAAGAAGCCGCGCAGCGTGTCGACGCCGCCGAGGAAGAACAGCCGATCGGGGTAGGTCTGCGAACCCGGGATCAGGTGTTGAATCACGCCCCAGCGAAAGCTCATCGCCAACGCGAGGCCCTTGTCGTTCAAGCGCACGTAGCCGGCGACGCGGCTCGTGTAGCGCAAGAAGTCGCTGCGCACGGCCTGAAAGGGATCGATCTGTTCCCGCGGATTCTGCACGGGTTCGGCGCAAGGCGCCTCGCCCGAGACGCTCGAGTCGAGGGGGATGGAGTTCACGTGCTCGACGCCCGCCGACAGAAAGGTGCCGCTGGTCGCGTTCAGCGGATTGTCACGCCGATCCCAAGTGACGGCGAGCCGCTGAGCCAGCACCCGCGATAGACCCTGCGGCACGCGAAACAGCGCCTGCTGCGCCGGATGATCCTGCAGGTAGCACTTGAGCGCGTTCTTCTGGTCGCTGCCGAAGATCTGCGACAAGTTTCGCTCCACCGAAGGGCCGATCTGCACGGAGAAGCGCCGGTCGGGTCGATAGGAGAGCGTGACGATGCCGGCGTCCTTGGTGATGCCGTAGTCGCGCGCGTTGTCGCGCAGATCGACGCCTTCGATGCTGAGCCGGAACAGCGGCCCGAGGCCGATGTTCGGGAACTCCACGGTCGCCGTGTTGCGGCGCTCCAAGCGCTCACCGACGCTCAGCTCGCTGTACTTCTGCTTCACGTCGTCTTCGAGGATGAACGCGCTCGGCAGGTAGCCGAGCTGGGCGCGCAGCGTGAGCCGGATCGCTTGGCCGCTCAGGTTCCTGTGCCCGTACTCGAACGAAACGCGCGCGCCCTCGCCGGTGCTGAAGCCGGGCCGAATGTCGAGGTACTGCGGCACGCGCTCCTTGACCTCGACCACGACCACCTTCTCGCGCGCCGGCACGTACGGATCTTCGAAGCCGACGTTCACGCTCGAGAACACGCCGAGCGTGGCCAGCCGCTCTTCGGTCTTGCGCACCAAGCTGCGCTGATAGAGCCCGCCAGGCTCGAGCGCGATGCGCGTGCGAATCAGGCTCTCCTTGGTGCGATCCGCGCCACGCACGACGATCCGCGAAACACGCACCGGTTCACGTTCGCTGATGATGAAACGCACGCGGGCGCGCGTGTGGTCGAGCGACAGATCGAGGGCCGTCTCTGCCTCCGCGAAGGCGAAGCCGCGCTCGGCGTACTCGTCCAGCACGCGGCGGCGCGCCTTTTCGATTTCGACTTGGGAGACGGCGGTCCCGAGCGGAAGGTCGGCGCTCGCTTGCAGCTCCTTCTCGACCAGCACGCGATTGCCCTCGAAGCCGAGGTCGTAGAGCGTGGCGCGCGGCCCGAGCTTGATCGGCAAGTGCAAGACCAGTGACGGCTCGCATTTCACGCCGCGCTTCGGATCCGGCACGCAAGACAACGTAGAATCGACGGGCGCTTCCTCGAGCGGTAAGCCGATGGCATCGTAGCGACACGCGGTCGGCGGCCGGCGTGCGGGGCCGATTGGCAAGCATCGTCCGGCAGGCGAGCGCGCTGCACACGCGCGCCTGAGCACCTGGACCGGCCCAACGCTGGCCGACAAATAACCCTCGGAGCGATACAGATCTTGAACGTGCTTGATCGCGCGATCGTAGACCTCCGGATCGTACACCGCCCACGGACGGAGTTGCTCGGAGAGCACGCGCTTGCCCGTGTTTTCACTCGAGCCTTGCATCGAATCGAGCACGGCAGGATCGACCGCGTCGAAGATGCGCCCGCCGGGCAGCTCGGACAAAAAGCTGTCGATCTCGCTGCCGACTTGCTCGGGCGTGCGTGCCCCGGTCAAGCACGGGTACTCGCGAGCCACGACGTGCACCAGCGCTCCTTCGCGCACGACGAACACGACGTCTTGCTGCGGATCTTCGATCCGGCCGCGCTCGGAGTGCTGCACCTCTACGTCGTAGAAGCCGTGCTCCCGATAGAACTTGGTTATTTTCTCGATCAACGCCGCAGGCGACAGATCGCTCGCGTTCTCGAGGTCGAGCACGTTCTCGAGCTGAACCGAGTCGAAGTGGCGATTGCCCTCGAAGCGGAAGCGGACCTTGGCGTAAGCGTAGACGGAGATCTGGAGCAGCGTGCGCTGCTCGCCCGACAGCTGATGCGAGACCTTGGCGCGGTGAAAGCCGCGCGTCTTCAGCTCCGCTTCGAGCGCGCGATCCGCGTCGTTCAGCGCGTCTTCGTTGGCGCGATCGCCCGGGCCCAGCGCGTAGCTGGACAAGGCTTCGGCCATGCCTTCCGCGGCTGGGTCGGGCCAAACGCCGAAGCGACGCAGGGCGATCTTCTGCGCAGGTCCGGGTAGCGCGTCAATCGTGAGCACGACCGCCGCCGGGTCATCGGTGTCCACCGTGTCGGCCGTGACGCGGGCGCGTGGGTAACCCCGCCGTACGTAGAGCGCCATCACGCGCTCTTGCAGCGCGCCCAGCTCCACCGCGGTCAGCGCGCCGCCCTCGCGCACGTTGGCCGCGCGCAGTACGTCGTCTTGCTCCAGCCCTCCGGCCGTGACTCGCACATTGGCGATCAACCGCCGCGGCACGACGCGAATCGTCAGCCGAACCCCGGCGCCTTCAGCGTCGATGCTGGCGCGCATGTCGGCGTAGCGTCCGCTCTCTCCGAGCTCTGCCAGAACGCGACGCACCCGATCGGCCGTGAGCAGCTGGCCGATGCGCGCGTGCTGGAGCAACGGTGTCGCCGTCCAACGCCCGCCCTCGGTCAGCACCTGGATGCGCGTGATGGGCTGCCCGACGTAGGGCGACAAGTCCGGCGCCGATTGCAAGACCAAAGGAGCGTCGCCTTCGGCCGCCGGCAAACGGCGCGGGCTCAGCAGCGCAAACACGGCTGTCAGCACCCAAATCAGGGGCATCTGTCCGAGCCGCATGCCGCCTGTCTTACACCACCCTCGCGCTTTCGCGGGTCACAAGCAGCGCTCGAGGGATGAATCTACGCGAAGCAGTTGGCACGGGGGCCGTCCTCTACTATCCGGCCTCTAGTCATGGCGCGCCCAGCCACCAAAAACGAGCCGCAGAAAGGCGCACGAAAGAACGCGCTTCGTGATCCCCGACGGGGCGGGCGTCGGTTCGGCCGGCTGCTCTTCGGCCTCTTGGGCGCGGCTTTCTTGCTCTTGTTGCTGGTTTGGTACGCGGTGCACCATTTCGACTGGGCAGGCCCGCTGCTCGCCAACTCGCTGCGCGCCGTGTTCGGCAACGAGAACGTGGCCAAGCTCGAAGATGTCGTGTACGGCGCCGAAGATCGAGTCAATCGCCTGCTGAAGAAGGACGAGCCGCCCAAGGCCTACTGGCACGTCCCCGGGACTGCCTCGGCGGCGCCCAGCGCGGCGGAGGTCAGCCGGGCGCCCGTGGCAGAAGCGAAGGCCCGCGTCAGCGAAGTATTTCACCCCGTGAACCCCGGCCCGGCGCTGAAGGAGTGGTCCGCGCCCGGCGACGGCGAGTGGCTGGGGCTCGTCGACGCTAGGCACCCCGGAGAGCCGCCGCGGATGTACAAGACGCTGCTCCATCCCGATAAGAATCGCGGTTGGGCCGAAGTCTTCGTGGTCGCGATCGATCTGAAGCAAGTGCTCTTGTATCCGGTGTTGGGTACGCAAGAACCTCAACCCGATTCGGACGCGGCGCGCGGCTATCAGCGCGACGGGAAAATTCCGGTCGACCGTCAGGCCACGCTGCTGGCCGCGTTCAACGGCGGCTTCATGACCGAGCACGGCGGCTACGGCATGAAGCTCGACGGCCTGATGATCGCCAAGCCGAAGCCGCGCGCGTGCGCCATCGCCTACTACAAGGACGAGTCGCTGCGCATCGGCAGCTGGGCCGTGCTCGGCGACTCCGAAGCCGACATGCTCTGGTTTCGACAGACGCCCGAGTGCATGTGGGAGAACGACAAACTACACGCGGGCCTGCAAGCGGGCGCGGGTCTGAAAAAGTGGGGCTCGACCGTCGACGGCGAGACCGTGATCCGACGCTCCGCGATCGGCCTCAACGCGGACCGCAGCGTGCTGTACGTCGCGATCACCAATCACACTTCGGCGCGCGTGCTCGCGGACGGCCTGCACCACGCGGGCGCGAGCGACGTAGCGCAGCTCGACGTCAATTGGTCGTACCCGAAGTTCGTCACCTTCGAACCGATTGGTCACACGCAGGTGCTTCACCCCGTGCCCCTCGCGCCCGGCTTCGAATTCTCCGACGACGAGTACTTGCGGAAGAAAGAGAAGCGGGACTTCTTTTATATTCTGCGCAAGTAGCGGCGGAGATTTTTCACATCTTGCAGAGCGAGCGCTGCGCGCCTAGCGCGCCCGGCTCAGACTCACAAAAGTGGAAACCCCTGCGGGCCGGGGGGGACAGCCGCGTCAGGGGATCCACCTGAAGCTTTGATCACCCAACCGCTTTCCGCAAGCATAACTGCGAGTTTATCTGGCTCGTTTTGGGAAAGACCAGCCTTTCCCGCAAGATTGGCGTTCAGGCAATAGTACAGCGTTGCAGTTATACTCACCCGGTGCCTGAACTTCCCGAGGTCGAGGTCACGCGGAGGCGACTGTCCCCGATGCTGGTCGGGCGCGTCATCGAACGCGTCGAGACTACCAAAGACAGCTATTTTTTCCTGACCAAGCCGGAGGCGCTCAAGCGACGTCTCACGGGTCGCAGCGTGCGTGAGCTGAAGCGGCTCGGCAAATACCTGCTGGCCGAACTCGACGACGGCGATCGGCTGCTGCTGCACTTGGGCATGACCGGACAATTGTTCTCGTCCGCGGTCAGCAGCGTGCGCTTGTTCTCTGCCAAGACCCGCGGCTCACTGCCACCCGAAGCGCTGCGCGAGTTCAAGGCAGATCTGCACACGCACCTGAGCTTGCACTTCGAGGATGGCGGACCTTCGGTGCTGTTTCGCGACGTGAGGAAGTTCGGCAAGGTGCAGCTGATCCGCGCGGGCGCGGCGGATCCGCGCCTGGATAAGTTGGGCGTGGACGCGCTCTCGGCGAACGGCGACACCTTGTTCACCGCCGCGCGCGCCCGCAAGATCCCGATCAAGAGCCTCTTGCTCGATCAAGGCGTGATCGCCGGCATCGGCAACATCTACGCGGACGAGGCGCTGTTCTTGGCCAAAGTGCGGCCCACGCGCAGCGCGCGGCGCGTCACCGCCCGCGAATGCCAGGCGATCGTGTCCGCCGCCAAGCGGGTCATGGAGCGCTCGATCGAGACCGGCGGCTCGAGTATCAGTGACTACGTGACGCCCGACGGCTCGGACGGCGGCTATCAAAACGAGCGCAAAGTGTACGCGCGGAAGGGGCTGCCCTGTCTCGTCTGCAAAACGCCGATCCGGCGCGTGGTGATCGCCACCCGCTCCACCCACTATTGTCCCGAGTGTCAGGTGTAGCGGCGCCCGAGCGATGATACCGTGGCCGGATGAGTGACGACGAAGCGAAGCAGCGCGCCGCCCGCGCCGCATTGGAACTCTTGCCCGAGTCCGGAGTGATTGGGCTCGGCACCGGATCGACGACGCGCTTCTTCATCGAAGGGCTAGCCGAGCTGGTGCAGCGCGGCCGCCGCTTCACGGGTGTGCCGACCAGCCAGCAGAGCCGCGCCTTGGCCACGCAACGCGGCATCCCGCTGCTCGACGACGCGGGGCCGTGGCAAATCGATCTGTGCGTCGACGGCGCGGATGAAGTGAGCGACACGCTGGACTTGATCAAGGGCGGAGGTGACGCGCACACCCGCGAGAAGATCGTGAATTTTTCGGCCAAGAAGAACGTGATCATCGTGGACGCTTCCAAGCTCAGCAAGCTGCTCGGTGAGAAGCGCGCGATCCCGGTGGAGGTGCTGGTCTTCGGGCACCTGACCACGCAGCAAGCGCTCCAGCGCTTCGGTCAACCCACGCTGCGCGTGCGCGCTGGCGCGCCGGTGCTCACTGATTCGGGCAACTACATCTACGACGTCGCCGTCAGCCCGCTTCCGGATCCAGGCGCGGTCGACCGGGCGCTGCGGCAGGTGCCCGGCGTCGTCGAAACCGGCTTGTTCTGCGGCCGCGCCGATTGGGTGATCGTCGCCGAAGCCCAAGGGATCCGTCAGCTTTCTCGCGAATCCTAAGCGTCGTCTCCGCGCGCCGGCCGATTTGGCGCTAAGCTGTGCGGGTGGAACAGCGAACGTTTGCCCTGCCCGCGATCCTGCTCTGCTCCCTGCCCTCGCCGCTCCGCGCACAGGCCAATGATGCGAATGGGAACCCCTGGCCGCGTCCGGCGGTGGTCGTACCCGCGCCCGCAGCCGTACCCGCTCCCGTCTCCCCTGCCGCATCCGCGCCCCCGGCCGCATCCGCGCCTGCTTCCGCTGCCGGCTCCACTAAGCCGAGCGCCAAACTCCCCGGCGCGAAGACCCCGGTCGAAGCCGCGCTGCAACAAGTCGTGATGCTCGAACGCAATGGTCGGCCGATCGCCATCGGCACGCCACTCAACGGCGACGGGCGCATCTTGACGGCGCTCTCGCCGCTCACGCACGGCAACCAGATCATGGCGCGCTACCCGGAGGGGCAGCTGATCCCGCTCAAATTGAGCCACTCGGACCGCGCCTGGGATCTCGCGCTGCTCACCCCGGAGGGTGATGGCTGGCGCAGCGGGCTAAAGGCTTCGCGCGATCCGGCGCCCGCCGTAGGGACCAAGCTGTATGCCGTGACGCACGTCAAAGACAGGCAACTCGGCTCGTCCGGCGTCACGCTCAAGGCCAAGCGCACTTTGCGCGGCGGTGACAGCGCCGAGCTGCCGGACGCCTTCGAGCTGCCCTTCGCGCCGAAGCCGACCGACGTCGGCGCGCCGCTCGTCAACGACCAAGGGGAAGTGGTGGCGATCATCGCGCGCGCTTGCGCGGTGACGAATCAGCTCGACTGCACGCTCGCGCCCTATGCCGCGCCGGTGAGCGCGGTTCGTGACTTCTTGCGCGGCGCGCCGACGCGGCGGACCCCATGGCTCGGCTTGGAAGTAGTGGCCTTCGACGCGGGCGTCGCGCGCGGTGTGCGCGTGGCGAGCGTCGCTCCGGAAGGCCCGGCGGCCAACGCTGGGCTACGCGCCGGACCTGCTGGCGTCGGAGATGTCGTGCTGGCGGTAGACGGCAAGCCGGTGGCCACCGGCGCGGCCTTCGTCGAAGCGGTTGACCGCCATGGCCAGGGGGCTCCGGCGCGCTTGACCGTGCTCCGGGAGGGACGCTACCGCGAGGTGCCGCTGCTGGTGCTCGCGCCGGCTGACGCGCCTGCGCCAACGCCGGGACGCAGCGACCGCGTCTTCCGCTCGAATCCGTCGGGGACCCTGCCGCCCCCACAAACGCCGACGTCGGTGCCAAACCCCTATCGCTGAAAATGGCCAGGCAAACACGGGTAAAGCGGCGAGGACGGCGAGATGACGAGGCGTGAAAGTGACCAATTCTAGGAAATCATTGACAGAAGGGTGGAAGGCTAGCGATCATCGAGGCTCACCCTGCCCGGGCTCGGTCCGGCTTTTCCACGGAATGTGCGCTTGAATCGGCCCCTGCGTATCGAAGTCGCTGGCCAAACGGACGTCGGCCGCAAACGTGCTCATAACGAGGACAACTTCGCGATCATGGCGGAGTACGGTCTGTACGTCGTTGCGGACGGCATGGGCGGTCACGCCTCCGGCGAGGTTGCCTCCAAGATGGCGGTCGACACGCTCCAAGAGTTCTTCGCTGCAACGGCGGACGACCCGGAGCGCACTTGGCCGTACAAGATGGACCGCGGCAAGGGCTACGAAGAAAATCGCCTGATCACCGGCATCAAGCTGTGCAACCTGCGCATCTACGAGCAAGCGCAGCGGAACGCCAAGCAGCGGGGCATGGGCACGACGCTCGCCGCGCTGTTCGCGGTGGAAGACGGCGTGTACGTCGCCCACGTCGGTGACAGCCGCGTGTACCGCATCCGCGATGGCTCGCTCGAGCAGCTGACCGAAGACCACTCACTGCTCAACGACTACAAGAAGATGAAGCGCCTCACCGAGGAGGAAATCGCAAATTTCCCCCACAAGAACGTGATCGTGCGCGCGCTGGGCATGAAAGACACGGTCAAGGTCGACACCCGCTTCGAAGCGCCCCGCGCCGGCGATTGCGTCGTGCTCTGTAGCGACGGCCTGTGCGGCCCGGTCACCGACGAAGACATCCTGAAGATCGTGACCACTGCGCCGGATCTGCCGACCGCGACGAACCGCTTGATAGAGAGCGCGAACGAGAGCGGCGGGCCCGATAATATTACCTGCGTCGTTGCTCGCTGGATTCAGTAGCGGCGGATTCAGCAGGATTCAGTAGCGTCGACGCGGCTGTTGGCCCTTTTTTATAGGGACCCTCGGCGCGCGGTGGGAGACTCTCGTTTAGCGCACGCTCGGATGGGCGCTGGGCCACCCACGCTGCGCCTGGGTCTCAAAGATCGCGATCTGGGTCGACACATCGCGGCGGCGCGGGTGTCGCAATCGTCCGGAGGTGAGCTAGCTTCCGACAATTTGGCCGAAGTTCGCGCAGGGCTTCGGTGCTGCGCGCGTTTGACCCTCGCCGCCCTTAATTGAACGGCCTTGCTGTGCAAACACAGTACCTTTGGTTTGGTGGAAGCCGGTCGGTCACTTGCGGTGTGGATTGCTGGATGCGGGCGGACGAAGCGAGCGCGGCCAATGTCCCGGGACCGCGAGTCATCCAGCCGTGCCAGCCGTTCTAGCGCCGCGTTCAGTGTGGGATCAGTTGAACTGGGACGGGTTGATTGCGGACTGGCACAGGCGCGCCTGCTAGCGGACTCAGCAGCGCGTAGCTGATGCCCAAGATGGCGAGCATCAGCAAACTCGTCACCAGGTACGTGTTGAGCGGCGGGTGCTTCGCCGTGCTCCAACCGTCCGCGTAAAATTTGCCTTTGCTGCGTTCGCGGATGCGCTTTTGCACGCCGGCGAGGACGTTGGGCGGCGGCTCTTCTTCACGCAGGGCACCGCGCAGCATCGAGCGCAACGGCTCATCCGGCTCGTGCGGCGCGGCGGCGGCTTCGCTGCTCTCGAGGTCGTGGGAGGGGTCGGTGCCGGGGTCGCTCATCGAATCTTCTCTCCCATCTTACGCTCGACGTTGGCCTTGAGCATGCTGCGCGCGCGGTGCAGCCGACTTTTCACGGTGCCGTCGGGAAGCCCCGTGATCTCCGACAGTTCTTCGTAGCTCAGATCTTCCAAGTCGCGCAAAATCAGCACCTCGCGAAAATCCGGTTCTAGCTCCGCGATACATTGTTGGACCACGCGCTCGATTTGGTAGCCCTCCACCATGCGATCCGGCTGGGCGACGTCGCCGAAGGTGACTCCCTTGGCTTCGTCCAGCGCCGCGCGTTCCGCCACGGGCTCGAGCTCGTCTTCGCCCTCACTGTGGCGGCGGGCCAGGTACTTCATGCGGTTCTTGCACAGGTTGACGCTGACCCGGTAAATCCAAGTGCTCAGCTTGGCGTCACCGCGGAAGGTACCGACCGCCTTGAAGATCTGCACGAAGACCTCCTGTGCCATGTCCTCTGCCTCGTCACGCCGCCCCAGCATGCGCAGCAGCAAGCGGAAGACGCGCGCCTCGTACAGCTCGACCAGCTCGTTGAACGCACGCTCGTCGCGCTGAGCCAAGCGCTCGATGAACTTACGCTCGCTCTGCTCTTCCGCGTCGGCCACGCCATCAGCAAGGTAGACCGGATGCGCGGCCACGTCGCGCCGATCTGCCATCGTTCTCGGATCGACAGCGCCCGCCGCTCAAAGGTTCCGAAAAAAACGCGCCGGCCGCGCCGCCGAAGGCTGAGTGCTCTCTGCCCCGCATGGTGACCATCAATAAAAAAACCAAATCCAGCCCAAGCCCGCGAGCCCGAGAGGTTGATGATGGATGGTCGCACACCTCGTCGTACCCCGTCCCAGCCTTCGGCGGCGCGCCGCGACTTCCCCCGGATGAATTCGACGACTAGGTCGAAGGCGCGCTACGGTGCCGAGCCGGGATGACGAAGGTTTGGGAGCAAATTGGGTCGCTGGCGCGCCTGGCGCCGACGCCGCACAACACTCAACCATTTCGCATTCGGCCGCACGGGGCGCGAGCGGAGCTCTTGCTGCTCAAAGACCGGCTGCTGCCACGCGAAGATCACGGCAACCTGTACGTGGCGGCGTCGTTCGGCACGTTCGCCGCTGGCTTGGAGCGCGCGGCGGGACACTTCGGCCACGCGCTGCGCGTGACGCCAGTCGCGCAGCTCGACGTCGCGAGGCTCGAAACCTTGGGCCGCGAGATCGTAGTGGGCACGGCGGAGCTGGTCTCCAGCATCACGCCTCAGCCGGCTGCGCTCGAGCTGGCCGCGCGGCGCACTTCACGCTTGCCGTACCACGACCGGGCGATCGCGCCGGCCGCGCTGAGCGCGCTTTCGCGCGTGAGCGAGCGCTACGGGCATCGCTTCATTCATCATCACGAGCCGGAGATCGTCCAGCCGCTCTTGAGGCTGAACGCCGAGGCGATCATCGATAACCTGCAGCTGGCGGACGAGCGCGAAGAGATCCGCGGCTGGCACCGCTTGGGCAACACACCCGAATTCGGCGACGGCCTGTGGCAAGAGCCGATGAACCAGGCCGCGTGGGAGCTGTGGTCGGCATTTGCCCTGCCTTCGGCCTTCAAGCTGCCGGGGTTGCGCAGCTTTGCGCTGGCCCGTTACTTGGCCACGCAGCGCGGCACACGCCATGTTGCCCTGCTCTGTGGGCGGTTCAAGGAGTGGCCGGAGCTGTACCAGGCGGGCCGCCTGCTGCTCGAGCTGTGGCTCCAGATGGTGAAAGACGAAGTGTACATGCAGCCGATGGGCTCGATGTTGACCAACCCGCACTACGTCGCGGAGATCGCCGAGCGCTTTGCTTGCGACGATTGCTGGCTGGTCGTCAGGCTCGGCTACTCGGACGTGCCGCCGCGCTCGCCGCGGCTCGAGAGCATCGTCGTGCCATGAATCAGCTCACGGATCCGATTCTCGGCTGGGCGCTGAACAAACTCGGTGACGTCTCGCTCACGTCGTTCAACGCCTACCGCCTACTGTTCATGCCAGCGCTCAGCCCCGGCATGCGCGATTGGCTGAGCCGCAAGCGGGCCGCCGCGGCGTTCTTCCGCGCGCGCAAGACCGTGCCGGCCTATCAGGCCTTCTTGCGCGAGCACGCCGCCACCGCGCCCCGCGACTTCTCCGACATTCCGGTGATGGACAAGGAGCGCTACATCAAACGCCACCGTTTGCCGGAGCTGTGCCAGGGCGGCGCATTGCCGCTGCGCGGCGCAGTGATCGACGAGTCCTCCGGCTCGACCGGCACGGCCACGAATTGGGTGCGCGGCGAGGGCGAACGCTACGCCACGCGCCGGCTGATCCAATTTTCGGCGCGCGCGACGTTCGGCGCAGACAGCTTCGTGTTGCTCAATGCTTTCGCGCTCGGTCCCTGGGCCACGGGCATGAACGTGTCGATGTCTCTGGTCGACCGCTGCGTGATGAAGTCGATCGGTCCCGACGCGAAGAAGGTGATCGCGACCCTGAAGCTGCTCGGCCCCAGCTTTCGCTATGTGATCACGGGCTATCCGCCGTTCCTGAAGGGGTTGGTCGAAAGCGCGGACCTGGACTGGGCCAAGTACGACATCTGCGCGGTGGTCGGCGGCGAAGGCATGTCCGAACCGCTGCGCGCCGCGCTCAACCGCTGCTTTCGCAAGACGATTTCGAGCTTCGGCGCGTCGGACTTGGAGATCAACCTGGCGGTCGAAACCGACTTCAGCATCGCGCTTCGCCAAGCGCTCGCGAACAACTCCGCCTTAGCGCGCGATCTGTGCGGCGAGCACGAAGGCTTACCCATGGTGTTTCAGTACGATCCGCTCAACGCCTTCATCGAGAGCGACAGTGAACGCAACCTGCTATTTACGCTCAATCGGCTCGAGAACGTGTCCCCGCGCATCCGCTACAACTTGCACGATCGGGGCATCGTACGCTCGCGCGCCGAAGTAGCTCGCGTGCTCGCCGATCATCGCGTGCGGCTCGACGTGCCCGGCGCCGCCTTGCCTCTGCCGTTCATCTTGCACTGGGGTCGCCAAGACAGCGCGGTCGCCTTCTACGGCTGCAAAATCAGCCCCGAAGACCTGCAAAACGTGATCCTGCGCGTGCCGGAGCTCGGCCCGCGCGTGGAAAACTACGCGCTTCACCCGTACGAAGACGCTTCCGCCGACAAGCGCCTAGAGCTGTGGCTCGAGCTCGCGCCTGGCGTCACGCTCGAAGCCACACCGGCACTCGAGCAAACCGTGCTCGACGAGCTCACTCGCATCAATCAAGACTTTCGCGAATCTGCGCGCATGATCCCGGAAGGGCGAATGCCAACGCTCAAGCTGTTTCCGTTCGGACAAAGCCCGATCTCCGGTCAGGACATTCGCATCAAGCGTCGCTACATCGTGTAGCGGCGATCTTGAGTCATCGCCACTTCACTGTCACGGATCGGTAGACTCGAGATTCCGTCTGCTGGGCGATGCGAGCATCATGAGCCCAATCTCGTCGCTCTCGCGAAATGCGAAGATGAAGTTCGACGAACCGAGCGGATCAACCAGTCCAATCGACGTCGCCACGCCGCCCTCGCCAAGAGCTGAAGAGGAAGAGCTGAACGGAAACTCCCTGGTCATGGGCGGGCTTTGCCGACCCACAGCTGAAGCAAGGTCTCAGCGCCTTTCAGCAGCGGGAACAGAAAGCCCGCCTTGAGCAGCGAGCCGCCCGCGAGCGCCATGCTCTCGGCGCTGGTGCCGTGCGCGAGTAAATTGATGAAACCGCTGATGCCGCAGGCGACGAGGACGACGCCCATCAGCACGCGCTCAGCCGTGAGCAAATACTGCGCGAGGGACTTTTCCGAAGCGCCCTGAACCGATACCGAGCCAAGCGTGGTTTCCGTGTGCATCTCTTCCTCCTTTCAGCGCATCCACGCTGGCGCATTCACCAGCCGAAGAGCGTCCAGCCGAGCCAATCTCGCGCCTTCAACTACACGTCGAAGCAACCCACCCCCAATCGACACACCAACGCGATTTTCTTCAGCACGACAAACCCGCCGCGCAGCAGCGCCCCGGCGAAGCCAGGGGCGCACCGAGGCAGCCGCCACTAGCGACATTCGTTTTGGGGTCGGGGCCCCAAAACTCAGGGCTGGGGCCCCGCTGGATTCACTCCAGGGGGGCGGGGGCGAAGCCCCCGGTGACAGCGCGAGGAGCCGCTGCGCAGCAGCGCCCTGGCGAAGCCAGGGGACTCTGAGGCAGCCGCCACTAGCGACATTCGTTTTGGGGTCGGGGCCCCAAAACTCAGGGCTGGGGCCCCGCTGGATTCACTCCAGGGGGGCGGGGGTGAAACCCCCGAAGACAGCGCGAGGAGCCCGCTGCGTAGCAGCGCCCTGGCGAAGCCAGGGGCACCGAGGCAGCAGCTGCCTCGGTGCGCGACGAGTTCCCGCACATGGATTCGAACCACGATTCAGGGATTCAAAGTCCCTTGTCCTGCCTTTAGACGATGCGGGAAGGAGGCCGGTGTCTTTTTGTCGGCTCGGGGCGGCAAGTCAACAACGGAGAGACATCGTCGGCTGGCTAGGCACGTTTTTGGTGGCTGTGGACGCGATCGACCACGAATTTGACGGAGTCCGGGTCGGTGTCCGGGAGGATGCCGTGGCCCAAATTGAAGATGTGGCCGGCTGCGGAGGTCGCGCGCTGCAGGATGTCGTCGACCCGGCGACCGAGGAGCTCGCGGGGGGCGCCGAGCAGGAGCGGGTCGAGGTTGCCCTGCACGGCCACGTCTGTACCCAGGCGGTTGATGGCTTGGTCGAGCGGGGTGCGCCAATCGACGCCGATCACGGTGCCGCCGGCGCGCTTCTGCAGCTCGAGCAGGGTGGCGGTGTCGGTGCCGAAGTGGATCACGGGCACACCGGTCTTCTCGAGGTCTTTCAAAATCGAGGAGACGTGCGGCAGGATGTATTCTTCGTAGTCGGTCGGTGACAGCGAGCCGACCCATGAATCGAAGAGCTGCACCGCGTTGGCGCCGGCTTTGATTTGCGCGTGCAAGTAGCGGCGCACGACCTCGCTGAACTTGCTCATCAGCAGGTTCCAGGTCTCTGGCTCGTTGTACATCATGCGCTTGGTGAGCGCGTAGTTCGAGCTCTTGCCGCCTTCGATCAGGTAGCTCGCGAGCGTGAACGGCGCGCCCGCGAAGCCGATCAGCGGAGTTTTGCCGTCGAGCTCTCGGCGGATCATTTTGATCGCGTCGAGCACGTAGCCGAGGCCCTCTTCCGGATCGATCACGCGCAGTCGCTCGACCGCTGCGCGATCGCGCACCGGATGGTGAATCACCGGGCCTTCACCCTTGGCGAACTCGAAGGGCGCGCCCATCGGCTCGAGCGGCAACAGGATGTCCGCGAACAAGATGGCCGCGTCCACCCGGTGCGCGTTGACCGGCTGCAGCGTGACTTGGGTAGCGAGCTCCGGGTTCTTACACAGCTCGAGCAGCGTGTATTTGGCGCGGAGGGCGCGGTACTCGGCCATGTAGCGGCCGGCTTGGCGCATGAACCAGACCGGCGTCACGTCGACGGGCTCGCGACGACAAGCCCGCAAAAATCGATCCCACATTTTTAGTCTCTACAGTGCCTGAGCCATGGATGCGGCGTGGGGAGCTTTCTGGCCGCCCTTCTGCATCTCTTTCATCTCGTACTTCGAAGGACACTTGGCGAAGATGTTCGACGCCTCGAAGTGACCCGCACTGCTGAGCTTGCCTTCGGCGGTGACCATCACATCCATGCCAGGCATGTCGCGGAAGGTGTCCGGCACGATGCACTGCGCGAAGCGAACCGGCATCGTGACCACCGGCACGACGGCAGGGTTACTCTGCATCTCGAAGCGGTATTCACACGGCTGATCGCGATGCACCAAGGTGCCTTTGGCCAAGAAGCCCTGCACGCGCACGGCGCGGTCCGAGCCCGAGTACTTGTCCTTCTCGCGCAGCAGCTCGTCCACCTCCTTGGAGTAGACGGCAGAGCCTTTGAAGCTGGTGAAGACCAAGGTCAGGATCGCCCCGGCCATGACGAGCAGGCCAATCAGTAGGCCGAGGTTGCCCTTACGCGCAGGGGGTTCGGCGGTCGGCTCGCGCCGAGCAGGAGCGGGCTCATCGACAGCCGACGCCGCTCGCTCGAGTTCTTTATCGAGGTCGCTCATCTTCCGCGAAGACTAGCCTCGCGCGGCGCACCGGTCCACCCGCGCAGGCGGCCGGAGAAAGTTCCGCTATACGCGCCGCGAAAGCGCGAGCCGTGCACCCACGAACGCCGCGCCCGCACCAAAGATCAAAAGTACGGCCAGCGAGACGACCGCGACCAACCAGGGGCTCAAGGACCCGCCCAGTGCCGCGAGCCCCCAGCCAATCAGCGCCCCCAGGGAGCCGGAGAGCGCGGCTTCCGGGGCTTTGGCCTTGCCACCGAAGCGACCCACGAGCGCGCCCGCACCTGCGCACGCGATCAGAAAAGACAGCGCAACTGGCAGCACGCCCAGGACGATTGGAGTAGCGCCGCGCGCACCCTCTGCACCAGCCGAGGCCGCACGGCTGAGCCAAGACCCGAGCCACACCCCCAGCCACGACAGCGGGAGGAACAACGTGATCACCAAACCTGCGCCAATCAAGACCCATTGCCAGCGCGGCCGGCGCGCCGCGGCGGCATCGTCGGTGTCCTGGTTTTGCAAAACAGTGAGCCGTCGCACCATGACCGCACCAAGCATGGCGCGGATCGCCGCGCTCTGCCTAGCGTACTGCTGCGTTTCCCCGTTCGCCCGCGCCGAGCCCGCGTACGCCGAGCCCGCCCGTGCCCAACACGCGCCGCCGCCGCCGATCGTGCAGGGCGCACCGCCCCCGCCCGAGCTGCCCGCGCCGGAATACGCGCGCCGGCCGTTCGAGCTGAGCGCAGAGCTGCTCTTGGGTTTCCCGAGCTGCGCGCTCGGCAGCAGTTACAACGAGCGCTGTGACGGCATCGCGGCCGGGCCCGGTTTGGGAGGTACGGCCCTGTTTCGCCCATCGCCGTATTTCGCGCTCGGCGGCACGGTGAGCGCACTCAGCTTCGGCTTGCGACCCTCGGCAGACTCGGGGCTCGCTCAAGGCAGCGCCAATGGGCACTTCTGGGGGCTGCTCGCGCGGGTGTACTTCTTCGCTCACGGCCGGGTCGAGCCGTACCTCGAGCTTGGCCTGGGCAGCGCCGGGGTTCGCACGCGCGCCCAAGAAACAGACGCCGAATACCAGGAAAACAGCGCAGGGCTCGCGTTCCGCGCGGGCGGCGCGCTGGAGCTCTACCTGAGCCGGCACGTGCGCCTCGGCCCGGCCTTCGCTTGGACGCATTTCAACGCGCAGCACCTGCGCCGCTGCGGCCAAGCGCGCTGCGTGGAGCTGGATCGCGCGAGCTACGGCCATGGCACCGGCTTCAGCACTGTGTCGCTGCGCTTGTCCGTGCTGCTCGGTCCGGGCTCCTGAGCGGGCCTGTGAGTCAGGGTCGTGTACACTCCAGCGCCCCATGCGTGAACTCGAGCCGCTTTCATTTGACCGCGCGTTGCGCGACGCGGCGCGCGAGCTCGAGCGACGTAGGAAAACGGGCGAGCCGACCGAAGACGCGCTGCCCGAGTTTCTGACCGACGAAGAAACGCTGCATTGGCTGCGTGAAGCTCGGGCCAAAGATCCACTCGCGGCGAGCCTCGAGCTGTGGCTGTTGCGCCTGCGCGAGCAGGCAGAGTTCGGCACGCGCCGAGCCGAGCTCGCTCGTGCGCATCGCGCCGAGCCGCACGCGATCGCGGAACCCGAGCAAGCGCGCCGAACGCTGACTGAAATGCTCCGGCTGAGCCTGGCGCGCCCGCGCGAGCGCGCCGCTTACCTGCGCGGTTACCTCGCGTCCTCGGCCGCGATGGCCGAGCGAGTCCAGCGGCTGTGGGAGGAGCGAGCGCTGTTCGCCGAACGCCTGCGCGCGCCGCTCGCTTCGTTCGAGGTCGCGAGCGAGGCGATCGCGTCGGCGGCCCGCGCGTTCCTGGAAAGCACGCGCTCGGCCTTCGAAACGCTGCAAATTCGCGAGCCGGCGCAGCTCCTGCGCACGCTGCTCGCGGAGACGGCGGCCGAGGGCTGGCCTGCCCGCTTGTCACAACGCACCGCGCTCGATCTGCTGGGCGATCCGGGCTTTTTCCACGGCCTGCGCCTGCGGCCGTTCGCCGTGCCCGAGGCTCGCGGCGCGGGCAGCTTCTTGCTCGCGCTGAGTCACGCGGGCCGCGCAGTGTCCGATGCCGCGAGCGCTTTGCGCTCACCGTTCGTGCTGAATACGGATGTGTTCGATCTGCAGCGAAACACGCTGGGCGCGTTGTTCGGCGCGTTGCCGCTGTCGCCCGCGTTCGCCACGCGCCGCTTGGGGCTCGGCCCGAGTCGCGTGCGCGATCAACAGCGAACGCTGGCGCGAGCGGTGCTCGCCGAGCTGCGCGTGGCCGCCTTTCGCGTGCTCTTGCGTGAGCTGCTCTGCGGCGGCAAAAAGCTGCTGCGCGATCAGCTGCCGGAGCTGAGCACCGTGGCGCTCGGCTTCGAGCTGCCGGAGGCCGCGGCGGGTGTGTTCATTCGGGTGCGCCCGCGGGACAGCCAGCGCTTCGCCGGCGCGCTGCTGGCGGCGTCTCGTCATGAGACGCTTTTGCAAACGCACGACGAAGATTGGTTTAGGAACCCGCGCGCGATCGCCGAGTTGCGCGCCGAGCTGAGCGAACCGTCATTGACCCCGCTCAGCGCCGAAGCACTGAGCACTGGCGCAGGCTCGGCGCAGGCTCGCCTCTTGTCCCTGCTCTAAATCAGCCTATTTTCGGCTCAGAAGGAGTCGCCTTCGCGCGGGCCCAAGCCACCGGAGTCGAGGTGGTAGGTGAAGCCGAAGACGATCGCGGTCGCTGGCACGCCGCTCACCACGCGGCGCACGGCGAGCTCCACGCCGAACGAGGTATCGATATAGCCGACGCCCCCGCTGACCGAGTGACTTTTGGCGCCCTCGTCGTAACGATAGCCGGCGCGCAGCGGGAAGTGATCGCCCGCCAAAAATTCACCGCCGCCCATGGCTCGTATTTTCGTGCTGTCCCAGGTCGTGAAATCGGCCAGCACGTCCGCCTCGAGGCTGAACAATTCTTTGCCGTAGCCAATGCCGCCGCCGACCGAGGTCGGCTGAAAGGTGTTGCCCGGGTTGTTCAAGTTCACGCCCACGATGGATACGGCCAAGTTCTCCGTGGGCTTGACGGTCGCGGCGGCGTCGAACGAGAAACCGGCGACGATGAACTCACCCGACAGACCGCTGGAAGCGACGCTCGGGCCGAGCGGTCCTTCGCCGTTCTGACGCAGCCTCAAGTAGCGAACGCCGAGGCCCATGAAGAACTTGTCGGAGAACGGGTACGACAGCGCGCCGCGAATATCGGTCCAGTTGCGGTTGATGCCGTTCGTGTCTTGCGTGTTGTAAGTCGCGCCCAGGCCGCCGCCGACGCGCGCGCTGGAACCGACCGAGTCGACCGCAGCGATGCCGTAGCTCTGACGGCCCGCTTCAGGCCAAATCTGCGCCAAAGCAGCCAAATGATACACGCGCGACGCGGAGATGTTCGCGGGGTTCACGAACAGCGCTTCGGTCGAGTTGCTGAGCGCGCGCACGGCGCCGTTGGTGGCGGTGATGCGCGGCGTCTCGATCTCGTTGTAGTTGTAACCAACCTCGGGCGGGACGCTGCTCTTGTCTGCGTGAGCGCGCACGCTGACCGAAGATGCGTATAGACAAGCGAGCGTGGCGAGCGCGAATCGCGCTCGTACTCGCGACTCGGATCGGGGACGATGATTTCGCACGTGGTCCAGGGAAACGCTCCGCATCTCGTTCGTATTCGAGTCGGGCTTACCCTCGCGAGTGAAGCGTGGCCAACTTTCTCGGATCGGCGATTTTTTCACGAAGCAAATGAAAAGCGGAAGCGGCCGTTCGGCCAGCGTGCGCGATGCTCGAACGCGCGCTTTGGGACAAGTTTTGTGGCGTTGCCTCTTGACGCCTCAAACACCGAAAGTTTTGCCCTCGTAGACGAGCGCGCGCGCGCGCGATGAAAGATTCTCTTCTCTGTCTGCGAGGTTACTGATCGCGCTCAGATGATCGCTACCGCAAATGACGCATCATGGATCAGAGCCATGTTACGATTGGGCGTCTATTTGGCGGACTTTCGTATTTTGAAAATCTTGGGATTGAACTTTGAATCAGGTCGGTGCTAGCTGCCTCCCCGTTGTCGCTCGGTGCTCCAGTGCACCGATTCGAGAGCGGTTCGTCGTGCGATGGAGAACCCGAACAGCGCCCTCTCGAACGCTTCACGTTCTTGGTTGGGGCTCCGGTGAATACCGGACTATCAGGCGTGACAGTGTTTCAAGGCTCTCCCTATCCACAGCTTGTGGATAAGTTGGGGAATTTTATCTAGTGACGATCGAAACCCCTCAAATTCACTCCTTGAACGCCAGCCTTCCCACATCCCCTGGGGAACACCTGTGGACAGCTGCTCTCGAGCAGACCCGCAGTCGTTCACCCGCGTCCTTCGAGCAGTGGTTTTCGAGCGTCCAGTACGACGGCTTCGAGACCGGTGTGCTGTCCCTGACCGCCCGCGACGAGTTCGTGCGCGATTGGGTGAAGGCGCACTTCCTGCCCGACCTGCTCAGCCATTTGGCGCGCTTGGCGGGCGAAACCAACCCGGCCAGCTTGCGGGTGAAGTGGAACATTTCGAACGGGCTCGATCGCCCGGTGTGCCAGCCGCGGCGGCGGAGCGCCGAGCCGCCCGCCTCTATCCCGCCCAGCGCCGGGCCGGCGAGCGGCCGGCAGCGCTCGGAGCGGCCGTCACGCTACTCACGTGCTCAGCTAACGGCGGTGCTCAACCCGAAGCACACCTTCCCGAACTTCGTGGTCGGCCCGTCGAACGAGCTGGCACACGCCGCTGCGTTCGCCTCGGCGGGCGGCGGTGGCCCGCGCTACAACCCGCTGTTCATCGCGGGCGGCACGGGCCTGGGCAAGACGCACTTGATGCACGCCATCGCGCACAAGGTGCTGGATGAGCGCCCGGACTCGCGCATCGTGTACGTCTCGGCCGAGCACTTCACGAACGAGTTCATCGAGGCGCTCCAGCACCACAAGATGGACGAGTTCCGCGCGCGCTACCGCACGGACTGCGACCTGCTGTTGGTCGACGACATTCAGTTCCTGGCCGGCCGTGAGCAAACGCAGGAAGAGTTCTTCCACACCTTCAACGCGCTGCATGACGCGGATCGTCCGATCATCGTCACCAGTGACAAATATCCCCAGCAGCTGCAGCGCATGCCGGAGCGCCTGGTGTCCCGCTTCACCTCGGGCTTGGTGGCCGACATTCAGACGCCGCAGCTCGAGACGCGCGTGGCCATCGTGCGCAAGAAGGCCGAGCTCGAGGGCATCGAGCTCTCGGACGAAGTAGCCGTGATGCTCGCGCAGAGCGTGCAGAGCAACGTGCGCGAGCTGGAAGGCGCGCTGATCCGCCTGGCCGCCAAGTCATCGCTCACCGGTCGCCTGATCGACGAAGAGTTCACGCTCGGCGAGCTGGCGATGGTGTCACCGCGCCGTCCCGAGCTGATGAGCGTCGAGGACATCCAGCGCGCGGTGTGCGGGCACTTCCGGCTCTCGAACTCGGACTTGCTCAGCAAAGATCGCCACAAGAGCGTGGCCTTCGCGCGCCAAGTCGCGATGTACCTGTGCCGCCAGCGGCTCAAGTGCAGCTTCCCCGAGCTCGGCCGCGCCTTCGGCAACCGCGATCACACCACCGTGATGAGCGCCGTGCGCCGCGTCGAAGCGCTCCGCCAACGCGACCCCCAAGTAAACGCGCACCTCGAAGCGATCGAACAACGCCTGGCATCGTCCGAAGGCTGAGCTCGCCAAGCGAATGCACGGGCGACTCCGCTCTCGGCCGCCGGAGCCAGTCGCTGGCGATAGCCGCGAGCGGCAACGTCGACGGCGCTAGCGACACGCGCGACGATGGCTTACTGCTGAAGCTCGACGCTCGCTGACCACGGCTGGTCTGCAAGAGCCCTACAATCTTGCAACACCTGCTGCTTTCCCGAATCGGCTAACGAAAGCCCAGCTCAGGTCGTACTAACCGAGGTGTCGTTTACTGAGAGCGCGAAAGTTCGCTTGGGGGCGCCTGTTTATCGGGACTCGCACCACGTCATTTCCGTGTGCGAAAACGCGGTGTTGACGTACTCGAGCGACGCACCGAATCCGTCCTTCCTGGAGGCCTGGACGCGCACGGTAGCGCGGGTGGCCGAGCAATCTCCGGGCGGACTGCTGGCGCTGACGATCATCGAGGGTGGCGTGCGCCCGCCGGATGATGCTTCGAGAACGCGCATTCGGAACACGGTCATGCGCCATGCTGCCGAGCTCAAAGCGTTTGCTTACGTCATCCAAGGCGAGGGCTTCGGGGCCGCGGCCCTGCGCGGCGCGCTTTCCGTGATGAGCCTCGCCGCCAGGTACCCCTTTCCGATGAAAGTCTTCGGGCGCGTGGAAGAAGCCGTGCCTTGGATGCTCAAACGCCCGAACCAGGGCGCCCAAGCCACGTCCGCAATCAAACTCACCACCGCCGCAAACTCCCTGCGCAGCCAGCTCGGCTCCGACGCGGCGGCTGGCTAGAAAGCCTGGCTCTTGGCTTCTGCGCGGGCCGCGGGAGTCACCGCGGGGCCGGCCAGGGGCGCGCTGGCCACTTCGGGCAAGGGCACGGGCATGACGACGCGTGACTCGGGGACGCCGCCCAGGGTCATGCCGATGCGCACGGCGATCGCGTCGATCACTTCGCTGGCGCCGGCGCCGAGCGGCGCGCCGTAGGCGAACTCGGCGCGGGAGCGGGACGCGACTTGGGCGCCGGCCAGCGTTTTTCCGTCGCGTTCCAGGCGCCAGTGACCGCGGGCGCCGGCGGACCAGCCGGGGCTCTGGGGGTCGGGCGGTAGGGCTTCGAGGTCGAGGTCGATGTGCAGCACGTAATCGCCTGGACTGACCTTGCGCGTGCCGACTTCCACGCCGGGGAAGCTCGGCCAGAGCGAGCGGGTGAGCGCGCCGGAGAGCGTGCTGCGCAGCCGCTCGAAGCACAACAAGCGCGCGTCCTTAGGGGCCACGCAGTCGTTTTCGGGCATGCGCTCGGCGACGTCGATCCACAGCCGGTTGGCGTGCAGGACCGTGGGCGCCAGCGGCGGCAGTTCGGCCGAGCGGAGCGGGGCGCGGTGCTCGAGGGCGCAGCCGCCGCTCGCGACCAAGAGCCCTAGTCCCAAACCGAAATAGACGCCTAAGAACTTGGAAATCATGGTTTTGGAACGATATCGGAAGGCCGTGGGCGATCGGCAAGTTTCAGGTGATTTTGCCAAGCTGGCACGAGAGCGCCCAGTGCACGGAACCTGACACGGCCACGATCGCGTCTTAGACTGCGATCGAACCCAGAGAGGAAGGCCACCGGATGGCTTCGTTACGCCACATCCATCAATTCATGAACGAGCGGAAGCTCGTCCGCCTCGCCGACGGTCGCACGGGCAAGATCATCCGCGTCGATACCTTGTTCCCGGAGAACGACACGCAAGTCACCATTTGGACGCCGGACAGCACGAGCCCCGAGCTCGCCAAGATCGAGCGCTTCGAGCTGAAAGACGTGGTGGGCGCGGCCAGCTGAATCCGGCGGAGCGGCGCTAACCAGCGCTGGGATCGTCGGCCGCGGCGTACATCGCTTCGGCGATCTCGAAGGTGGCATTTTCGAGGCGTGAGTACGCTTCACGCACCGTCTCCAAGTTGGCGCCGGTCTCGAGCATCTTCTTCAAGCTCAGCACTTCTTGGCGCACGCTCTCGAGCTTCTCGGGGGCGAGCAAGTCGGCGTAGCCTTCCAGCGCTTGCTCGGTGGTGTAGATCAGCGTCTCGGCTTGGTTGCGCATCTCCGCCAAGTCGCGGCGCAGCTGGTCCGTCTCTTTGAAGCGCTCGCCCTCTTGCACCAAGGCGTCGACCTCGGCCTGCTTCAAGCCGCTGGTCGCGGTCACGCTGACGGCTTGAGTGCGGCCCGTGCCGAGATCGCGAGCGATCACCGACAGGATGCCGTTGGCGTCGATCGAGAACGTCACTTGGATCTTGGGCACGCCGCGCGGCGCGGGCGGGATCCCAGTCAGCTCGAAGCGCGCCAAGCTGCGGTTGTCGTTCGCCATTTCACGCTCGCCTTGCAGCACGTGGATGGGCACGAACGACTGATTGTCGACGCTGGTCGTAAAAATCTCGCTCTTTTCCGTGGGTAGGGTGGTGTTGCGCGGGATGAGCTTGGTCGCGACTCCCCCGCCCGTCTCCACGCCGATCGACAGCGGGGTCACGTCCAAGAGCAACACTTCGTCGATCGCGCCGGACAACGCGCCGCCTTGAATGGCGGCACCGACGGACACGACCTCGTCCGGATTGACGCCCTTGTGCGGATCTTTGCCGAAGAACTCACGCACGGCTTTTTGCACGGCCGGCATGCGAGTCATGCCGCCGACGAGCACGATTTGCCCGATCCCTGCGGGGGCCAGCTTGGCGTCGGCGAGCACGCTCTTGCAGGCGACGATCGTGCGGTCGACCAAATCACTCGTCAAAATTTCGAGCTCGCTGCGCTTCATGGTGCGCTCGAGGTGCAGCGGGCCCGAAGCGCCGGAGGCGATGAACGGGATGTTCACCTCCGTCTCGAGCGACGAGCTCAGCTCGTGCTTGGCCTTCTCCGCCGCCTCACGCAAGCGCTGCAGCGCCGTGCGCTCTTTGCGCAGATCGACTTGGTGCTTGGCCAGGAACTCGCCAGCCAACAAATCGATGATGCGCGTGTCGAAGTCTTCACCGCCCAGGTGGGTGTCACCACCGGTGGCCTTGACGCTGAAAACACCGCTCGCAATCTCCAGCACCGAGATATCGAAGGTGCCGCCGCCCAAATCGTAGACGGCGATCACCTCGGCCTTCTCTTTGTCGAGGCCGTAGGCGAGCGCGGCGGCAGTAGGCTCGTTCAGGATGCGCTTGACCTCGAGGCCGGCGATGCGACCCGCGTCCTTCGTGGCTTGGCGCTCGGCGTCGTCGAAGTAGGCGGGGACGGTGATCACCGCTTCGGTGACCGGCTCGCCCAAGTAGGTCTCGGCGACCTCGCGCATCGCGGCCAGCACCATGCTCGAGATCTCCGGCGGAGAGAGCTTCTTGTCTTGGACCAGCACCCAAGCGTCGCCGTTGTCGTGCTCGACGATGTGATAGGAGACCGAATTTTTTTGGCGCTGCACTGCGGGCGCCGAAAACTTTTGCCCCATCAGCCGCTTCACGGCAGAAATGGTGTTTTCGGGATTGGTCGTCGCTTGGCGCTTGGCGACTTGACCGACTAGGCGCTCACCCTTGGCAGAGAAGCCCACCACGCTGGGCGTGGTGCGCGCGCCTTCACCATTGGCGATGACTTTGACCTCCGGTTGCCCCGCTGCGTTCGTTCCCTCCAGAACGGAGACGCAGGAGTTGGTCGTGCCGAGATCGATACCGATGATTTTCCCCATACCGTAGTCCCAGAAGCATAGCTCGGAGCTCGCAGCTCAGAAAGTGGCCGCGCGCCTCTGCTCATGTAGGTGAAGCGCCCACGTAACGCGGCGCTCCCGGCTCGAAGGCTCGAAGCTGGCCGGCGTGAGCCGACCGGACGCCTCAGTTGGCTTTGGCTTTGGCGACGACCACGATCGCGGGGCGCACGAGCTTGTCGCCTTGAATGTAACCGGCTTGGACCTCGTGAATCACGGTTCCCGGCGGGTGTTCGTCGGTTTCGAACTGCTGGACGGCTTCGTGAAACGCCGGGTCGAAGGGAGCGCCCTGGGCCTTGATCCGCTCGATGCCGATCTTGGACAAGGTGTCGAGGAACTGCTTTTTGACCAGGCCGATGCCGTCCGCGAGCGCTTTCACGTCCGTGGCGGTCTCGGCGTGCGCCGTCGCGCGCTCCAGATTGTCGAACACCGGCAACAGGTCCTTGATCAAATCTTCGCGCGCGCGCTTTTCCTGGTCAGCGAGCTCGCGCCGCGAGCGCTTGCGGAAATTGTCGAAATCAGCCGCGGTGCGCAGCAGTTGGTCGCGCAGCTTGGCGTTCTCCGCCTTGCTGGCTTCCAGCGGATCGACCTCGATGGTTGCGACCTCTTCAGTCGGTGCGTCGGGGTTGGAGGCTTCGGGGGCGGGCGCTTCGGCGATCGGGTTCTCTTCGGACACGGCGCGCGGAGTATAATCACTCGCGCGAGCGTAGCTAGACGTAAGCGTCGAGCCACGCCGCCTGCGCTCGAATTATCGTGCCGGGCGAACTTCTTGGGGCGCTTGTGCACACGGCGCCTGTCGCAATGCAGTCAAGAGCCCACCCGAACTGTGCGCGTTCGCGGCCGAGGGCTCGGGGTTCGCGGCAAACCAGGTGTCGATCCCGCCCGGCAGCACCCAGAAGTGCTCGGCCCCGGGCAAAGCCTGGTAGCTCGGTGTGGCGCGCTGCTCGCGGCCATAGCCGGTCGTTTCCAGCCAGAAACATGTATCATCCGCGCCGAACGCAAACAGGTGCACGGCGCCGCTCCGGAAATCGACCGAGCTTGCGCCGAGGGCCGTCCCGTCTACGGACGAGACGACGGACAGCGTGTGCGTGCCTGCCGGTACGCGGACCAGCGCGCCGCCGGCAGGGCTTTCGTTGCTCGTGGGATCGACCGACGTCAGGTGGGTGCCGTCCAACGCAACCTCCACGCGCACCGGACCGAGATTCAAGACACGGAGCAGCGGGTGATAGACGAAGAACGACAAACACGCGGCGCCCAGGCCGAGCACCGGCCCAGCGCTCAGCCAGGCCGAGCCCCAACGCTCCGCCACGCGCGCCGGCGTCCGCTCACCGCCGTTGAGCGCGACCACGCGCTCGGCGTAGCCGGGCGACGCGCACAGCAAGCGCTGGCCTTCGCCCCAAAACACCGCCGGCCCACGCGCGGAATGCGGCGGCGGCGCGGGCCGCACGGGCAAGAGCGCGAGCAGCAGCGGCAAGAGCGAGAGGCCGCACACGGAAAGCACGAGCCCAAGCAGCCCCAGGCGCGGCAGCAAGAGCGGCAGGCCTGCGGCGCTCGACAGCGCGAGCAGCACGGAAGCGAGCGTCAAAGACAGCACGCGCGAAGAGCTGCTGGCTTGATGCTCGGCGCACTCGTCGCAATAGCCCACGAGCAGCGACGCGCCGTCCGCGCGCGGCAGCGCCAGCCGATGCGTGGCGGCTTCGGCGCAGCAGGCGCATTCCTCGGGCAACAGCGCGGGCGCCTGCGAGGCGGGCAGCGCAACGCTCACGCCGTCGAGGCCAGACGGAACGGTGCTCAGCCGCGGCGCGCGCATGGCCGGAGCGTAGAGCAATTCGTGCGCGATCGCTCTTGTCTTGTGTGTGCGTGGCGGCAAGGTTAGCGAGAGGCCTGACATCGATGACCGAGCTCAACGAACCTCAAAGGCAAGCGGTAACCCACGGCGAAGGGCCGCTGCTCGTGTTCGCGGGGGCCGGCAGCGGCAAGACGCGCACGATCATCTATCGCATCGCCAATTTGCTGGCCTCGGGCGTGCCGCCGTACCGAATTTTAGCCGTCACCTTCACCAACAAAGCCGCGGGCGAGATGAAATCGCGCCTGTCCGAGCTCGCCGGTCCCGAGGTCACGCGCGATCTGTGGGTGGGCACGTTCCACTCCGTGTGCGCCAAGCTGCTGCGTCGTTACTCGGAAGAAGTCGGCCTCAAGCGCAACTTCGTGATCTACGACGACTCTGACCAAAAAGCCGTGCTCACGCGCGTGGTGCGTGAGTTGAACCTTTCGGATCAGGAATACCCGCCCAAGCTGATGGCCTCGCTGATCAGCAAGGAAAAGCGCGAAGGCCGCGGCCCGAGCGAGGTCAAGGGCGACGCGGGCTTCAACGACGCGCTGCCCGATATTTACGTGCGCTATCAAATCGCGCTGCGCTTGGCCAACGCGGTCGATTTCGACGACCTCTTGTACCTGATGGCGCTGATCGCCGAAAACCCGAACAGCGCAGGCGGAGAAGAGCTGCGCAATCGCTTCATCCACGTGCTGGTCGATGAGTTCCAAGACACGAACCTGATTCAGTACCGCTTGATCCGAGCGCTCAGCGCGCGGCGCCGCAACCTGTGTGTGGTCGGTGACGACGATCAATCGATCTATCGCTGGCGCGGCGCAGACGTGCGCCTGATCCGCAGCTTCCGCCGTGATTTCTCGGACGCAGTGGTGATCAAGCTCGAGCAGAACTACCGCTCCACCGGCAACATCGTGAAGGCCGCGCTGGGCGTGATCGAAGCCGCCGACGTGCGTGAGCCGAAGAAGCTGTGGACCGATCAGGAGCCCGGCGAAAAAGTCCGAGTGCGCTTGGTGAAGGACGAGCGCGAAGAAGCCTCGTTCGTGGTGCGCACGGTCAAATCCGAAATGGCCCGCGGCGTCGCGGCCGATCAGATGGCCGTCTTCTACCGCGTTCACGCGCAATCGCGCATGTTGGAAGAGGCCTTCCGCGCCGCCAACCAGCCGTACAAAATCGTCGGCGGCATGAAGTTCTTCGACCGCGCCGAGGTCAAAGATTTACTCTCCTACCTGCGGTTGATCGACAACCCGATGAGCGACACCGATCTGGTGCGGGTGATCAACATGCCCCCCCGCGGCATCGGCAACAAAACCGTCGAACACTTGCTGAACGCCGCCTCCGAGCGCTCGATGAGCGCCTACGACGCGATCGACCACGTCTCGCGCGATCAAGAGCTCGGCAGCGCGGGCCGCAAGAAGATCGCCGCCTTCAAGTCGATCATCGAAGGCCTGCGCGAGGAAGCCAAAGGGCTCTCACCGCACTCGCTCGCGGGCCGCGTGCTGGAAGTCACCGGCTACCGCGATCTGCTGGTCAAAGACGACACCGCCGAGAGCGACGCGCGCTTGGGCAACTTGGAAGAAATGGTCGGCTCGATCGCCGACTACGAGCGAGAGCTCGGCAGTGAAGAGGAGGCCACGCTCTCCGGCTACCTCGAGCGCGTCTCGCTCGTGAACGCCACCGACGCGCTCGAAGGCGTGGCCACGGTCTCACTGATGACCGTCCACAGCGCCAAGGGCCTGGAGTTTCGCAGCGTGTTCATCACCGGCATGGAAGAAGAAATTTTTCCGTACAGCCGCGTCAGCCACGAAGAGCCCGAAGAGGTCGACGAAGAGCGCCGCCTCGCCTACGTCGCCATCACCCGCGCCCGCGAACGCCTGTGGATCCTGCACGCCGGCATGCGCACCCTCTTCGGCAAAACCCGCTACTCCTCCCCCAGCCGCTTCCTGCGCGATCTCCCCGCAGAAGCCGTGCTGCGCGAAGGCACCGCCTGGGCCGCCGCGCCCTACTCCACGCCCTACCAAGCCCCCCGCGCCGTCTCCCTACCCGTCGGCACCCGCATCGTCGAACGCGAAGCCGAAGACAGCCAAGTCGGCGAAGGCATCCAAGTTCGCATCGGCTCCATCGTCCGCCACAAACAATTCGGCGAAGGCATCGTCGAAAAAGTCGAATTCGGCAGCATGCCGACCGTCGTGGCGAAGTTCAAAGACCACGGGACACGGCGGATCCACGCCAAGTTCCTCGAGTACGAATGAGGGACGCGCGGCGCCTGCGCTACGGACCATTTCGACTGGCGCCGGGGGCGTTGCAATTCTTCATCTTGCTGCTGCCGCTGCTGCTGACGTTCGCCTTGCAAGCGTTGCACGAGACCACCGTCCGTTGTCAGCGCGACAAAATCGGCCTGAGCTGCACTGTCCGCGAATCGCCGTCCGGGGTGGGCGGCGATCCGTTCACGCCCGTCAGCGCCCGCAGCACTCGAGAAGTGGTCCGCAGTCGCAGCGGACCGCACGTGATGGGGCGCGTGATTGTGCTCGACACGCAGGGTCGAGAACACCAATCACTCGACGTGTCGCACGACGATTCCGTCGCGCTGGCCAGCGCACTGCAGCGCTTCATTGGCGACGGCACGGAAGCTCACTTCGACCAAAGCCTCGACCAATTCTCTTTGGGCGCAGCGGTGTTCGGCGCGGTGTTCTTTGCTCTCGGTCTTTTGCTGCTCGGCAGCGCAGTTCGGGGCAGCGGCTCGGTCGAGCTCAGCTTAGGTCTCGACCGCGAGCGCTTGACGTTGGCGCGAAAATACTGCGGCGTGACGTTCTCGCGCTACGAACTGAATGTCGCACGCGCCGCCGCCGTCGAAATCCAGTGGTTTCGCCAGCACGGCCGGCACGGCCCGGGCGATCTCTTCGGTCGATTGTGCGTAGCCACGCCGAACGGCAACGTGTTCATCCCCTCGCACTACGCGCGTGGTCGCCAAGTACACCTGCGCGGCGCCGCTCAACTACGCGAGCTCCTCCACCTCACGCCCATGCACGATCACCTCTTCGAACCGGAGCTCGCGCATCCCGAACTACGCCTAGTCGACCGCGCCGGGACGGTGCTTTTCGGCGTGGCGATAGGCATATTCGAGGGAAGGCTGCTCGTGGCCTCACTATCCCTCCTGCTCGGCCCCCGTCCACTGCCAATCGACCTCTCACCTCTCTGGTTGATTGCAGTGGGCGCAGGATTGGGCGGACTCATCGCTCCTCAATGGGCGCGACAGCGGCTCGACGACGGCGTGGCCACCGCGCGGGCTAAAAGCCAGTCCTAGAACCCGGACGAGCCCGCCAAGGAGACGCGAGCAGCCAAGACGCGCGGGCAGGGGTGTTGATGATGTGCAGCCGCGGCGACGACGCGTACCTGAAAGGTACGTTGAACAGGGGCAACGCAGCGATTGCGAAGCGTATCCGCGGGCGCGCGACGGGAGGGTTTTAGGACTGGCTATAAGTGCGATGCGGAAACGCGATACAACCGGCAAACCACGAGTCTCGACGCTTTGTGGATGGGCGTACTGACGGTTCGCCTTACGCTTACCGGAAGCGCGCCCCGCTGATGGATGTGCACCTGCGGCGAGCGATGGCCTTCGCCATCAACTCCAAGGACATTTCGCGAGCTGGCGGCGCGCGTGGGCAGCGAGCGACTTCACCAGGTGGAGTTTGATTGCTTCGTCGTGAGGAGTGTCGTTGCCAGGGCCACCGAAAATCGTCGGTTTTTCTGGCGAATTCGCGGTCGCCGGACCAAGAAGAAGCGCGTCAATCTGACCTGCTCCTCGCCGTACACGAGGGCCGCGTCGTGCCAATCAGATCCTGGTATGGCGACGCGGGAGCGCCCAGGAAGGCTCTCCGGGTAGAAACCTGGGTCGAGCGCTGGCGGGCGCGAAGACGCGAGCGATGGCCGCGCCGCCGCCGCCCGAGGACTGCATTTGCGAACCGTCGATGCCAGCGCGCTGGGGGGCGGGTGCGTCGACAACGCTGCGTGCTTCGAGGTGCGTTGCTGGCCCGCGATCGCCCCCTCTCGGCAAGTTGAACCTCGCTCGGATTTGTCAACACGCACTCGCCGCTGCGGGTGGGGCGCGCCACGCTGCCTCGTTCGCAGCGTGGGCCCCAACTTGGTCGTCGCCCTCCTGATGGATGCACCGCAGCTCGGGGCCCGTTTGGAGAACTTAAACGTGGAAGCACGTGATGACACGCCTGAGCACAGGGCATACGCCGTACAATTGGTGCAAGGCGGTGGACGAATCGAGTGCGAAGTGCGCGCGAGGTTCGTCGCGGGCCGTGAGCTCTTCAGGTTCGCCGCTGAGAAATGTGTGATTGACGGATAGCGCTCGGCAGCGCCCGTGCTCGACGCGCTTCGCGACACCCGAAGGGATGCAAGTGATTGTGCACGTGGGTGGCTAGCAGGAACGACGAGCGCGAAGAGGCGCGCATCACTGGCGATTGCCCGCGCCAGTGAATTCAGGCAGTCGATGTGATTATTTTCTTGACGAGTTTAGGCTGCCCGGTCGCTTCACGATGAAGAGTTCGATTGGCTTGGGGCGTTGCTGGCGCGAGCTTCCGCGAGGCGCGTGTTTCTTGCGCACGCTCGACTTCGAAGCTATTTCTGCGCCGAAAGCGGCTCCACGACCCCAATGCGTGAGCCCAAATATCGCATGCTAGACAAGCGTGATGAGGGACCAATACCGGTTGGTGGGGTTGGCGAATTCGGAGCTCTTGGCTGGCTTGTCCGAGCTGGTTCAGCGGAGCAACGTGCTTACCGCACAAGTGCTTGCGCACTTGGTAGAGCTCGAGGAGCGTAGGTTGCATCTGGAGCTGGGGGTTTCTTCGCTGTTTGCGTATTGCGTGGAGGCGTTGCGAATGAGTGAGGGCACGGCTGGGCGACGAGTAGCGGCGGCTCGCGTGTGTCGACGATTTCCGGAGGTGTTCGGGCGCGTGGCTCGCGGTGAGCTGCACTTGTGTGCGTTGTGCGCGCTCGCGCCATACTTGAGTAGCGAGAACGCGGCTGAGCTCTTTGAGGCGAGCAAGGGCAAGGCTCGACGACAGATCGAGGAGCTGCTTGCTGCGCGGTTTCCGCGTCCGGATGTACGGGCACAGATCCGTCGTCTACCGGCACGCGCCGAGCTGCCAGTGCCAGCAGTCGAGCAAGCGGCGCCGCCAACTCGGGTCAGCAATGTGCCCAACTTGCCGTCGATGGTGCCGATGCCGATGCCGATGCCGATGCCGATGCCGATGGTGCCGACAGACCCCAAAGTGCCAGAAATTACGCTGCATCCCTTGCCACGGGCGGCCGGCGCGGCGGGTTCGGCTCTGCGCCGTCGTACTCGCGAACTCGAACCGCTTTCAGCGGATCGCTTCGGCGTGCACTTCACAGCGGACGCCGAGCTACGCGATCTGATCGAGCGCGCACGGGCGCTCGCCAGTCACCGGCTGCCCAACGGAGATCTCGCAGGTTTGATGAAATTGGTGGTCGCGAGCTTCGTGCAACAGGAGGAGAAGCGACGCTTCGGCGTCGGGACGAGACTGCGTCGGGCTAAGACGAAGACGGAGACGAAGACGGAATCCGCGCCCGAAGTCGCGCGAGGAACTCCGCCAGGTGGAGTTCCCGAGTCGCCGAGAACGACCGTACCCACGAGGTGCGAGGCGCGTGCAGCGCGGGATGGGAAACGTGGACGTTATTTGCCGGTGGCGGTCCGGCGAGAGGCGTTCGGTCGAGACTGCGGGCAGTGTGCGTTCGTTTCGGCAGATGGGCGGCGCTGCACGGCGCGGGCGTTGCTCGAGTTCGACCACGTCAAACCCTATGCAAGGTTCGGCGCTGCCGACGCGCTGAACATCAGGTTGCTGTGCAAGGCGCACAATCTGTTGCACGCTCGAAATTGCTTCGGGGCAATGCATCTCGCGGCGAAAATCGCGAGTAGCAGGCGTCCAGGCCCTGGCACACGATCGTCGGAAAGCGAAACTCCGAAGAGTCCCGCTCGTCCTCGCGAATGAGGCTCGTTGTGATTGCTTCGCTACCTTCCGCAGCCCCGGTCGATGAGCAGAGTGTGCACACCCGTGACCAGCGCGCCGAGCGCCGGTGGAGGCGGTCAGCAGCGTGAGATGAGCCCGCGTAGGTTCCCCTCTCGTGAACCTACCCGTACCCGTACCCGTACCCGTACCCGTACCCGTACCCGTACCCGTACCCGTACCC
>Ga0247760_1000511_pt1 | contig 41926 bp, 19 predicted proteins | sample UWRJL171409R4_FD_179936 | JGI IMG/M metagenome (GOLD analysis project Ga0247760, IMG submission 179936) | Plant litter microbial communities from Arlington Agricultural Research Station in Wisconsin, United States - UWRJ-L171-409R-4 | ecosystem: Environmental > Terrestrial > Plant litter >...
AACTGCAGCCGCCTCGCTAGGCGCTCAGGCGCCCTGCCGAACCAGGCTTGGCTGGAGCGCAGGGGCCTTGGATCATGTGCTCTCCCCACACACAGGGAGCTTCCATTTGTATATAACTGGGGGGTGCTTCGCATTCCCCTTTTCTACCTAATTAAGTCACTTTGCAACTGAACTTCCGCTGCTCCCGAGCCTTTCGTTCCTCAGTCAAACGTCCCACACGTGTACTCCCCTGGGCCGGGATAGCGCCCCGCGCCTGCGGTGAAGATTGCACTCTTACATGATTCGAGAGCGGCAGCCGAACGTTGAAGACGAGACGAAAGCGGGCTGCGGCGTCTGCAACGGTTGCCATGAAGATTTCAAAGCTGGGCTGAGGAAGTCAACAACAAGACAAGATCCTGCAAATCGAACCTTACCCCGCAGAACCTGGAGGAAATTTCTCGTACGGATGACTAAGCGTTTCGTTACGTAAGTAGCCCCATTTTTATAGGCAGTGGGTACGCCTAGGTCGCCATCGACTACCTGAAGTTTGTCGAGGAACAGCTTGGTGCCGCAGAGAGGTTAAGTGCGATAGCCGTGTCTTTTTTATCACGCGTGATGGGGAGGCTGGAGGACCTCTCGTTCGGTGTAGGTGATCTAAGCGGTGGCATGCTAAGGCTTGAGGCTATTGTTGCGTGAGGCACGCAAGGGAAGCGAAAGAAATTAAACAGAAATTTCTGATAATGTTTGTTACTTGTATCGAGGGTTATTGCAGAAATTTTGGCGGAAAGTTTACAACAGTACAACCTAATGGTTTCCTCTGTGTCAAAGCTCATGAACAAGCTGATCCGCGAGAGAGACTACTCCGCTCAGGAGATCTACTATATCTTGCTGGGACTCGCTCTTCACAAGGACAGCTAAGTTGTACAAAGCGTTAACTGCCGGCCCCGCGACAGGCAGCCTCACCTAATCTACATTACAGCGGAAGGCGATATTAAAGAGTTGCAGACAGCGTACGATAAGTATCTCTAACGGCCCGACTGGGTAAAGGAGATTTTTATACTTTAAGTTCTTATAAGACTGGAACTTTATAAGCTATAACTATAAGTAAGAAGCCTATAAGGCCTATAAGCACTATAGCGTACCCTGCAGCTATAGAACAGAACCTGTGCATAGCGTTGCGTACCCTGCAATTGCGTACCCTGTACCTCGAAAATATTATTCCATTTCTGGAATTTCTGGAATAGATTGTAAAAAAGGCAAGAAGTTATGTAAACCTTAAATTAAGGTTTTATATAGCCGAAACGTGGCCCAAATAAGGTTTGAATAAGCCGAGGCTATTTGGAGTGAAAAAAAGAGTATAAAACATATTTGAAATTCTATTTTATAACGTGCATGATAAGCGAGTCGCGCGGACAAGCGAGTCGCGCACCCTAACAAAATTTAGTGGCCGAAATGTAAAAAAGGTGATAAGAAATTGATAGGGCCACTAACAATTTACTATCATCTTTTCGCGTGCAGACTACCAAATTTTATTAGGGTGCGCGACTCGCTTGTCCGCGCGACTCGCTTATCATACACGTTATAAGGTTATCTATTATATGATAATTTATAATATCGTTATCTCTATCTTATCCGTAACTTACCCTCGCGTGGCTACCGGCCGTAACGGCCGTAACGGCTATTTATAACCTTAATTATCGAACCTTGTTCGAGTGGGATATGGAAACCTGGAGCTGGAAATTAGATATATAAAGGTGTCGCCTCCTTAGGAGAGAAGTCGTTTAATCTTGATCCTATACATCATCAATTCAACTCCGATTCCTCCCATCTCGGAGTATCCTATACTCCATTCAATTCCCTACAACGTTTAGGTCTCCGAACTCTCCTACCTAGCCTACCAGATCCACAATAACGCTTGGAATATGGAAGAAATTATCATTCCTTCTAACTAACCTTGAATCTTCTATTAAGCTATCCTCATCCACAAGATTCGAGCCCACGCCTGCTGCTTACTAGTGGTTCAACCCATAGACCACTACAACACCGTCTGCAAGGCCTTAGGATCCCAGTCTTTAAGAGCCCTTAAAAGTCTTATTCTATTAGTTTAATAAGCTTTAAACTAGCTTATATAGGTATTATATATTAAACTGGTGCGATGGCGTAACAGGGAAGAAACCACAAAGAGAACCACACTTACAGAACGTCGCAGTCGGCCTAGAAGGCCGACTCCAAGACTACTAGTCCTCTAATTAGAGGGACATAAATGTAACTGACGTAGAAAAACAGATATGTACTTAATATGGAACCAAACTTAATATATAACGGTACCTAATATAAAACGGAGCTTAGCATAGAATAATAAAGGAAACGTAACTGTAAATCAGGTTATCTTCTTTTGATCGAAGGACTAAAATATTACTAGGCTTTTAATAAGAGGTCTTTATAGTGAAAAATCGTCAAATCCATTATTGCTTTAAAGAAGCATAGTTTAAAGAACCACATAACGCAGCCCCTTTTTAACAGTAGCACGTGCCAGAGAACGCATCGCTATATACATAAACGGCTATGGTAATATTACATATAGAGCCTAAAAAGAACAACAGAGTCAGCTTAAACAAACACCCCGAGTCACTAGTCTTAAGGTTCCTAAGTTATTATTAAAAAGCTAATACTTTTTTAATTATTATAACTATTATTCTTTTATAAGTTTTAAAGGCTTTTCAGAGCTCTTTATAAAAGAGTTCTCCTTTGTCACTTATCTCCACTCTGTCTCCAGCCAGGTCTGGGAAGGTAACATTACTATTATTAACTTAATTATTATTTTTAATAGACAGGTTAAGGGGAGGTAGTACCGATATAGTAAGGGGAGGAAAGGGGTATCTGAGAGTTTACAAACAGCGTTTAAAACTGTAACGTTAATATTATATTAACGTACATAATAAGCGAGTGCCCCAGACAAGCGAATGCCCCACGCCCCACCCAAAACAACATCTCTTACATCCAACACCAGTTTTCTCCACCATTTAACATGCGGTCACCTTCAAAAGAAGCCAGGCTAATATTGGCCATCCAGGCTCTCGAAAAATATGCGAATCTTAGTGTTCAAGGCGCTGTTAAGATCTATGAAATTGACCCCAAGACTCTTAAGTGCCGACGTGCCGGCTAACCTTCACGACGCGATATTCTAGCTAACTTACGTAAACTTACAGATTTAGAAGAGCAAACGATCGTACGATATATAATGAAGCTCTATACACACGTATTTCATCCTTAGCTTTATTACGTGGAAGATATAGTTAACTGATTATTACGTAAACGTAACGCGCCCCCTGTTGGTAAACGCTAGGCTTATAACTTTGTTAAACGCTAGCTAGACCTTCAGACGCGTTTTAGGCGTAAATACGACTATTAAAAGGCTAAATGCGAAGATTTAAAGATTATTAACGAGTAGTTTACCTTTATATATAATTTTAAAGTTAAATACGGTATTCTTAACGACGATATATATAACTTTAATAAGACTGGTTTTATAATAAGTATTATTATAGTAATTATGGTAGTTACTACCTTTAATAACCGTAGTAAAGCTAAATAGGTCTAGTTTAGTAATCGAGAGTAGGTTACAGTTATCTAAAGAGTAAATGCTTTAAGCTAGGTTATTCCACTATTTATCATCTTAGCTACGTAATATTACCTTGCTAATTAGTATTAAGAATGTAACCTTCTGACTACCTAACGTATTATAATAACTGATAATAGTTAGATTACAAATAAGAAAGGCATAGATTAGATTTAGCATTTCGATTTACATATATTAGCTCGTATAAAAGGCAAATATCGGCTTCTGATCCTTAACGGTTACGAGAGCCACTACTCTAATGAATTTAAGGCCTATTACCAGGTATATAATATTATTACGCTTTATATACCTCCACACGCCTCACACCTACTTTAGCTTTTTGATATTAGTTGTTTTAGGCTGTTAAAAAAGGCGTATAGCTGTCAGATTAAGCAGTTAATGTAAATAAGCATTACATATATTAGTAAGCTGGAATTTCTTTATTTGTTTAAAGAAGCGTTTTTTGCTTCGATTACGGAAAAGAACATTTAAGGGGGCTTTACCAGTGCTGGCCTTATATTGTATAGCCTGAAGAGGGTAATATTTAAGCTGGATATATATATTTGAACACTAACACCTTTAGCCCTAAGCTTAACTATTACATTACCTTAAGTCTTCTAAAAGCCATATAACCCTTAAGAAGCTACTGTATAGTTAAGACTTATTAAAAATCGGATTTCTAACTATTAGGGTAACTCTCTAACCTTAATGCTAACGGCTGTGGATCGACTAACTAAAGGTATAATAACTGTAATGTATAAGGTAACTCTTCTCTATATAGAGGTTTCCGTATTATAAAAGGCTAATAAGGAGCTTAATAAGCGACAAAGGGCTAAACAAACACATGTACGGCTTAAAGGGTCCCTTACGGTATAGGAGGCACAGGATTTACTAAACTAGAAGGCTGTGGGGGAGCAGTTAGCTTAGGAAACACGACAAAGTGGTAGTCGTGCAGGGGGCTCTTGTATAAAGATTTAGTGTTGTAACGTGTTTGGCAAGCCTGGCTATAATACACGCACTTGTAAGGAGGCTGTAGAATCGTCTGATTTATCTGTTTCTAATTCAGTTATCGTTATTTCCTAATGTTATAGTTATGTAATTAAGGATAGTTATAGTAAAGTAATAGGGTGTGGGGCATTCGCTTATTTAAAGCACTCGCTTATTATATATGTTATAACCTACACCTAATACAGGCCTTAAAAGGACTAGTATAAGTTAAGACAGAACATATAATAAGACGTTAAAGTATTACAACTTACACCTAATATAGGCCTTAAGAGGACTAGTGCAGGTTAAGATAGAACGTATAGCAGGATGTTAACAGGTAAGGGGCGTTCCGAAGACGGCTTATTAAGCTAGCACTCCTAAACAGGGGGGTTTAATGTCATTATAAGTTGCTGTCACTATAATATATAAAGGTAAGTTTAAACAGTAAGATATAAATGAACAATTAAATATTAGTGTAAGGAACTAGAGTCCCTTACTGTAGTTATAGGTATAATTATAGCTATCTATATTAATTAGACGGGAGGTACTTTATACCTTACTTAGTTTATTATACTTAGTAATGCATTACACAGTTACGGCTAAGTAGTTAACTGAACAGTACTTAATGTTATTAGTCCTTATAGGTTATTAAGCACTTTCTTACTGGTCGTAAGGGCTTTAGGTCTTTACACCCCTAACCTAATGTATTAAGACAGTGTACTTCGTCCTTTTACACTGTTCCTCCTGTAGGGGATTCGTTAGGCTGCTCCGGCTTAAGTAACGGCCTGTAAAGTCGTTATACAATTCCCCCTCTTTAATATTCTTTTCCCATAAAGAACTACTAGGTCAGTTTCCCTCCTTCTCTACCTTTGTTATATCTTCTAACCGTGTTGAAAAGTGTAAAAAATAAAGAAAATAGGAAAAGGTTTCTTATAACTGCCGTATCCGTTTTACAGAATCTCTTAACGCTTTTAGTTTACAGATATCTCCCTGCACTTACTGTTAAATTAAGTCCTTACTGTACTAAGTTATAGCGTAATCCGATAGTTACAGTAAGTATTAATCCACTAATATACCTTTTTTATGTAACGCGTTTAGTTACTTTAATAAGTTTATTAAAAGTTTAGTAAATAAGAAAAAGGAGCTGGATACCTTATATAATTAAACAGTTACTAAACACTGTAACTCCTTTATAAAGCTATAACGTATTAAAACCTAACGGTGTGTTATTAAAGTAAAGGCGATAAAAGTTTTCTCTTATAAAGTTAAGGTTTTATCTTTCCAGGAGTGGGTAAAAGTAATAAATCCGGTTTAGATTAAGCTGGCTTCTTAAGACTAGGACTCTTTTCTTACGGGTTTTCCTTCTAAGGGGTCACTACAGCTTATAACGTCTTCTTAACCTAATTCGTAACTTTTGTCTTTTAATAAGTAAAACGGCTCTTTAATGTAATAATAATATACTTACTTTCTCTAAGCGAGAAATCGTGGGTTGAAGTCTTATAAGTGCCTTTATAATACAGGTTATAATCTAAGGACCGTAATATATATTATAACTTTTTATTATTTTTCTTTACTAACTTCCTTTCTTAATAACGCTTATTCTTATAAATATACTTCTTTACTACATATTACTATATAACTAGTTTGGGAGGCTTTAGAGTATATTAGATCGCTTTTTACCCTCTAACTTCTTCCCTAAACCTGTAGCGAAACGTAAGTCCTTTAACTATAAGGGGTAAGTTATCCCGTAAGTTACCAGTCTGTAACGTTTTAATTTTCTGTACTGCTGTGTATACGATTCGTGTAAAGTTTACTAAAAGTTTTAAAGGCTTAGCTTCCTTATTAAGTTTAAGGTCTTTTTAACCTTAATTAAACGTTTTAATAAATATCCTCCCGTACTTACTAAGGAGTTTCTTACTGTTTCTTAAGCTTTAAGTCTTATAGTAATCTTACTTTTCAGTATAGTAATTTAAATATTAAACCTTATCTTATTTCTAATTCTTATCGTTAGTTTTAGTTAATTTAGATTCTTTCAGTAAAATTCTGTAATTAAGTCTAAGCACTTAAGATTTTTAATTAACTCCTATAAGTTACTCTTAGGGCTGTAATTTAGCTATTTAATAAGATATTTAAACGTGTTCTTTCCTTTTCGTAAATTTATAACTTCCCTAACGTTATACTTATCTTTATTAATATTGATCTTAATCTTCTTTTCTAAAAGAACTTCCTTTAAGGCAGGTTTTAAAAGTAAGACGTAAAAAACCTTAATCTGCACCTTTATACTAACAGGTAAGTCTAATTTGTAATTAAAGGTAATAACATTTTTCTTAATTTAAAACAGTCTGTACCTTTTAAAGTCGAGCTTTTTATTATGTCGTTTCGAATATAAATTTGTAAAAAAAGGTCAACGTAATCCCCTTCTTCAAAAGTTAATCCCTTAACTTATTCACTATTATAATAAAGTTTTTTCTTAAGTATTAGTTACTTAATTTAGTATTTACTAGTAAATCTCTTTATTTGTTCGTATATAAACTTAAGTTTAACTTATAAATAGTTATACAGTTCTTATATCTGATCTGCGCGGATTACAGTTTAGGGGGTGCCAGTAGGTAAGCCTTAATAAAGTTTAGGCTCTTTACTGTAATTAGTGAAGAATGGTAATATATTTATTAACTTAACTAACGTTATATTATAAGTTATTTATACTGTTAATAACAGCTTAAGTTAATTATTTTATTCGAAGTTAATGTAAGTTTAAAGGTATGTTATAAGTATTTAATTAACTTATTTTATTTAGTTATCTATTTATAGGTGGAAAGTTATTGAGAGCTTACTCTTTACACTTATTTTTTACATTAGCTCTTATTAAAACTTCGACACGATTAGCTTATCTTAATCTGTAACGATGTTATTTAACTAAAGGTATTATAAAACTACCTTTTTCTTAAAAATATAAATAAGTTACTTTACTGTTATATCCTTTAAGGTTAGCAGAAAGTAAGCTTATTTTATTAATCTGTCGACTATTATAAGGATCTAGTTATAAGTAATTCTTATAATAAGGTCCTTAAACTTTAAAATCCTAATAATAAAGTTAAGTAAGATAAAGCTTTATGATGCTTATAATATAAAGAGTAGTTTAAGAAGCTTATAAGGTTTATAACGTTAATTCTACTTCTAGTAATAAATATTATAGTTATTAATTACTTCCTTAATTAGCTTCTTTATTCTTAGAAAGGCGTACATTTACTAAGCTTATGCGAGAGTTTTAGTATAGCTTATATATCCTTTAAGTTAAGATTTATAAACTTGTTAGATATACTCCTTTCTCTTACTTAAGTTATAAACGTACGGTTTCTTTTAGTACTAGAGCTTTACTCTTAATTTAAGCGTGTTATCTACACTTTTTAACAGTTATTCCAATTAATAACCAGTTTTACTGTAATTTAGATATATTAGGCACTCTTTATTACAGTCTTACAGGTACTTTAAAAAGTCTCTTAAGGAGTACTTATACTTATAAGCACCTTTTACTGCTCTTTTTATTTAAAAGTCTTACTGTTATTAATAAACGTTATACTTTGTTTATAAGTTTATATAGACGTTAATAGTTTATTTTAAAGTTTAGTTATCTAATACCTGTAATATATACCTTAATATACCGTTTTTAACTTTGTTAAATATTGTAATAGGGATTAGGACTGGATTAATATCTTTATAATCCTGTTTCTAATTAAAAGTATTAGCTTACTTATTATCTTTTCTTTTAATATAATAAATCTAGAAGTAGAATAGGGTTATTAACTCTACTTACTGTGTTTACTATAAACTAAGTTCTTTCGTTCAGAAATACTAAAAGTTATTATAGTTTAAAAAGACCTAAACCAGTTCCTCTATGCTGCTTAAATACAGTTCCTACTTAGTGAAATATTAAATAATTACTATTAATTTCTTATTGTAAATTAAGTATTATAAGGTTAAGCTGTAAATCCCTTTTAATAAGAAGGTAATTAAGTAACGTTTTCTATTATCCTGGACTTAGTTAAGTTCTTTACTAACTGCGAATTCTAAGGAGTCTGTCTCGACTTAGAATGGCTTTAAGAAATTAAGAAGAGTTAGGACTAGTTCTGTAATAAAGGCGTGCTTAAGGTCTTTAAACGCCTTTTACTACTTATTAGTTTACTTAAACAACTTACTTATTCTTTTAAACTTATATAATAGTTTCATAATCTTCGTAAAGTATTTAATAAAGTATTAATAGAAATTCGTAAAGTTAATAAAAGTTTATAACTTTATTTAATTCTTTAAAGTAAGTTAATCCCTAATTACCTTTATTTTTTCTAATTACATTTTAAGCTTTCTAAGAGTTACTTTAAACTTTAAATAGTTTAGTTTTTAAACGTAAAAGTGGCTTTTTTTTAAGTTTACTATCAGTTTCGTCTTCTTAAGAGCTTTTAAAACCTGCTGTATATATTTTCAGTATTTTTCTAAAGTTTCGGAATAGATTAAAACGTTATTTAAATATATAAAGATAAACTTATTAAGGAAGGGGCGGAGAATATTATTAATAAGGCTTTAGAAAGTCGCGGGGGTATTTATTAATTTTATAAGTATAATATAGTATTAATAATACTTACTATAAGTCTAGAAGGCTGTTTTATATTTATCCTCCTCCTTTACTTTAACATAGTTAAATTTTATAGGGAAATTAAGGTTAGAGAACTAATTTGCTTTAGTAATCCGTTCTTACATCTCTGTAATAAGTAATAATAAGTAACGATTTTTAATTATATCCTTGTTTAACGTTTAGTAATTAATAATTATATATAACTTACTATCTCCCTTTCTTAAGATAAACAGTATTAAGTACTTTATTAGGGATTAAGACTTTACGATAAATCTATTCTTTAGGTTTTTATTAACGTACTCCCTTAAGGCTTTAGCCTGCTAAGGGTTTAGGTAATAGGGCTAGAAACTGCAGAGCTTTACTCTTAGTTTTAACTTAATTTTGTAATCTTATAGTTTATAGTTTAATAGTTATGGTATCTTTTTTTAAAACAGGGTGAACTTTTTATACTCTACAGGTACCTTAGATAAGTTGACTTTTTTATTTATCTGTAAATTAACTTCTTACTTCTCTTTACCTTTTAAATTGTTATTTAAGTAACGTAATAAACTCTTTAGTCTTTTAACTGTCTTAATAAACCTAACTTAAACTATACTTAGTTTTAAGAGTTTAGTGTGCTTTTAAATACTTCGTGTATCTTTAGAGTAGTTCAGTATCTTCTTAGCTTTCTTTAAACGGTAATTATTATAAAGGGACTTACTAAAAGTAAAGTAATTACTTTTTTAGTTAATTATAAGGTTATACTTTTCTAATTAAGGTAAACTTAAGATTATATTATACCTTATTATTAATGTAATGTTAAAGTTTACTTATTATTCGTCCTTATCTACTTTAATTAAGAGTAATAAGTAATAAGTAACTTTACTGTTATTATATTAATATAAGCCTCTTTCTAAATAGCTTCCCTTTTCTATCTGTTAGGTCGATACTAATAAAATAATACTTATACTATTTTAATATTTAAGTTATAATAACTATCTGTCTTTAAAGTTTTATTTAACCTAACCTTTAAGTACCTCTTCTTCTTCTCAGGGTTTTTATTAATTAGTAAACTATTAGTTTCCAGCCCTTTTAGAAGGCTTATAGCCTTTTCCTAATTCCTTTTAAAAAAATAGGTAACTTTAATAAACTTAATAATTAACCTTTTTTAAGTTTTTACATTTTAACGTCTAGTTAACTTTAAACAGTTTAATGTTCCGAAACTCTTTAATAAGTCGGTAATACGCTTTACGGGACTAAATTACAGTAATATCCTCTTATTCTTAAATCTGTTAGTAATTTACTTACTTTTGTTACTCTCTAGCTTTTCTTTTAAGGTGTAATAAGTATATAGTAATTAGGTAATTATTAAGCGACCCTTTTTACTAATAAGTTATAAGGGTTTAGTTAACTATAGTAACTTTTTACTTATCGTTAAACTCTCTTATTAGAGAGTAAGAGACTTAGTAATAAATTAGTTTTAACTTTACTTTTATAATAGTATAATCCTGTCTTTGCATGATAAAGAAGTAATCGTAAAGGGTTTTAAGCTTACTATATCGATTAAGAGAGCAGTTATTATATATATAGTTAATTTACAGTACGTCCTTATAATTAAAGTAGTTGATATTAACTGTAGGTATTACAGTTATAAAGTATGGAATGGAAGAAGTAGTACTTTGTTTCTTTTCTTCTTCTATCTGTTTCTGTATACGTTACTTCTCCCTAACTTCTTCTTAAAACTTAAGTAATAGCAAACCAGTTTATTCTTTTACGAAATAGTCTTCTTAATAAGTCGGTACTTAAGTTAGTTAACGAAACGGACTTTATTATAAAGTTGTAACTTAACTTTTACTGCTCTGTTTTTAGATATTGCAGTAAGGCCCTTGACTTGCAGGTCCTCCACTTCGTCTACTAGCTCTTAATGTTTTTCTTTCAGCTCTTAGACCCTTTGTTAATATACTTACTTAGTGCCTTCTTAAGGGACCCTTAAAGTACCAGTTTAAAGTATACTAGCCTTAATGTAAGGTAGCTATCTTAGCTGTCTTTCTTTTAGTAAGGTAAGGGTATTAATCTACTCTGCGTGCTTAAAGTGTTTAAGGGTCTTAAGGGGTATAGTTAAGAAGAACTTCCGTTTTTTTAATTTAACTTTTCAGCTTACTCTTTTTTACCTTCCAGGGCTTACTTTACCGTTTAGGTAGCATAGAGAGTTAGTTCTTTAACTTCCTTTACTATCTTAGTAAAGTTTAAGTTAAGGTCCTTCCTAAACTTCTTTAATTCTTAAGTTTACAGCGTAAAGTTTTTAAAGCTTGTAATTACTAATTAAAATATTTCTTTCTAAAGTTAATCTTCAGTAACTTACACCTTTAACTGTCTTAAGTTTCTACTTTAAAGTCGGTCTGTAACGACTTGCACTTCCATAGCTGACTTTTTTAGAGTACCCTTAAGGACTAAATATATTATGTCTTAGGGTTTTTCTTCTTCTTCTCCTTTATTTCCTAAGTTACACTTATTTATTTAAGTACAGTTTTCTTTATTACTTACTATTCTAATATAAATGTCTTTTAAGTTAAACTTAATATGTTTTCTTCCTTTAGGGACTGGCTTTTAGCTGACTTACTTTAGTGATAGGTATTATTATACTATATAACCTTTTTTACTGTAATTAAAATATTAAACTTAAGATAAGTCTTTAGACTGTTTTTATTACTGTTATCGTTAAAGCTTATTGTAATTAAGTCGGTTTTAGTAGTTCACTATATTAATGTCTATTAGCTTAAGGTGGTGACTTTTTATAATCGATTGGCTCCCTTTTTTAGGTTTGCTTAGTTAGTGGGGGGTTTGTTCCTTTTAGAAGTTCTTCTAATAATAGTAATTATAGTACCGATTGTTAGCTTTAATAACTATCTTGACTAACTCTTAAAGTTGGGCCAGTTAATCCTCTTTATAAAGGTCTCTAATAATATGCTCCTTTAAGCTACTTTAAAATAGCATTACTAAAGTTTCTTAACTGAGTTTGGTTCTTACTGCTTTTAGCTTAAAGCACGTAGAGAACTTAAGGATTAAAGACGTTTGCTTTAAGGCTATAAGCTGTTACTTAGCTTATTTTAAGGCGTCTAGTTCTCCAAACTTAATCTGAAGTTAGTCGATAAATATATTGAAGTTGTTGAAAAGGGCTTAAGTCTTAGGGGTTTCCTTTCGTGCTCTATTTACAGAAAGGTTATTAATTATTTTCGCATAGGGTTTATACTATTAAGCTGTTACTTTATCTAATAAGGCTTTAGCGAACTTAACCTTTCCTTTTTCTTTAAAGAACTGTTTATTATAGTAAGTAATATAGCTTTAAAGTTAAGCTATTTAAGACTTTAGCTACGTAAAGTCTCCTTTAAAGCGTAAAGGTGGGGGAAGTTTTACTCGCTTCTTCTATAAGCCTTTAAGGTTATTATTCTTTAGCTTAATAGCGTTAAGTTAAGCTTAAAGTTTTTCGATAAGACTGATATAGCTTTTAGTGTCTTTAGGGAAGGTTTCGTTAAGTTCCTTAACTAGCCTTTACTAGTTAAGGTTTAACTCTTTAAAACATGCAGCTAACTTATTAACAGTAAGGAGCTAAAGTTAAGCTTACGTTTCTTTAAGCTTTTTACCTTTTCTAAAGGTTAATATGTTAGTAATAAAGGAGGGGCAGTGTTTAAGAATTTAATAAATAACGTTCGGAACTGTAACATTAATATTATATTACAACTTATACTTAATATAAGCTTTAAGAGGACTAACGTAGGTTAAGACAGAACGTATAATAAGACGTTAATAAGTAAAGGGTATTCTAAAGACGGTTTATTAAATTAGTACTTTTAAATAGGAGGGTTTAATGTTACTGTAAGTTATTATTATTATAATATATAAAGGTAAGTCTAAACAGTAAGATATAAATAAATAATTTAATATTAGTGTAAGGAATTAGAGTCCCTTACTGTAATTATAAGTATAACTATAGCTATTTATACTAACTAGACGGGAGGTACTTTATACCTTACTTAGTTTATTATACTTAATAATGCATTACGTAGTTGCGGCTAAGCAGTTAACTGAACGGTGCTTAGTGTTATTAGTCCTTATAGGCTACTAAGCACTTTCTTACTAGTCGTAAGGGCTTCGGGTCTTTACACCCCTAACCCAGTACGTCGGGACAGTGTACTTTATCCTTTTACACTGTTCCTCCTACGGGGGATTTATCAGGCCGCTCTGGCTTAAGTGACGGCCTGCAGGGTTGTCACATAAAGGTTAAAGGACGTTTTAAAGACAGCTTATTAAGCTAACACTCTTAGATAAAGAGTTTAATGTCATTATAACTTATTATTATTATAATATATAAAGGTAAGTTTAAATAGTAAGATATAAATAATTAATTAAATATTAATGTAAAGAATTAAAAGTCCCTTACAGGTGTTATAGTTATAATAATAATTATTTATACTAATTACATAAAGGGTACTTTATACCTTAATTACTATATTTACTTTTTAAAGAGTAATAAAAGTAATTTCTTTCCTTACCACTTACTTTAATTACTAAGTATTAGCAAGATCAGAGTAATTAGTTAATAATAAGTTATAGGGGCTTTAGGTCTTTACACCCCTAGCCTAGTGTATTATACCGTGTATACTGTCCTCCTATACTGTCCTTTCTACAGGGAATCCGTTAAGCTGTGCCGGCTCGGTAACTAAAGCCGTTACAGTTTCCTCTATCCATTTATACATTTACTTAGCCTTTTATAAGTTACTGTTTAATAGTAAGGTATATTTAGCCCTCCTGCCCCTTTTTTATTTTATATAAGCTTTAACTTTTTATTTAACTATAACGGCCCTATTATGACGACCCTACAGGTCGTCACTTGGGCCGGGGCGGCCCGACAAATCCCCCTCCGGAGGAACAGTGTGGGAGACGGTGTATACCGTCCAGGCGCACTGGGCCAGAGGTGCAAAGACCCGAAGCCCCTACAACCAGTAAGAAAGTGCTTAGTGGTCCACAAGGACTGACAACACCAAGCACCACTTAGTTGACTGCTTAGCCGTAACTGCGTGGTGCACCACCAAGCACAACGGACCAAGCAAGGTACGAAGTACCTCCTAGCCAGTTAGTATATGTAGCTGTGGTTGTGCCCACAACCACCGTGAGGAACTCTGGTTCCTCACGCTAGTATTCAATTATTCATTTATGTCCTACTGTTCAGACTCACCTCTGTGCATTATAGTGACAGCGACCTACAGTGACATTAAACCCCCGTCTAGGAGTGCTAGCTTAATAAGCCGTCTTCGGAACGCCCCTTACCTGTTAGCGTCCTGCCATACGTTCTGTCTTAACCCGCACCAGTCCTCTCAAGGCCTGTGTCAGGTGCAGGTTGTAATAATTAGCTTAATAAGCTATTTTTAAAACACTTATTTAATCTTTAACGTCTTACTATACGTTTTATCTTAACCTACACTAGTTCTTTTAAAGCTTATATTAAGTGTAAGTTATATATAATATTAACGTTACAGTTCTAAAAGCTATTTATTAAACTCTTAAATACCCTCTTCCTCTCCTTACTATATCCGTACCACCTCCTTTAAACCCCTTAGAAGGAACTAACGATTAGGTTAAGGATAACGATATCTCGTTACCTGATAAAACTATTCCTGGAGCTGGTATAAAGGATAAAGGAAAACTATCTTATAAGGAACTATTAGAAGCCTTTAAGACTTACAGAAATATTATAATCATAATAATTAAAAACGCCTTAACTCTCTGGTAATAACCTTAGAACCTTAAGATAAGCTAGCTATTTAAGTTTACAGGTAAGAGTTTTAAGCTATTTACTTAACTTAATTATATAAAACGTAACTTTTAACTTAAAGTAATTATTACAGTAGAGTAGAAAGTCCTTTATACTGTAAGTTAGCTTAAAGGGGACTCTAACTTATAATTTATAATAATTTTATTAAGGATTACAAAAACTTAATATTAATTAAGTAAAGACCTATTATTATTATTAATGTCTTTAATAAGGATAAGGGATAAGTTAACTTTGAGACTGAGATTATTAAGATACATAGAGTCTGGAATAAGTAAAAGTAAGCTAAAGACTGTCTGGAGAAACTAGTATAGCTGTCTTTAATAGCTGCGTACCTGCTTACCTTTAACTATAACCAATATTAGGTTATTAGGACAAGCCTACCCTAAAATACTAATTTATAAAGGGTTAAAAGACGATGTTAAGGATAAGCTTTATGAAAAAATTAATATGCATTTAACTTCTGTTAATTTTCTAGCTACTAAGTACCCTATACTGGGTACCTTATACCGGGTACCCTGTAGTGGAGTTACATACCTTAAAACCACTAGCCGAATCTTCTAGAACCCTCTGGGGTTTTAGAAGATTCTAACTCACTCCAGGGCCCCTTGGGCCCCTGGAGCACTCCAAACCTTCTGGAATTCAAGGGAGTGGACGCCCCTGAATTCAGTGGGGCTATTGCCCCACAGAATCAACTAGAACATTACAGTAGCCACGTCAGCCACTACGTTAACAGAATTACGTAAAATGGTTCAGAACAGTACTATTCCATTATTGTATTAGCTAGTTCCACTTTATAAAAGGCTTTAGAATTCTTCCAGAGCTTCCCACAGCTTATAACAGGACTTCTCCTGTGTTATATCTAATTCTAGTTAAGTAGGTAACTCTACTCTTTTCCAGTCATTACATAAGGCACTGCTTTCCGGATCCTCTTGTTTCCGGCGTTAATATTCGCTGTAATACCCTTATTGACAGTGGCACTGCCCTGTAATTTAGGGCTTTATTTGCTCGCTACAGTGCTTATGGCACTGTAGTACGGCTTGGACCAATACGCACTTCTTCCTCTAAGCTACAGCCGCTGTACTACAGCCCTATGGGTTCCTAAAGTTTAATAATTAACTTAACACCTCTTACCTGTTAATAAGGGGAACTGTTATAGAAATGCAAAATCGCTTTATATTCTATTCTCTTTAAAAAGACAGCCGAAATGTAGTAAACTTAGAAAGATTATAAATAAGTATAAGAAGTTAAGAGCGTAGTTAAGGTTTGAACGTGTAGAGTGTACTACCAGGCTGTTAGAGACCTAAAGAGTGTCAAACCATTTAAAGTCGACTTGACTTTAAAATAAGAGAATTTAAGAAGGGTTAATTGATAAGTGTTCTGGATCTGTTCTTACTCTTATAATCAGTTAGGAAACGGTTTTAAGGCCTTTAAAAGGCCTGAAAACTAGTAATTTACTAGTTAGTAAAAGTACTAAGAATAAGAATAGGCACTTAAAAGTTAAGTTAAGTAAGACCTTAAAGACAGATAGTTACTATAACTTAAATGTAAAAAGAGTATTCGTATTTTTCTATATACGTTAATTTAACTAAAAGAAAAGGGAAGATATTTAAGGTAAGAGTAGTAATTAATAGCGGGAGTGCTTCTTACTTAAAATACACTCCTTATTAGTTAACTAAAGGAATCTCTTTAATAAAAAGTATAAGAAGGCTATCCCTATTCGAAATTGAGAAGAAAGCCTGTATAAGTATAATAATGGAAAAGTTACTTATTACTCGCTACTCTTAATTAAGGTAGATAAAGAAAAATAAAAAGTAAACTTTAATGTAATATTAGTAATATGATATAATATAATCCTAAGTCTACCTTAGCTAGAAAATTATAGCCTTATAATTAATTAGAGGAGTAGTTACCTTACCTTTAGTAAGTTCCTTAAGTGTAATTACTATTTAAAGAAAGCTAAAGAAGTATTAAACTGTTTTAAAGACGTATAAAGCTCTTAAAAGAAGATTAAGCCCTTAGAACTAAATATGGTTTAGGTTAGATTCACTAAGTTAGTTAAGGGATTAAAGAGTTTAATATATAGCTTAAATAACGATTTAAAACGTAGAAAGAAGTAAGAAGCTCTTTTATAAATAAGTAAGGAAGTCAACTTATCTAAGGTATTACAGGAGTATAAGAAGTTTACCCTGTTTTAAAAGAAGATATTACAATTATTAGACTACAGATTATAAAATTATAAAATTAAGCTTAAACTAAAAGTAAAGCTTTAAAGCTTCTAACTTTATTACTTAAACTTATAATAAGTGTTAAACTTCAGGAACCCATAGAGCTGTAGTACAGCGGCTGTAGCTTAGAGGAAGAAGTGCATACTAGTCTAAGCCGTACTACAGTGCCGTAAGCACTGTAGGAAGTAAACAAAGGCCTGAATTACAGGGCAGTGCCACTGTAAATAAGGGTGTTACAGCGAATATTAATGCTGGAAACAAGAGGATCCGGAAGGCAGTGCCTTGTGCAATGACTTGAATTAAATGGAGTTGCTTGCTAAAAGAAGACTATATATAGAAGAATTCAAGGCCTATTATAGGCTGTGGGCGGCTCTGGAAGAATTCCAAAGCCTTCCATTACTAAAAGAATTCTGGAAGACTCTGTGGAGCTTGCCCTATAGTGAGTTAGAGTAGTAGAGCCCAAGATTCCAGAGCTTTCGAAGCTTAACAGGGGCCCTGTGAGCCCTAAAGCCTTCTAGAAGGTTCGGCTCCGCAGTGCGAGCCGTAGCTGCAGGGTACGCAGCAGTGAAGGGCAACTGCTTGCAGCAGTTGCCCATAGGGCAGCTGGAGCTAAAAATTAACACTTATATATATTAATCCTACTATATAAGGACTACATCCACTATAAGTTTTAGTATATAAGTCTCTTACATTTACATTATACGCCTCAAGCAATCAGATATACGCTTGGGACAGAAAAGGCATGACATATCGATTACGCAATAAGGCAGATTCAGTTCGAGGAGCTCTGTGAATTTAAGGGCTACGCCTTACACTTTCCTAAGGTAATTATACCTCGCACTATCAAATTAGTTAATCTTATACAGAGTATTTGTATTTAGGCCGAGTAAGCGGGAAATCTATAGGATAACAGACTTATCTCTAAGAGCTACTTAATAAACCTCTCTGATTACTTATTTAACCTCCCTACTCGTTTTCTACGCTGTTATCCCATTTAACGTATTAGAATATAATATACATTATATAACTAGCTAAGCTCTTACCTAAGTGTAAAATTCCTAATAATCTCTTCTCAACTGGATATAGATAAAGGCCTTTTACTAATGTAATAAGTAATAGCTACTTAAAATTGGATAAACATAATATTACAGATATTAAAAATAGTAATGCCGAAACTGTTACCTTTAAACCCGCTATAACTAAAAGACCATCACCTAAAGGTATAAAGACTAGCTCTTTAGTGTCGTTTCGGCCCTATTCTTTATTAACTACTATTATAAAGAGGGCTTTAAGAATATATATCTAAATTAAACATTAGCTATTTCCGTAAAGGTCTTAACTAACTTAAAGACTATAATTAAACTAACTATTTATAATATTATTAAAAGGGTTAGTAAGTTCTTATTTCTAGTTAGATTACAGTCTCTAATCTGGGTATATTACTATTAAGTGAAATAAGCTCTGAAGTTTGATATTTTCTTCAGATACTTAGCCGACGGGAATGGAACGCCTTTCTCACAGAATAAGAGAACGAGGTAATTAAAGGCGGAGACTTGGGAATTGGTAATATCGGTAACGAACTACTAGTTGAAAAAGTGTTTAAGATAAAGATATAACGAGGATAATAGATGTTTCGGATTGATGTTGGCACAGTGGAGTTGGATATTAACGATGTAGAAGACCTGGGTCTTGTGGATGATGCTGTGGAATTCTGCGTCTAGAATGATTAGAGTAACTAATAAATATGAAATTTTCCCTCCACGAAATGTTTTTCAAGTGTTAGTTTCTTATACAATCATCCTTCCACTGTCCGGATATATTTTAAAGTTAACCTTGCTCTTAGGATAAAACTATTCAGACCAATAAACGCATCAAAATTGTATAATCAGTAACTCGATTAGTCAGCAACTAGAGGCATGCAATCGCGTATAGGCGCTTCGCTGTTTCACCGACTACGCATTCAGCGTAGCAACCTTTGAATGGACCAAGGACCACGATAAGAACCAGGACAAGGACCTGAACTTCGACCATCGATGTTTTGTCTTTTCGGTATGGAAGCACGTGAGCCGCGAGGAAAAGGACCGATTTTGGAAGTCGCACACGGACCCCGGAAACGCCATGCTGCGAACCAAGGAGCCGGGATGGTCGTACAGGAGGTTTGAGGTGGGAAATGGAGTGACATCCGGGTTGCAGCTGTGCAACTACGAGCCGGCTCCGAGGCTACATTACGCCTTGGGAGAAGGGAGTTTCGGGCCTCCGGTGGTATACACGATCAACGAGGCGTCGAAGGTGGCCCGGGTCCCACTGGAGGAATCGGACCCGCCACCCGCATATTGAGCTGCCAGGCAGTGTGACAAAATGATATTGTTATGAACCAATTCCTGCGATGACAACACTTCTGGGTGGCTCCCCGGGTTGCAGTTCCTCGCATAATATCTGCACGTTGGCCCTCAACCAATAACCCGTTGTGCACCGGGGCGATTCCGGCAAGTGGAGTCTTTGATGGACCGGATATGAGGTGTCCGAGTATCGCCGGCGTCGTGAGTCTATGGAAATATTAGAAAGAGAGTCGACAGTCCGAAGGCTGGATGAAGCCCACGAACTTCGACGCGGGCGTGGCCTGTCTTGGGAAAGAAGAGAGATACAGTGGGGGGTGGAGGATGTTACTGAAAGTTAGTACTCACCTTGGCCGCGTATCATTCGATGCGAGCCTATCCCCCTACGGCGGCGAATGCATCTCCATACCAATATGGCTGTAGGAATGATGGATATAAGAACACCAATAATGCCGATGATAGCCTCTGCGGATAGCTCCATTGCTGGCGACAGTACACTGGAAAGATGGTGGGAAATGAGAGGGAACTGTAGTGACCTGGAGGGAGGATAAGGAGATGAGCGGGGGCTTATGAGTACAACTCAGTGTTGCCGGCATCGGTCATGATGAGGGGCGAGCTGGCGTGCAGGGGCACTTTGGAAGGCGCCCTTTGGCAGCGGCCTCCCGACCCATGCGTGTGGTGGTAGGGGACGACGGTGGGTGAGCGGACGCGGTGAGCCTCAAACTTGAGACATTACTGTCTGCGTCTAAACAAAGGAGGAGATTGATGAAATGGTCAGTCCAAAGCATGCATGTTATCAGGCAGACGAAGTGTTCCCGGGGATCCATTTTCAACCGAGAAATCCCACTTGATGGTGCTTCTTGATTCGTTGCGGTGTTGAGTGCAGCCGTGGACATCCCTGACGGTGTGTCGCGCCCCCCTTGTCCGTGCAGTTTGGGAGCGGTGGTACTCCAGATCACAGGCATGCGGGAGCGTGGGATGGATCGTGGTCCGCGGCCAGAGCGCACTAAGGTAGGGTCGACAGGTCAGTGTTGCGTTGCTCGGCCTCGTGGCGTCGGGGAGGTCCGGTCACAACATCAGCTGCACATTTGGGCGCAGACTGTGGTTGCCACTGGTTGTGGCTTCGTCCTCTGTCTGCAACTGGTTGCCGGATGGGGCACTAGAGGACGCCTCACATGCGGGCCTGTTTCCAGACTGTGGGCGGTCTGCAGGGTCTGTCACCCGTGGGCTGTTGCAAAATTCACTCTCGGTGAGCCAGCCCCCGCAATTCGAATCATTGGTCAATTCCAAAACCTGAGTGACGCTCCGGCTCCTGATTCGTCACTTCCAAAACCTGAGGACCGCTCTGAGTCTTGATTCGTCACTTCCAAAACCCGGCGGGGGACCCATCAGTCTGGTACCCAGTGAGGTACTTAGAGGCGGCTAGCCCTGCACCATTTCCCGAGTCTCTTCTTTCCATTTCCTGACAGCCCCGCCATGACCACCCCCATCTCTCCCATCAGCCGCCTTCTCACCTCCCGCCTACCATCCCCCTTCGACGGTCTCATCGGACCTGCCTTGATGCAGAAAAGTGCTAATGTCACCGCGTTGGCGCGCCGCCGAATCTCTGTCGACCTCGATTGAACCTCGCCCACCACATCATCAAGAACTCCACCGCATTTCGGCATTTCGGCAAGCCTAACATGGACGATCCTTGGGAGGCGCACAAACCGCACATTCACCGCCTGTTCATCGTCGAGGGCAAACCGCTCGCCGATGTCATGGCCGCTTTGAAGGACAAGGGCCTCACTGCCAGCCGAGCGCAGTACGAATGGAGGCTGAAGCAGTGGAACTTCCGCCAGAATCTTCCAGGAGACGCCTGGAAGTATGTCGGACACGCAATCGCAAAACGGAAAAGGGGGGGCAAGGAGAGCGAGGTTATCGTCGCCGGCGCCCGCGTCCCACCAGCAAAGGTCCAGAGGCGCATCTACAACGCCAGTTTGTTGCCTACTCTGGCGAGAGTATATCAAGGTTGGCAAACTTTCCAAATTGCCCGTCAAGTTGCAAGCCCACAAAACGCGTACTGACTCTTGGTTCTCTTGTGACTTGCAGCTCTGAGCCCGCCCGCTCCCGACGATGACCTTCCCCTTTCGATTTGCACCCCGCCGCCGATGGAATTTCCCGACAACTGGCCGGCTACCCTACCATGGCTACAATTCCTAGCCCTGACGGGCTGGACTCCGTCGGACTTATCTAGGCCGTTAGCGGCAGGAGCACCGGGTGTTGACGACAATGATATTCAAGTTGAGTTAGGGTGGAATGCCTTTCACAAATTTCTCAACTCGGCTTCACACCCGGGGAACGGCGATCTCCAGGCCATGGCCAGCTTTGTCTTGGGGCAGACTTTCAGTTTGAGATATCCTCAAGTTCCAAACACGCCATCCCTGAGCATCCCGATGCTGGCCACAGGTCTCGCCAAGTATGTACCTGAGGCATACCGGGGCGAGCATTTTGCTACGGCCGATCTCATCTTGCATGGCAGCAAGGGCGAGCTGGGCAAGGCAAGCTTCCGACTGCTGGTATATATAATGGTGAATAAGCTGGGAGCTTTTGGTATCATGGGCAACGAGAACCTTAAAGGAGAGGACCGCGAGAAACTGGATGCTATCGTAACCTCGATATTCCGCAGCTTCGTTCGCCAGCATCCCAAAGAGGGACAAGAAATTCTGTCTCACAAGGATCCAACCACAACGGCCATGGCGGAGTCGTTATTTGGTGCCGCAATTCGCTTACTTTCCCCTGAACTGGTAGCTTTGCTTGCCCCAATTATCCGTCATGATCTTATTCCAATCCGCGGTCGGCGCGAGGACAGGGAAATCCCGTGTTTTTCTCAACCCATCGACTTCTGGCATCACATGAGTCCCTTAACGCCGCTTCAATATGCGCTGTGGCACGGCGACGTCGAAATCGTGGAAATTCTTCTCAAGGCAGGAGCAGATCCAAACATAGCTCCCGACATGGGCTTGGAACCACCGGATCTGTCTCCACTTGAAATTGCCTGCATGGTGAACGAAAAGGTCAAGTCCCTCGAGCTGGCCAGACTGCTCATTGCTTGGGGGGCTGAAGTCCATCGAGAGTCGGGCAGACTTTCTCCGCTGCTGGTGGCGGCAGAGAGGGGTCATCCTGAGTTGCTTAAACTCCTGCTGGAAAATGGCGCAAATGTCCATCACACGTACGACTGGGGTGGCTCTAGATACGTCCTTCTCGATCTGGTGGTGGACTCGGGTTGCGAGGAAAGCCTTTCAATCGTCCTGGACCGAACAATGATACCCAACATCAAGCAATCACATCTGCTCATGTGCTTAATTCGCCGCATGTGGGCCCGGCGAATACTCGGTATCTCCAAGGTCAAGATGCTGTTGGGTCGGTTGAAGCATGTGAATGGCAAAATGACCAGCGGGGAGACTATCTTGCTATCGGCAGTCAGGTCGCGACGTCTAGATGTCTGCCAGCTTCTTGTCCAACGTGGGGCCCGACCAGACCCCAGACGAAGAAGCTGGAGATGGGACCAGGCGCCGACACCTCTCCAACTTGCCGCCAGGTACGGAGATAGCCGCATTGTCACGCTGCTGCTCGATCACGGTGCGCAGGTGAACCGTCGCACTGCTCACCAAATGTGCAGTAAACACTGGGCTTGGAAGCCAAACCTTCGCTCGGCTCTCCAGACTGCCCTGTACTACGGACAGAAAGCGGTAGCTAATATTCTCATTCGCGCTGGTGCTACTTTCGGCCAGGAAGAACTCGACGCCGCGACCAACAGCTTTCGTATGCGAAACCTCATGGACACCATCGGCCGCGCCCTGCGGCCCGACGAAAAGCAGTCCTTGCTGCGTTCGGCTCTCAACCACGCCAACCAAACGCTTGTGCTAGACCTGCTCGGAACCAATGTGAACTTTGGCGAAGAGGAAATCATGCGTGTCGCCGAACTTAATTGGAACCGTGTCACGTCACGAATACTTCGGGGAAAGATCAATCTCTCCTTGCCATTCCAGACTGGAGGGGCCTCTTTGTTGGAAACTTCCATCTCTTTTGGGAATGGTCTCCTCGTGGATGCGATGTTGCGCTTGGACGGGCTCACGAGTGACGCCGGCGCCCTGTGCGCTGCACTCTGGAAGGGGCAGGACTCCCTGACTCGTCGCCTCATTGAAAAATGGCGACGAGGCTCCGATAAAACGCTAGAAGGTACAGCAGTCGGCATCGCCATGTTCCTCTCCGAAAAGCAGCTCCTGAGAAGCTTGCTTGATGCCGGGCTCGACGCGACCGAATGCTACCTACCTGATTCGTTCTACGACATTCAAAAGAAAACCGCTCGAACTGCGTTGGAGCACGGGTGGTGGCGAGATTCCAAAGTCAAGAAAGGCTCGCCGCTTCACTTCGCATTGAGAAACAAGGCCATGGACATTCTTCGCCTTGCTCAGCCTTACATTCGGACCGTGCCGTTTGCAATCCTGTCAGATGCAGTCCGCTTCTCCAGCCCGGAAATTGTTCGGCTGCTTTTCGAAACGCCGTACCCGGCTGATCAGCACGACGACTGGGACCGAGTGTGGGACCAAAGCAATGGCACCCTGTTGCAAATGGCGGCAGGAAGAGGAAATACCGACATCATCCAACTTGTGCTGGATGCCGGAGAGGACGTCAATGAGACTTTTTGTACCGGAAAATACATCCACACTGCGCTGCAACTCGCTGCCGCTGGTGGCCACGTGGAATCGGTCAAGATGCTCCTCCAGGCTGGTGCAGATGTCAACAAGCCGCCCACGGCTCTCGATTGCGTGGATCTCAAGTCTCTCCGCGGCGTCGAAGTCAGGGATAGCTTACAATCTGCCGTATCTTCGGGGAACCCGGAGCTCGTCAAGCTCATGCTGGACGCGGGCGCCGAGTTCGACGCAGCCGCTTACGCGATAAACGGCGCCACGGCTCTGCAAGTGGCCTGCATCAAAGGTTACATCGGCATCGCCAAGCTCTTGGTTGACGGTGGAGCCGATGTTAACGGCCCGGCAGCCCAGCACCGCGGCAGGACCGCCCTGGAGGGAGCCGCTGAGTATGGTAGGCTAGACATTATCCAACTACTCCTTGCCAGCGGAGTCCGGCTTGATGGTGAATACACGCGACAATATCTGCGGGCGGTGAAGTTTGCCAAAGACGTTGGGCACAACGCGGTTGCATTGCTCATCGAGGCGCATAGGAGATCTCTTGGTCCGACGACAGAGGAAGCTAGCGCCCCTCTCCCGCGGCGCGCCGAGAGTACCGGCGAGATGGTTCAAAATCGGGATCTGACCCACTTGGATGCGTCAGAGCCTGAAATCCCGGACCTCCCGAGCCCGGACCATTGTGATCGACCATATTGTGCTTGGGATACGGATTCTGGTTTGGACGAAATGCTGGCGGAAGACTCAGAATCTTCGGGTGATTTCAGCGGGGACGTGTCGGAGACGGAGGACTCAGAGGTTGAGCCGACCACGTCAGGTGCTTCTGGTCCTGACTGTGATGATGAAGACGAAGACTGGCCCTCTGATTAACGTCAAGCGTAGTGAGCAGAGGAAGGGGAAGCTCGATGCCAAGCTCTCGACACGCTGGGTTCTTCGTGTAAAGGGATTATTTGCCCGACAGGTCTTGATGTCAGGTTATCTGAGGGACAGCCTAGGAACGAGTTTTACGTCAGAACTCTGCCTTGACGTCAAACTGAGTCTGTGAATGCTATCCCTATGAGGTTTTGTAGACAGGAGTTTTACGCCAGCTCTGTTCACATGGGGCACTCTAGGGCAGATGACGTGCTTTCAGCGACAGTAGGAGAATCGGAATCGGCCCCTGCGTCTCGAGTTATTTGGGAGCGAATAGGCCGTGACGACCTCTGTTGGGCCCGAAACGGCCAGGCCCAGAGCTCCTGGATGGGTCATAGCAAATTGGGAATACCTTTTCTCAACAGGTCTCGGCGTGAGGTGCATGGAATAAGGGGTTGGGAGTTTTGGTCTATTACTTGCCGGGACTTGGCAGGGGCCAAGACAGTGTATACACGGTCTGGAACTGTCCTGGATAGCCTTAACATCGCCCGTTTACTGGTCTTCTTATGTTCGTTCAAGCCTTGAGAAAATCCCTCCAGGCCTCTAGGTTTACACAAGACGTCTTATTATGGCATTTAAATGTTTTTTTTCGGTAATTTACAATCCATTGCGGTCCGTCTGATCTCCGTTGTTGTGATGGCTTCTTTGGCCACCGCACAGTGCGCTTGACCCCTTTTGGCCTAACTCTTGAGCCTCTCTGCCCAACCAGTGGCGGGTGCGGGGCTCCCGCGACTTCTCTCGACTGATATGGAACCAACTTCTATCCCCTCCGCAATCTGCCAAAATGAACAACAATACCACCTACCACGCCCTCGCCCCCTCCCTCAACCAACTCCGCCTCCTCACCATCCTCCCGTCCTCGCGCGCAAACCCAAGCAAAACAATCCACTGCACGCTCGCCACCTTCTCCCTCACCGACTTCACCCCCGCCTACCGCGCCTTCCTTTCTTTGCTCGCATCTTCAGACGAACCCAAGCCTACAACCCGCCGCACCCAACAAAAATGGCTCCAGCATCGCGCGCTCCTACCGGACTTACCAACTCCCTCCACACACGCCCGCGAACCACCTGCTTGTCTTCAACGGTTTACGTGGGGGGATTGTTCTGCTCTGCCGTATGCTTGGGGTTCTGAGCTGTCGACTTCGTCCGATTCGCAAATCATTCTGAACGGAAAGCCCCATCCCGTAACGCCGAACTTGCTAGCTGCGCTATCTGCGTTCGTATCGTCAGGGGAATTCAACGAAGAGGGATTGCTAGATGGGAGGCATAAACTCTGGGTTGACGCGCTGTGCATCAATCAATCTGACCCAGTCGAGCGCGGCAATGAAGTGAGGAGGATGCGGGAGATATACAGCACTGCGTGGTGCGTGATTGCGTGGTTCGGCGCGGAGGAAGAGAGTTTTGCGAGTGCGAGGGGGATGAGGCTTGTGCGGGAGTTAGGGGCGTTGGGGAGACATGCGAAGGGGGATGATGAGGTTGGTGTGAGGGTTGAGAAGGTGTTGAGGGAGGAGGGGGATTTTCTTGGGGGAGGAGGGGCGTAGTTGGCGTTGCATGAGGTTATGAGGAGGGGGTACTGGTCACGGTTGTGGATTATTCAGGAGATTGTGATGGGGGCTTCGGCGACGTGGTTGCGGTGTGGTGGGGAGTGGGTGGATTGGGGGACGTTTTGTGAGGGTGTGGCGTTTTTGGAGGAGCACCTTTGGTTGGTGAAGGATGATTTGATATGGCAGGAGAGGAGGGATTTGGGGTTGATGGACAAGGCGGCGTGGAGCGTGGCGAGTTTGCATTTGGTGTATTTGGATTTGTCGATGCTGAGCAGGAGGGAGCAGGAGGGTGGGGAGTATCCGAGTTTTGGGCGGCTTTTGGATCTTGCGAACTCTGCGAGGTGCAAGCAGCCGGCTGACAAGGTGTTTGCATTGGTGGGTTTGATGCCGCCGGCCGTGGCGTCGAGGTTGGAGCCGGACTATACCGTTCCTGTGTGGAACGTGTTTGCCATTGTTGCGTGGAGATTTATCGAGGCGTACGGCAACCTCGAGCCGATCCGCGAGGGGAATCCATGGGGTCCGTCAGGTACGCCGTCGTGGGCTGCAGACTGGTTGTGGAATGGCAGGGTGAGATGGGCTCGCCCTGAGGGACAGTTGTCGGGACCGTCTCGTTTCTTTGCACGACTGGGGCCGAATTCATCGACATATGTACCCTACCAGGCCAGCGGGGATGGCCAACACGACGCGGTGTTTTCCGTCATCTGCTCGCGACTGAGCTGTAGCGGGTTCATCGTGGATCGCATTTCGGGTCTTTCGGCTCGCGGCATGGGATATTTTGCTTGGGACAAAGCCTCGGTTGCCGGGAGCCCCAAGTGGAGGAGCGCCTATGGCGATCGCGCCGCGACAAGGGAGGCGCTTTATCGCACACTTGAGATGGATCGCGTTGCTAGAGGCCAAAGGGCATCAGACCCCCACGCCTGTGTCCTGCATCTTCCCACACATTTCGCTGCCGCAGAGTGGCAATTTGAGGACATGGGATGGACCTGGCTGGCTGGGTAGTAGGGGTATTACTTTCGATGGGAAGGCTTTTGGGAGGCCAATGGTGCCATGAGGCTCGGCGACTGCCAGCTAGACTCCTTTCTGGAGCCTGAGATACCAGATGATGCCAAGGAGCTTGACTACAGCGAGGCGTACTCAGCTTTCGATCGCAGTTTCCAGAGGAGAATGTCTATTTGCACTATATGATCGGTCTATTTGCACCATACCCCACATAGTGCCCCACAATTTTCTGGCCCGCCAACGGCTACAGCCATTGTCTGTAGCATTCATTGAATTGACCACACTGATTTCTTTCGCTTTCCACCACGCAACAACCACTCCGATCAAACGCGCAACACTCGGAATAGAGTCTCCAGAGGTAGGAAACACTGCGCATGCGATTTTCCGGGCTAACCAGGCGTTCAGGAAGCGGCCCAGGGCCCTGCGTGATCTCCTCGATGCTGCCGACCCTACGCGCGATGTAGCGCCCAATACTCATCCTAATGCGGATAAAGCCGACTATGACGACCTCCTCGAGCCGCCTGCGCCTCTAAGCAACCTTCCTGCGAGCTACCGGCTCTGTACCGACCTATATAATACTCGCGAGGACCTCGAGAACGACCTACACGAGTTTGCGGCTCAGGCTAGCTTCTGCGTAGTCAAAGTACGCAGTAGTAACAAGCTCGAGGGCTTCGGCAACACCCATTTCGTCTACGCCTGCCAGGAAGGAGCAGTACGCGCCTCTAAAGCTTTTGTCGTAAGTTTCACAGATTACACTGGTATCTTAAACTATAAGGTTACTATAAGTCTCTGCAACCAGTTCCTTAATATCACCTTTACTATACGCTAAATTAGGAACTACCGTTATACCTGCTGTAAATAAGCTATAGCTAAATACACTCTTTTTCAGGTAATAATAAAGCTGCTTAATAATAAGGGAATTTCTTACATTATTAAATAGGTAAAGGACTTATTTAAAAATGATACTAATAAGGTAAAGGGATTATTCTAAACCTATAAGTGGTATAAGAAGATATAAGCTTAAAATCACTATATTTAGATATATAATAACACATACAAAACAAATAATAAAGGCCTTACTTTCTTTCAGATTATTAGCTTTAATAACCTAAGGACATCATTTTCTTACAGTTTTAACCTTATCAATAACAAGAGGCAAGAAGGTTTCAATTAGTTAATACAGAAGTTAATACAGCTTATTATTAAATTAAGGATAAGACTCCGTTAATAACTATTACTAATTACAATAAGACTATAAAAGCTACCGTTACGAAGGTTTATATTACAACCTATACCTAACACAGGCCTTAACAGGACTGGCGCAGGTTAAGACAGAATATATAACAGGACGCCAAAGGCTAAAAGGCGTTCTAAAGACAGCTTATTAAACTAACACTCCTAAACAGGGGGTTTAATGTTACTATAAGGCGTTATCACTATAATACACAGAGGTAAGTTTAAATAGTAAGACATAAATAAATAATTAAATACTAATATAAGGAATTAGGAGTTCCTTATAACTATCTTAATCACAATAATATCTATCTATATTAACTAACTAAAAGGTACCTTATACCTTACTTAATCCATTACACTTAATAATACATTACGTAATTATTACTAAGCAGTTAACTAAATAATACTTAATATTAACAGTCCCTATAAACTACTAAGCTCTTTCTAACTAGTTATAAGGGCTTCAGGTCTTTACACCCCTAACTTAATATATAAGACTATACACCTTATCCTCCTACACTGTTTCTTCTATAAAGAATTCGTCAGGCTGCCCCAACCTAAATAACAGCCTGTAAAGTCGTCACATAATTCCCCCTCTTTAATATTCTATTTCTATAAAAAACCGTTAAGTTAATCTTCCCCTTTTTAACTTCCATTATATCTTCTAACTATAATAAGAAATATAAAAAACAGAAGAAACAGAAAAAGACTCCTTATAACCATTATATCTATCTTACAAAATCTCTTAATACCTTTAACTTACAAATATCTCCCTACACTTATTATAAAACTAAATCCGTATTATATTAAGTCGTAATAAAATCCGACAGTTAAAATAAATACCAGTCTACAGGTATACCTTCCTTATATAATACATTTAATCACTCTAACAAATTTATTAAAGGGTTAGTAAATAAAAAGGAGTTAACCACTTTATATAACTAAATAGTTACTATATACTGTAATTCACTTATAAAATTACAGTATATCGAAACTTAGTAGCGCGTTATCAAGGTGAAGGTGATAAAGGTATTTTCTCGTAAAGCTAAAGTTTTATCATTCTAAAAGTAAATAGAAACAGCAAACCTAGTCTATATTAACTCCGTTTCTTAAAACTACAACTCCTTCCTTACTAATCTTTCTTCTAAAAGGTCGCTATAACTTACAATAACTACTTAACTTAATCTATAACTTCTTTCTTTTAATAAAATAAAATAGCTTTCTAACACAGTAATAACACGTTTATATTTCGCTCTTAATATAACTATTACAACCTGCACCCAACACAGGCCTTAAGAGGACTAGTGTGGGTTAAAACAGAACGTATAACAGGACGCCAATAGGTAAGGGGCGTTCCAAAAACGGTTTATCAAGCTAGCACTCCTAAACAGGGGTTTAATATCACTGTAAGTCGCTATCACTATAATACACAAAGGTGAGTCTAAACAGTAAGATATAAATGAACAATTAAATACTAGCGTGAGGAACCAGAGTCCCTTATAGTAGTTGTGGGCACAACTATAGCTATTTATACTAACTACCTAGGAGGTACTTTATACCTTACTCAGTGTCCTGGTGCTCAGCAGAGGACTAAGCACTCTACCACTAAGCACCTTCTGCTCAGAGGTCTTACAGCCACTCAGTAAGTAAGCACTTTTGCTAAGACTAAGCAACTGTTAATTAGTCGTAGGGGCTTCGGGTCTTTACACTCCTGGCCCAGTGCGCAGTACTGTGCGTACTGTCCTCCTGCACTGTTCCTTTTACGGGGGATCCGTCAGGCCGCTCCAGCCCAAGTGACGGCCTGCAGGGTCGTCACAATAACATACTAAAGCATATTATATTAAGATATATCTTTATAAGAGGTTATAAGTTTAACTCTTATAAAAGTCTTCTATTATAAGTTTAAAGCTAATTTACTTATCCTAACTAATCCAGTTCTAAGCCTATAATAGTTCTTTCTTTTTACTTTTACTGTTTCTTTTATACTAGCTTCCTTTTATAATAGACGCTTATTATATAAACACGCTTTTCTGTTACATACTGTTATATAATTAGTTTAAGAGACTTTAAAGTATACTAACTTACTTTTTACCTTCTAACTCATTCCTTAAACTTACAGTAAAACATAAGTCCTTTAGCTATAAAAGGTAAGTTATTATAACAACCTTACAGGACGTCACTTAGGCCAGCGCGGCCCGATAGATCCCCCACAGGAAGAACAGTACAGGGAAACAGTACGCACAGTACTGTGCACTAGGCCAGGGGTGCAAAGACTCAAAGCCCCTATAACTAATGGGAAAGTGCTCGCACTGCGAGCAGGAGGAACCTTGCAAGCAGGACGCTCACAAGAAGCAGAGTGCTTATACCACAAGCACTTACAACACCACAAGTAAGGTATAAAGTACCTCTCAGTTAGCTAATATAGATAAACATCATCGTAACCACAATAGCCGTAAGGGACTCCTAATTCCTCACACTAGTATTTAATTATTCATTTATATCCTACTATTCAGACTCACCTCTGTACATTATAACGACAACAACTTACAGTAACATTAAACCCCCGTCTAAAAGTGCTAGCTTAACAAGCCGTCTTCGGAACGCCTACCCAGCCTTTAACGTCTTACTATACGTTCTGTCTTAACCCGCACCAGTCCTCTCGAGGCCTGTATCGGGTACAAGTTATAATAACAAAGCCTAAAAATAACAATAGAGTCGGCCTAAACAAACGCCTTAAGTTACTAAATAAGTCACTAAATAAGTCACTAATTAAGTTATTCAGTAAGTTACTAAACAACCTATTAGATAAGTTATTAGATCAGTTATTAAATTATCATTTTCTATATACTTTTATAAAAAGTATAAAGTAATTATATTAAGAGTAGATACGTTTTAGTAGAGACGTAAGTGAGAATAAAAGAAAAGGCGTGAAACTAACCAAATACTATAATGTAAAGAGTAATATAAAGCTTATATAGCTTAATTACTGCTTTTCATACTGCTTAACTTAGTAGAAAAGACTGCGACACTAAGATTATACGATTAGTCCTAGTAATACAGTTCTAACCACTTAATTAAGCAGTAAATATTGCTATTTTCAGCAGCTTTAACTGCTTACCTTCTCCATGCGTAGCCTTTAATAACGCTACGTACTCTGTAACTATAAGCTATATTACAGTAGTTCTAATAGCTATATTTTAATATCCTTTTTGTAATTATAGAACTTCTAGGTTATAAGTTCCCTATTAAAACCTACTATCGTTTAAGCTTATAGGGGTTTAAGAGCCTTATAAATGCCTGGTAGTTAATAAGAGTAAGAGCCTTAGTAAAGCCATTAAACAGCACCTTTACTATAAGTACGTAATTCACAGTAATATAGCCTTTTGAAACACTTTGCCTTATAGCTTAAAACTTTAATAACGTATGTTTAATTCAGCTGTAGTGTTTTAGATTATAAGCTGTATTTATAACTCTTTTATTGTAACCTTACTGCAAAACAGAGCTTTGTAAAGGGCACTGTATTTTTCTGCTGCTAAACCAAGTCCCTCCACGTTTTCTAAACCGTGCCAATATGTTCAAGTCTCCCCCTACCCTGGTAAAAAATAAAAAAAAGCTAAACTAACATCACAAGCTTAAGATACTTTCTCTCAATCTTTTGACTTATTTCTCCATTTATAAGGCCAGGAATATAAGCCTCTCCTACAACCTGGAAATATCCAGCTCTTGGAGTTGGCCTTAGGACCATCGGCGCTGCGGCGCCGCTTAGGAGTCAAACAGTGTCCCAGGCTTGGACACGATCCGGGCCGAGGCCCACGGCACCACTTTCCAACTGGAAGAGAAGGCGGCCGGTAATGATAGGAGATATTAAGGATTGAAAGCCCATAGCATCAAGCCACCGATCCCCCAAAGCCTTACTGCCATAAGGATCCCAGGTGTTTTTAGGACCATCCCGAAACTCGACAATCCTCAACAAAACGTTCAGCAAAGTCTTAACGGCTACCACATTCAATATGCTGGATTGGTCGCTGGAGCGATTGATAGTGATTGCTGATAGCTCTTCCAGGGCGGCAGTATCTAGATCACCGCGTTCGGATCTTTGCCACGGCTCGAAGAATAGCGGGATATCACTGATATGAGCGGTGCGGTCGCGGAAGGCCTGAGCTAGCTTAAACGTCAGCCAGTAAGTGAAACAGCACCAGGAAACTCTGGTTGAGGTAAATGGGCGGGCTGTGAGCAATTCCCAAAGGCGGTCCGGCAAGCTCACTGCGGGGCCTGTACCAAAGTCCATGGGGTTGGCCTCGGCAACGAATCTCAGCAGTGTGAAGATTTGGCTAGAATTGAGAATTTGTTGGAGCGGGGAGGTCACTTTGGAAATAGCCTGAAGCTCGTATCCTTCCACTATTAAGACGGGACCACTGACTTCCTCTTGTACCGCTGTAGCAAAGCCAGGTAAGACGCATGTCTACTGAAGATGAGAGATGACCAGAAGATACTCACAACGGAAGAACGGCTGCCAATGAACTGTTGCGTGGCTGCGGCTTACAGATGATATCGGTCTCTGATTTAACCTGGCGCGGAAGTCCGGAACCCATGTCGGTATGTTGGACGGAAGGGGTCCATCCCAACCCCGGCAAAACCCAAGAATGTACAGAGACTGAGATTGTCGTAACATGTACAGCGCACTCTTTATGAAGATTGTTTGAATCGAGTCGTTGTAATTTGGTTCGAGCTGTTCTTGCGTTGTCTGGCGTCCATGTACTTGGTTGGCGAGAGCCACAGGAGCGAATATTCGGTCTCGGCTGTCGCTCGCAAGTGTATCCTGGAATTCTGTGATGAGTGTCATGAGAGTTTGTGTGTATCTTTCGGACTCGGTTCGGTTCGGGAAGCTTAAGATTACCGTGGACATGCCCATCTCGCCACGCAGTGATGCCATGGTGCGAATGTTAGATACGCCCCGTAAGCTCCTCCGCGTGAGCTCTTCCCCATCCAGTTCACGGATAGGCGAAGGAAACGTTTCGCGTGCCAAAGAAACCAGGTAACTCCACTCTAACGTGTGCGTACCGCAAAATATTTGAATCTCGCGTGCCAGAACAACCTCTTGAATAGTCCACAGGCGCTGAAACCAAGGCCGTGAGAAGAAAGACATAATGGACGAGGTTTCCCGTATCATGGAGTCGCGAAGATCAAGTTCAAGGAAAGACTCCGCATTGTCGTCATCAAGGCTCGGGGCTGTGAAAGGAATGAGGCCCCCAAAGCTGTTGCATCGGTTCCAAAGCTCGAGAATCTTGTCAGCGTCCTTGTCCCTTTCGCCCAGCCAAATGATAGTTCGAATTGCAGAGGAGTAGATCCTTCCCATCATTGCGACCTGCAAATTTCGCTCCTCGGCATCTTCCTGGTTAATGCACACAGCATCGACCCAGAAAAGATGAGCCCTTCCTCTCCATCGGAGCTCGCTAAGGGCGCGATGACAATTCTCCGTCACCCTCATCAAGCCCCCATCACAGATGATGCTATTCGTAAAGAGACAGTCAAGCGCGTCAATATCATCGGCCTCCACGCCATTCCAGCCTCCCCACGTGTAGGATAGGGCAGAAAACTCTGGCCGGTCAGGATCGTCCAGGTCGATGATCCGGAGGCTGCATCGCAGATCGGTTGTGGCTACGAGGCCCTTGGGCCACTCAATAACGCGGATCGACGTCGGCGTGGGCAAGGGGGTATAGGAGTGCAGGAGGTCAGGTGCTGGGCCAAGCCCGGAAGTGAATGCGGAATTCTGAGCACGGGAAACTTCCGTCATCTTGTGCTCAGCGGGCTGACCTTTAGCCAAGCGCGTGGAGTTGCCCCGATATGGAGCCCCGAATTGAGTCTCTCTTAGTTACTAGCCATAGGTGTTCCGGAATATAGGGTATAAATTGGGTTAATTGTGTTTCCAAGCTCGATTTGTTGGATGGCGGACTTGGATAGCACGAGAGAGCAAGGGCCTGAAGTGCATCCGCTGGGGGAGGGGTCCTAAGGACTTTGGGCAGACATTTCCGGCCGCGAGAGCTGTGCGGCTGAGCTGGTGCCTGCCCCGCCGCTGCTGTTTGGGGCAGTGCAGTTTTTTGCGGACAATTGAGGGTGATCCATCGATTGGCTGCTTTTGTGCAACTCTGCGCACAAGGCAAATAAGGCAAGGGAGGCCTCCTTGCCTTGCCATATTTGCCAAGAATTGCCGAGAGCTTACTAATCCACGGAATAACTAACTCCGGGTTCCGAACGGGCGCTCCCAGGAAGAAAAACGATCCAAAAGCTTCAACTCCAGGCCCAACTCTTAAGGCATTGAAGCATGGAAATCATTGGATCGCCCATTGTGGCTCTTGTAGGGCCCATTATAAGTTTAGTCCCACTGAAAACCCTGTCGACATCGTCCGACATCGCGGGGATAGATAAGAACTCAAGAGCCATCCTTGATAACTGTGGAGGATTAACGGAACGACCTTGGCACCGAAGAGCCAACCAGAATGTCCGCCAAGTCGCCAAAACAGGGCAAAATCCTTGCCAAGCCAGACAAATAACCAAGGCAAGGGATGCACTCAGATTGCCTTGCCTTGCGTAAATCAGGGAGTGGAAGTGTTGTCCTCAGTAACGGGTAGGTATTAGGGTACGGTGCATCTGCCTACTTGGGCAAATCGAAGATTGGATTCATACCGTTGGGGTGGGTGTAGGATACATAAACAGAAAGGGAGGCAGCCAGCTAAGGGCGCTGCGGTGATGTTGGCAAGAGGGCTAACAGTTCGTGCGCCGGATACAATTGGAACCTCTTCAACGAGTCTATGCTTTCCTCCCAATGGACAGTGAAACCATGCACCTCGGCGTAAAAATACCAGATGCCAGCAGTGGGTAGTCTCCTTGCTATATATGTAACAACAGGCGCATTGACGAAGTGATCTCTGGCACACAGAATGGAAGGCTTAACGATTGATGAAAGGAGTGAATTGTCTTCTTCTTCTAGCCTTCCACGGCTTGAAAAGCCTCTATATAATTCTGTGTAGTGTTAGGGGTCTCCGACTGTCTGAATCGCTAGCTAGTTGTTACGACCTGCACCTAGTACAGACCTGAAGGACTGGTTAGGTTAAGGCAGAGCATATAACAGGGCGCTAAAGACTGATGGGCGTTCTGAAGACTGCTTGTTGAGCTAGCACTCCTAGACAGGGAGTTCAATGTCACTGTAAGTCGTTGTTATTATAATATATAGAGGGAAGTCTAAATAGTAAGACATAAATGAAAAATTAAATATTAGTATAAGAAATTAATGTTCCTTACCTCTATTATAGGTATAATAATAACTTTTTATACTAGTTATCTAAGAGGTATTTTATACCTTATTTAATACCTTCTTACTTAGTAGTGTATAAAGTCATTCTCACTAAGCGTCATCTTAAACAGTACTTAATGTTATAAACAAAAGTGGGCTATTAACCTCTTTCTTACTAATAAACTGGTGCAGTGATGTAACAGGGAAGAAACCACAAGGAGAACCACACCCACAGAACACTGCTGTGAGCCTAAAAGGCTGACTCCTAAACTACTGGTCCTCCGATTAGAGGGACATAAATGTAACTAATGTAGAAAAACAGATAAGTACCTAATATAGAACAAAACCTAGTATATAACAGTGCCTAGCATAAAACAGAGCCTAGCATAGGATAATAAAAGAAACGCAACCGTGGATTAGGTTATCTTCCTTTCATCGAAGGGCTAGAATGTTACTGGGCTTTTAATCCTGTCCGGAGGACAATTTGTTGGAAGGGTAGTTCAAAAAAAAATTCATATAGGAAATTCAGCCAAAACTGATAAGGAAAATAATCTTGTACCGGGACTGGTCAGAATCCTTATCAAAAGTGGGTCTGCTCGAGCCCCTCCCGCTCGGGCCCCAAATCACGTGATACAATATGTTTTCAGATACGTCACGTGACTAGGAGTCCAAATCTTAAGTCAGATTCAGGGTTAGGGTTACGGCTCAGGAGTTATTAGCGTTTAAAACAATTAAACAAATGGATATTCAGAAATAAAAACAATAAATAAATGGGTATTCAGAAATAAAAACAATCTTAAATCTAATCAAATGAAGTATTTTTATATGTAGTTTTTTATCAGGAATTCAGAACTGGAATTGTTCTTACTACAAAGCTTATAAGAAGAAAGATATTACTGCTTAAAGCCTAATGATAATAATTATTTAAATAATAACCTATTAATAAGTTATGTAATGAGTGGTAACTTAAGCTTATTATATTATTTATTACGTAAAATCCAGAACTGAAATCTGTTTTACCATATTACTTAAAGTGAGAAAGATATTAGTAATTAAGTTAGATAATAATATTTATTATAATAATAATCTGTTAATAAGATACATAATATAAAGTAATAATTGCATTTCCTCTACAGTTTATTACGTAGAATCTAAAACTGAAACTTTTTTTATATATAGCTTATAATAATAAAAACATTACTGTTTAAACATAAATAATAATAATACTATTAACGTAAACTTAAATATCTCTCTAGTTTTAATAGCTATTGTGACGACCTTGCAGGGTTGGTACCTGGGCCGGCGCGGCCCGACGAATTCCCCGCGGACTAAGCAGTGCGGAGTGGCCGTACGAACGGCACTACACACTGGGCCAGGGGTGTAAAGACCCAAAGCCCCTACGACCAATCAAAAGGTGCTCCGCTACTCTAGCTGCTCTGTTACAAAACAGGAGAGCAGACAGAGTAAGTTACTCTATCTGCTCTGCTGCTAAGCTAGGGAGCAGATGGAGTAAGGTACGAAGTACCTCTCAGTTAGTTAGTATAGATAATTATAGTTATGCTTATAACTATTATAAGGGACTTTAGTTTCTCACACTAATGTTTAATAATTTATTTATATCCTACTGTTCAGACTTACCTTTATACATTATAATAATAACGACTTATAATATTATTAAACCTCCTGTTTAGGAGTGTTAGCTTAATAAACCGTCTTTAAAACGCCCTTTACTTATTAACGTCTTGCTATACGTTTTATCTTAATTTACGTTAGTCCTTTTAAAGCTTGTATTAGGTGTAGGTTGTAATATAATATTAGCGTTACAGTTTTAAACGCTATTTATTAAACTCCTAAATATTACCTCTCTCTTATTACTAACATATTAACCTTAAGGAAAGGTAAAAAGCTTAAGGAAATGTAAACTTAAGCTTAAATCCCTACTGTTGATAAGTTAACTGCATGCCTTAAAGAGTTAAACCTTAACTAATAGGGACTGGTTAAAGAACTTAATAAAGCTTTCCCTAAAGATATTAAAAGCTGTATTAATCTTATTAAGAAACTTTAAGCTTAACTTAATACTGTTAAGTTAAAAAATAATAACCTTAAGAGTTTATAGAAGAAATAGGTAAAGCTTCCCTTACCTTTACACTTTAAAGGAGACTTTACATAATTAAAGTTTTAAATAACTTAGCTTTAAAGTTATATTACTTATTATAATAAGTAGTTCTTTAAAAAAGAAGGAAAGGTTAAGTTTACTAAAGCCCTATTAAATAAAGTAGTAGCTTACTAATATAAACCTTACGTAAAGATAATTAATAACCTCTCTGTAGATAGAGCATGTAACGAAGCCCTTAAAACTTAAGCTCTTTTTAACAGTTTTAACGTTTTTATTAACTAACTTTAAATTAAGTTTAAAGAACTAAATGCCTTAAAGCGGGTTAAATAATATTTTATAGCTTTAAGACAGACGTCCTTAATCCTTAAGTTTACTACACACTTTAAGTTAAAAGCTGTTAAAACTAAGCTTAGTTAAGAAACGTTAATAATACTGTTCTGGTAAGGCTTAGAGGAATACGTCACTAAAGACCTTTATTAAGAGGATTAACTAAATTAACTTTAAAAGCTAATTACAATACCTATTAAGGCTAATAATTAGTATTATAATTACTATTATCAAAAGAACTTTTAAAAAAAGCAGACTTCTTACTAACTAAGTAAGCTGAAAAAGGGGAATTAGTTAACTATAACAGGCTATTACCTTAATTTAATGGATATTAAGATAGTAAACTGCTAAAATGAGCTTACCTATAATAAACCTTAATAATAATAGCAGTAAAAGCCACTTAAAGACTTATCTTAAGTTTAGTACTTTAACTACAGTAAAAAAGGCTATATAACATAATAATGCCCTTTACTAAAGTAAGTTAGTTAAAAGCCTGTTTTAAATAGAGGAAAACACATTAAGTTTAACTTTAAAGACATTTATATTAAGATAATAAGTAATAAAGAAGATTACACTTAGATAAATAAGTGTGACTTAAGAGATAAGGAAGAAGAAGAGGAAGAACCTTAAAACGTAATATACCCAGTCCTTAAAGGTGTTTTAGAAAAGTTAACTATAAAGGTACAGGTCGTTACAGACCGACTTTAAAGTGGAAATTTAAAACAGTTAAAAGTATAAGTTTTAAAAGACTAACTTTAAGAAAAGATATTCTAATTAGCTATTATAAGCCTTAAAAACCTTATACTATAAGCTTAAGAACTAAGGAAGTTTAGAAAGGACTTTAACTTAAACCTTACTAAGATGGTAAAGGGAGTTGAAAAATTAGCTTTTTAAGCTACTTAAGTAGTAAAGTAAGCCTTAGAAAGTGAAAAGGAGCAGGTTAAAAGAATCAAGTTAAAAAAACAAAAGTTCTTCTTAACTATACCCCTTAAAACTCTTAAACATTTTAAGTATATTAAGTAAATTAGTACTTTTACCTCTTTAAAAGAAGGACAGCTTAGATAACTACCTTATTCTAAGGTTAATATACTACAGATTAATACCTTAAAAGTCCCTTAAGAAGATAAGAAATAAACACACTAACAGAGGGTCTAAAAGCTAAAAGAAAAACATTAAGAACTAGTAAATAAAGTAAAGGACCTGTAAGTTAAAGGCCTTATTATAACATTTAAGGATAAAGTAGTAAAGATTAAATTATAACTTTAAAATAAGGTTTACTTTACTAACTAACTTAAACACTAATTTGTTAAAGAGGACCACTTTATAGAAGAATAAGCTAGTTTATTATTACTTAAGTTTCAAAAAGAAGTTTAAGAGAAACAGCATATATAAAAGTAAGTAAAAAACGAAGAGAAATAAAACACCACTTCCCCTATCTTATACTCCCTAACTATGACACCTACAGTTTACATTAACCATCTTAATTATAAAGATATACTGTAGATTAACTGCATATATAATAACTACACTCTTAACTAACATAGTAAATTTAAGGCTCTTTACAGTCATTTCCCTAACATATAAAAACAAGACTATACTGTTATAAGGGTAGAAATAAAAGCAGCACATTATAAAGTCTCTTACACCTTAATAAAAGAAACTAGTAACAGTAGTAACCGGAAAATCACTATAATTAACCAGACCCCTACCACCTACTAATAAGGAGGTTTATTTAACAATTATCTAGTTGTAATATATTTAATTTACCTTAAGGGAAAAGTTAAGGAGTGGTAGAAATAAGCAGATTATAAACAGTTCTAGGGGTGAAAAGATATCGCTAAAATCCAGTCCCATAAAGCGTACCATTAACTTATTAAAGATTTCCAAAATGTTAAACTATTTAAAGTTAATTAAACATTAAAGTGTGAAAACTTAAGAACAGTTAGTCGTTAGGTTTATTAAAGTTACCTATTTTCCAGAAGGAGTTAGGAAAAGGCTATAAGCCCTTTAAAAGGGCTAGAAACTAATAGTTCGTTAATTAGTAAAAACCTTAAAAAGAAGGAAAGGCACTTAAAGGTTAGGCTAAATAAGACCTTAAAGACAGATAGTTATTATAACTTAAATTTAAAAGAAGTATAAGTATTATTCCATTAATGTTAATATAATAGACAGAAAAGGGAGGCCATTTAAAGTAAAAGCAGTAATTAATAACAGGAGTGCTTCTAACTTAATACACCCTTTACTAGTTAATTAAAGGAAACTCCTTAACGAAAAATATAAAAAGGCTATTCCCATTTAAAATAAAAAAGGAAGCTTATATTAATATAATAACAGTAACGTTACCTATTACCCACCACTCTTAATTAAAGTGGATAAAGATAAATAATAAGTAAACTTTAACGTTACACTAATAGCAGGATATAATATAATCTTAAATCTACCCTAACTAAAAAAGTACAACCTAATAATTAATTAAAGGAGTAGCTACCTTACCTTTAGTAAATCCCCTAGCTGTAATTACCGTTTAAAAAAACTAAGAAAGTATTAAACCGCTTTAAAGATACATAAAACATTTAAAAGCGTATTAAACCCTTAAAACTAAGTATAGTTTAAGTTAGGTTTATTAAGACGGTTAAAAGACTAAAGAGTTTACCATATTATTTAAATAATAATTTAAAAGGTGGAAAAAAGTAAGAAGCTAATCTACAGATAAGTAAAGCAGTTAACGTATCTAAAGTACCTGTAAAGTATAGGAAGTCTACCTTATTCTAAAAAAAGATACTGTAATTACCAAATTATAAACCATAAGATTATGAAATTAAGCTAAAACTAGAAGTAAAACTTTACAGCTTCCAGCCTTATTACCTAAACCCCTAATAAGTTAAAGTTTTAAAGGAGTATATTAATAAAAATCTGAAGAACGGATTTATTATAAAGTCTTAGTCCCTGGTAAAGTACTTAATGCTATTTATCGTAAAAAAGGGAGATAGTAAGCTATATATAGTTATTAATTACTAAACGTTCAATAAGGATATAATTAAGAATTACTACTTATTACCACTTATTATCCTGTCCGGAGGACAATTTGTTGTAAGGGTGGTCTAAAAAAAAAAATTACTATGGGAAATTCAGGCAAAAATGATAAGGAAATTCAACTCGACCTAGGACTGGTCGGTTCATTATCAAAAGTGGGTCTGCTCGGGCCCCTCCGCTCGGGCCCCTACTCGGGCCC
>Ga0247760_1000512_pt1 | contig 41909 bp, 24 predicted proteins | sample UWRJL171409R4_FD_179936 | JGI IMG/M metagenome (GOLD analysis project Ga0247760, IMG submission 179936) | Plant litter microbial communities from Arlington Agricultural Research Station in Wisconsin, United States - UWRJ-L171-409R-4 | ecosystem: Environmental > Terrestrial > Plant litter >...
TATAGGTCCGTGCACCCTTCTTGGTAGTTGGAATAACCTCCCTGTAAGAATATTATTCCTGCGACGAGGCTGATTCTTATGGAGAGGGTTGACTGTACTTGATTGGGGCGCACCGGCTTAGTCACCCACCGTGCCAAGCCCCTCAGTGACGGTTCCGTCGTTAGCCGCCGCCTGCCAAGTGGGTGTGCTGTCCCCTAGCTTATCCGCTGGCTAGGGAACCCCCGATTATAACCCCGCATTAGTCACCTGTGTTAAAACGTGACACTATCACTTCTGTATAGTTCTCTAAGCCCTTTACCTTTCCTCGGCGGAAGAACTCTATAGCGCTCTTCTTTCTCAGCATTGTTAAGGTAGGTATAGTATGGTATGGAGTAAATTAACGTTAATATAAAGGTAGAAGGGTGAGGTTCGGTGAGGTGTGAGAAGGTATAACGGAGGAGAGCCGAGAAGTACGGACATAAGGGATATAAAAAAGACAGAAGACTCGTAGTAAGTAGTAGGGAAGAACGAACTGTCTCTTTATCTAGCTGTAACCTGGGAATGAGAGTCGTACGCTAGGTAGTAAAGGATAGATTAAACCGCCTCTTTACAACTGGGAAAAGATAAGTTGCGTAGTAGGCAGATATAACTACTACAACGCAGAACCTTAAAACAGAGAGTGAATACGCTAGCTACAAAGTCCATTTTTTAAAACTACCGTTATTCCTTCTAGGGGGAACCAGAAATGAGCCAGCGCCATCTGGCCCAAAACCTGTCCATTGTCGCGTAAAGTTAATAATTTTATGGTATAGCGAGCTAGGGGTGAGCAATGGTAAGCCGAAGGTGAGCCAAGGGTGAAGTGAGGGTAATTTTAGCCTTATTACCTTTAAATGAGGCTCTTTTCTTTTTAGCGACCGATTAAAGCTGCGATCCCTATGCCAGCACTTATTAAAGTTAATTGCACCCCAGAAATTCAGAGCCAGCATACCTTCCAGGTTATCCTTGTGGTCACCCCGGCACAGCTATACCTCTTGCTGATACGCTATCCCTCTTGCTGATACGCTATCCCTCTTGCTGATACGCTATCCCTGTAAGAACGTGTGGTTCTGTTACACATCCCGTCGGTTTCGAAGGGTATCCTTATTAACATCGTAGATCTCTGCTGCGGCTTGGATTTTAAGTTCTGGATCCTTTTAAAGAGTTCCAAGGGCCAGGTTTATCTGGGCTTCGTACAAAGCTGTTGCCATTGTTATTTGTAGAGGAATTTAGTGTTTTGTACAAGAGGCGCGTCACGTGGGAAGTGGCTAACTCGCTTATCAAATACATTTGAACAAGTTGTCGCCTCGGCCGGGTTTAGCGCTGGGCCTTTGTCGCTCCACGGCTCTGTCTCATCTCGCCCAAGCATAAATAAAAACTCCGTACCAGTCTTATGCTCTCGACTTTTGCGTTCTTCTCCTTCCTCATCCCGCGTCTACCACTATCACACCATCACAACCTGCGCCGACTATGACCGCAGCTGAACTTTGATCCCTCATTCCGGCATGCCTCCTTCATTCCTCTTACCTCCCTCGAGGTGCCCCTCGTCACAATGCGCCGTTTTCACTGTACTCACCAACCAGCCCTAGGCGGCCTTATGGTAACAGATGCCATTAATAAATAGGTAGGAAAATACATCATTACACTACTTTGTAGCCTTATACTACGACTTTCTAGTCCGTGTACGGGTACGTAATCTATGCCAAATTGATAGCCCTTGAAAAGAGCTATATAAACTTAAAGCTAGGTAGGTGTGGGTGGGTAGTGATATAGGTAGTCACGTGGTATGGAGCAGTAACCCTTCGTCGGTTCGTCGGGGGTTGGCGACATTCGTGCCTCAGACAGACCCTTCGGCGTGAATCTGGGAGATTGAATTTTAAATAGGGAATCAAATTAGCGGAGGGTAGCGCTGACGCCTCTGGCGTGGGTGTCGTGAGAAAATGGGGAAAAATCGGGGGTTTTTTCTTCTAATGTCAGCTATGAGCCTCCGTAGTACGGGGTAGTATCTCGGAGGCTCTCTGGTAAAGCCAGAGAGCCACAGAGATTACAGGAGCAATCCGGTCAGTCATGCAGCTGTAGCGCCATCAACCCCACCGAGACCGGCCAACCACAGCCGCATCTGTGAAACCTTTTCCCGCGTCAACCGCCAGAGCGGGGACGGGCCCCAAGTTAGTAGCTAATTCCTTTACCCATGAATCCCATTCCCTTTCACCCGCCAAGCACGTTTCGATCCCACACCGCCGGCAGCTATTCCCCGAAGCCAACCCGCGAGAATGAATCCATCAGATATGCAAGTCGGGAAGGTCGAGCTAGCCGCTCGAGCGCTTGACCTGACTTCGGCCCTGCTCCATGCAACGTCATCATCCAGTATCGTCTTGAAAGGAGCCTGGGAAATTGGACAGTGGCTTGGCCGAGAAAAACTTAATCAGTACGAGCTCTTGGACTGTATGGAGAAATCTAAGGGTCTCGCATTTGCGAACAAGAATGGCCGCGAGCTTTTCGACCAACTTATAGGTGGCCTCGACACGCGGCCCGTTGGGCCACTGTTCCTGCAACAGTCGGGGTCCCTGGGCCGGCTGATGGCGGGCGATCCGAAGCTGAGCTGGGTGGTGTCGACTACGGCCAGCCTCTTCCAGCACCATCGGGATGATCGGCTTGTTACTGATAAGCTGACGGCATTTATCATGGAATCTCATCGCGCTCGAGGGCCAGCAGGACTGCTGTCCGCCACCGACGTATTCATATACAATCCTGAACAGACCAAGGTGCGCGCGGTGGTGAGGAAGATTGTCTCTAGCGTCTGGTATAACGTCGTCAACGCTGGCTGCGACACGGTTCCCCTCCCCCAGGAGCTCCTCGACCTATGTCCGCGGGGGCATTATCTCGATCCAGGAGACTTTGGTATCGTCACCAGCACCATTCACGCTCGCTGTCCATCCAAAGCCATCCTCCGGACAGACCACTTCTTACGCGATGTTTTTCTCTGGCTCCTCTTGCATTATGACGGGACTATCGTCGTCAACGCTGGTGGCCAGATCATTTACAGAGCCAGTTTCGGGAACCCGCACCGGGAACTCGAGGTCCACATCGCATCAACATGCACCCAGAATGGTGGTGGCTGCGGCAACCATGGGGGAGAGTCATACAAGATTCTGCACCACATCTCGGGGAAACTGGACGAGCTTTTGTCAGGGGCTTCCTTCTCTGAGTTTGCGGACTTGCCGTCCCAACCAGGCATCCGACAAAAGCTATACGACATTCCTCACCCATATCCCATTGACAGCGCCATGTGGAACAAGGGTCAACAGATCAACATGAAATGCGCCGCTCAATTCACCATGCGGTGGCTGCTCGGCGTCCGACTCTCAGCTCAGGAAGGGTTCACTTCGGTCGGGTTCACCGCTACTTTGCAAGGCGAACCGACGGCCGCGGGCCAGATAACAATCTCCCACATCCTCAAGAAGATCCCGACAATGGTTAGCTTGCAGTGGGGCAGCTCTGCTGCTTTTCCAGTCGTCTTTGCAGATGCTGCTACCCGTAGCCGCCTCCCCGGGGAGGCCGCTTGGGACATCGAGCGCCAACTACTTGTCCTCCTCGAGTACCTCCCAGTCCTTTCGGATGTGGTGAAGAAGATATCCGCAGATTGCCTTTGCCCGGGCTGCTCTGGAGTGATTCGCGACAACACGCCGACGGGGTCTGACAGGCTGAGGGTCGGCTGCCTCAAACGCGCGGCCCTGGAAGAGGTGTTGCTGCTCCTGGCACACGGCATAGCTGATGGATTTGGGGTCAGCGACGTGGCGTCGGTCCTTAACGCTACGCCGATCATCGAAGGAATGGTGGTGCTGCTCTTGGAGCTGGTGATGGAACGCATGGTTTGCTGGGATACCTGGTTCGCGGTAGCATCTTGCACCTATCTTGGCTGCCCTTTTGAGAAACCAACGTCACCCCTGCACCCGGCTTTCGGCGGAACCGCGTTCGCAGCGATCCAGTTTGGCAACTTGGCAACACAAGCACCATGGCTAGACCTGACTCGAGAGCTTGCCGTGCATGGATGTTTTGGTATGACTGGGCTGAGAGGCCGACTCGGAGTGGTAACCAAGAGCGAGGACCAACACGCTCAGTTTCGAGGCATCGAGGAGAACTTTGCGATCGTCGAAACAGAAAACACCGAAGATACGACTGCTTTCTGCTCCGGCCATCCCAAAGCAGCCTCTATAATTGACCACCGCCATTGCCTCGGCGAGGACGAATCGGCCTTGGACAGCGATGTGGTTCTCTGCCAGACGGACGACAGATTCTACCGGCTGTTGCTTCGCGTCAAAGCACAAACCCACTGGCGAATTGTGGACCCTAGCGATGCTCTGAGCGCCGTGATCCGGATGCTTCCTCCCGCCACCTGCCAACACGAGGACCCGCCCGCCGAGATGCCTCTCTCGTGTGCGAGAATTTACACCATGGATGAAGTCCTCGGGAGGTGGCCAGACAACCTTCGGAGGTACTTTTCTACCTCGACAGCGAGTGGCAACACTGCACAAGATGTCAACGATTTCTACATGACCAACATCCTGGACACACATCTGAAAATGAACACTGCCCTTGCTCTTTCGGTCTGCCAGGTAGTCGTGCCGCATTATGCCGAACGTGCATGTCTTCCATGCGCAGTGGACCACGCAAGGAGAGTGGTGAGAAAGCCCTTGCGCGAGGGTGAAGGGGGAGCACCCTCGGACCGTTTCATTATTAACCTTAGAACTCGGCTGGCGGGATCGGATGACACATCGAGGCGTCGTTTAGTGGATTCGCCGGCACAAATTCATAAGGTCACTTAGCGGGCGTATCATCCTGAGCGGAGGAATGCGTGTTGTGGACCAGCAAATAACGGTCGAGCTCTCAGTGGGCTGCAACTCTATCCATCAACGGAGCAAACTCCGCCCAATTTTCTAGCGTATCCTAAGCAATAAATTTGCGTCGATCTAAATGTAGCGTAGGCCCAACAAGTGGGCGAGGCAATAACCCTCGGAAATGGTTGGGTGCTTCGGAGAGCGAATAGCCTGGATCAAGGTGTCGTTTTATCTCTTCCGGGCTAGGAGTTTTGAGATTATTATAGAAATTATTGTACTTGAAATGAGGGATGACACGCCAAGACCAAATAGCAAGCGTTAAGACGATCTTGCCGTGCGAGAATAACTCGATGTGCAATGCAGCCGGAGATTTCAGTGAGTCTATTAACGGCGGTTACTATATGGATGTCGAACTGCAGCCGCCTCGCTAGGCGCCCAGGCGCGCTCAGGCTCCCAGGCGCCCTGCCGAACCAGGCTTGGCTGGAGCGCAGGGTCCTTGGATCATGTGCTCTCCCCACACACAGGGAGCTTCCATTTGTATATAACTGGGGAGTGCGAAGCACTCCCCTTTTCTACCTAACTAAGTCACTTTGCAACTGCACTTCCGCTGCTCCTGAGCCCCTCATTCCTCAGTAAAACGTTCCACAATGGATAAAGGAAAACGGTAGTACTTAGCGATAGACTAGTGTCCTAAAACTGGGTCCGCAACCCAGATCCTATTTTAGATTATGGTAACTATAGCCGGGTGTGAAACAAACGGTCACCTGATTGGCCACGTGACTCCCCACGTTCCACCACTATAATAAGGCTCTCTGCCTCTCCCTCTCCTTTTTATCTAGAGTAAGCAATTCCATCACTCTTTTGCCGAACGGCCAACAAACGGCCGAAAACACCCTGGTTTTGTGTTCCACACCGGGCCAAAGATCGCTTCCCTGAGCTCACTTCGGCTCAGGGAGGTGCTCGCTGCGCCTCACCCTTGGCTCAGGCTCTGCGACTAATCCGGGCTTGGTCAAAAATGTTGTGGGTGTGACTAAAGAGGTATATATTCAATACAAGTATACAATAACTTTCAACTTGTGCGTGAACTATTTGTTCTATATATCGTCCCTGATGCTCCCGAAATAAGGTACGAAAGGACAATAACCATCGGGGCAGCCCTCGAACAGACACATTGGCGGCAACGCGTTGAACTCTTCTCACAACCGTCGTGGCCTTTCGCCTGTACAATTGGAAGAGAAAAGTGGCGGCGGAGGGAAGCCGGAATGCCGACATACCCTGCAGGAAGAAAAGTCCAGTCGGCGCCATCATCAAGCCGGGACTAGCCGCACTGACGCCTGGCTCGCCGCGCATCCCATGAGTTTGATAAGAGTGAGTCTATCTGAGGGTTCATCGGGCACGTCATCCATCTTTCGATACTGACTTGCCCCATTTTAGTGGTCTGCCATGGTTTCGCGGACATGAACGGGGAGGATCTAATGTACTTTCCTTGACGGACCCAATATGCCGCCAGCCCAGTATATAACTGCTGAGTGGAGAGCGAATAATCTACTAGTAACCAAGCTGCGTCATGGTCGCAAACCAACCCCATGAGAGCGAAGATCCTATCGCGTGGGTCCGCGTAATGACAGTTGGATGTGTCCACGTACAGATGAGAGAGGTCTTGAGTACCCTGGTCCCGCAAGCGAGATATCGTGGTGATCCAAGCGGGGATTTTTAGGGCTGGGCGCCAGCAAAGCTAGGATTCCATGTTTCCTCCCCACGGGCCCGCGAGGTAGTCGTCAGTGTGCTCGCGAAATGTTTTGACCACAGACGCCAGGGCTATGGTTTTGTCAGCCGGATTGGTGAGTGAACAGCGCGAGTAGGTGCCGATTATGTTGTTCTGATGGACTGAGGGTGGAACAGACCCGGGGTGGCGAGAGTAAGTGAGAAGTATCCGTCTTGATGGGGGCAATAAGAGATCACTGCAACTCCAGCGTAGCAGACACGGGGTTTTCATATGTTGCTCGTCCACAGACCTAATCCGCATCCCGCTGAATCCCGCTCCCGCTCGGTTTCACGCTCCCCAATCCCCCCAACCACCATCTGCATCAAACCCCTCGTCTTCGTCCCTTTCAAGCTCGTATCCAACCTACACGAACTAAGATATCCTGCAGCGGATCTACTAACCTTTATTGCTGCTATCCCTACTACTAGATCACCGCTGCTACACGCGGGGAGAAGGTCCCGTCCGCAGGCACACAACTCAAGTGAACGAAGCAGAAATGGGTTAGATGTGCTCAAAGCGCCTCGATGGCTTGTAGCAGCGTGTTGATTCCGTGCTCGGTCATGCCGCCCCCGTCCTCTCGCAGCATGTTCGAGACGTCGCTCAGAAACCCCAAGGGGATATAACAAGCCGTCTGGTTAGCGCGCTCCAAAACACTCGCCTTCAGACGGCCGCTGTGCTCCCACTCCCGCGCTGCCGCCTCGGCGCGCTCCACCACCCTGGCTGGGATGCCGCACATGGCCGCGCAGTGCATGCCGAAGGAGCTCTCGGCAACGCCGTCTTCCAGCTTGTAGAGGAAGGTGACGCGCCGCTGCGCATCGTCGACGTACACCTGCATCCGTCGCGGCCGGATCTCGGGGTGCTTGGCGAACTCGGCGGTGGCCAGGGAGCGATAGTGCGTTGCAAAGAACCCGATGCAGCCGATGTTACTGGCAATCTGGTGCAAGACGGCCTGCGCGACTGCGAGCCCGTCGTAAGATGAGGTGCCTCGGCCAAGCTCATCGAGGATGACCAGCGTGCGGGGGGTGGCTTCGGTCAGTATTCTCTTCGTCTCGGAGAGCTCGATGAAGAAGGTGGACTGCCCGGCGAAGATGTTGTCGTTAGCCCCTAGCCGGGACATGATCCGGTCGACGGGCGTGAGCCGCGCGGAGGCTGCTGGTATGTAACAACCGAGCTGGGCCATGATGACGGCAGTGCAAGTCTGCCGATAGTCAGAACCGCTGGTAAAGAAACTCTGCCTACTGTAGTTGTAGTATAGTCCGCGGGGAGGAGGAGGAGGGAGGGAAGGACAAGAGAGGATCAGAAACCACGTACCATCCTTAAAATCGTCGACTTACCCGCTGCATTAGCGCCGGTAAGTAGGTTGATCTTGGCCTCGTCGCCACCGAGCTTGATGTCGTTGGGGATGAAGTCGTCCACAAGCACGCACGGATAGCGTAGCTCCTCGAACTCCACTACGCTCCGCTCCTCTTCGACGAATACTGGGCGGCAGCGTGGCTCAGCCAGGGAAGACGACAGGTTGGCTAGGCTTACGAGGCAGTCTAGCTGCGCAACGATGTGGATGCTCTGGAGCCAGGCGTCCGAATCCGCATCGAAACGTTGGTAAAAGCTCGATGTAAGACCACGAATCGTCTGCGAGTGGGTTTCGTCGGTCTCCTGGAGCTCACGAATGAGGCTGTCCAGCTCCTTGAAATAATACCGCTTAACATTTGCGGTGGCCGATATCTGTCGCCAGTCCTTGGGGACCTTGACGGCCTTGGGGACCTCGAGCTGGTAGATTTCCTTGCTTATGTCGGCGAACTTGATGCTCCGATTCTTGAGCTCCCTCTTTTGCCTTGTTAACAGGGCCTGAAGCTCGCTTTTGATACGGTTGATCGCATCAACGCCGTTGTCAAAGTCGTCGTCAACCCCTCTGCTGGGACAAAACAGCCCTTCTTGCGAGGCTTTGTCGCGGTCGAAGGCGCCCTTCCAGTAGTCGAGAGGTTCGCCCAGGTTCGGCATGGACGCCAGAAGCCGGCGAATGATGCCGCTTTTCTTATTATTGTCGCCGCCGTTGGATGCACCACGCAGCAGGTTCATCGTAGTGTGCTCAATCTGCTCAAAGCCTTCCAGGACGCGCACAAAGTCTTGTGGTTTACAGCTGCCCGCGTGGATCCGGGAAACGAGCCTCTCGAGGTCTGGAAGCTTAGCCATGCCGGCTGAGAACTGCTCTCGGAGGTCGCAGCCGGCAGCCAGCAGGAGGTCCACCGCGTCCAAGCGCTCGTTAATACTTTGGGCGTCGCGTAGAGGGTGGCAGACCCATTGGCGAAAAAGGCGTTTACCAGATGGCGTGATGCAACGGTTCATCATCCTGAAGAGCGTCCCTTCGCTACCCCCATCCACGCTATTCCCGAAGATCTCTAGGTTGATGAGCGTCTGTCCGTCGAGTATGAGAGCGCCGCCATTTCGGTGGATGGGGTTGTAGGGCTGGAAGCTACCCCGGGAGAGGAGACTATGCTCCAGCTTGAGCGTGCGGAGGTAGTGCACAAGAGCGCCAAAGGTAGACAGGAGCAGGTCGCTATTCCGGACCGCGGACAACGTTTCCGGCCATGCTGTCCCTTCGTCCGACGTAAAATAGCCACCGGAATCAAGCTCCCACCGGGTCGTGTCAGCATCCCAAAAGCCGGTGGGGCCGGGCTTGAGATGGTTCCAGATGGTCATTGGCGTGGCATTGTTCTTGAGGATGCGCAGGGCCTTGGTCGACAGGCCGGACTTGGACTTTTCCAGAACTAGCTCCCGCGGCGAGGTCTGGACCACAAACGTTTCGAATTTGGTCAGGTCGGCGTCATCTTGAAACTGGGAGACGTAGAACTGGGCCGTTGCGGTGTCAACAAAGGCGATGCCGAAAGCCGGCTGGCCATCGATGGTGGACTCCTTGATGGCGGCGCAAAAGGTTGCCATGTCATCGTGGAGCATGGCCTCCTCCACGAGGGTCCCGCTGGTCAAGACGCAGCCGAGCTCGCGCCGAATGATCTTGTGCTGTTTCTTGGAGGCCGCAGCGCTGTCTCGGACACGCATCGCCATGCCCAGCGCCGACTCCATCTCGTCCACCCTTGCCACTTTGAAGCCTTTGGAGAGGAACTGGTTCGCCCACGTGTCAAAGGCGCTCACGGGGAAGCCAACCATGGGCATGTTGATCCGTTCTGTGATGCGGAGGTCGAAGAGCTGGTGGCCGAGGATGGCATCGTTCTCGAGCAGCTCGTAGAATTTGCCCTTGCGGAAGAAGACCACTGTATCCCAGTACTTCTGCTTGACCGCCCAGTACTGCTTCTCAAAAGGGGTGAAGTTGTTCCACACATGTGGAGGAATGAAGAGGGTCGACTTGTCATATTCGGGATGGTCAGGCGCCCTCTTTTCCATGTCCATGACGTTGGCCAGCCACGCGCTCTTCCCCCGCGGCTGCTTAATGTCGTGGGCCTTTTCCTTGTTGGCCGTGCGGGGGAGGGGCCTCTTCGGAGCTACCTGTGGTGGTGCCGGGCGGGGTCGGACGGGTTGGGCAGGTCGAGCATCGTTCGGGTCGTACCCCCACCGGTGCATGAACCTGCCCATGTTCCCTTGGTCGCTCGGGTCTTCCGATGAGGATGGCGTCCTCGACCGCTTACGTGGGCTGTGATCTTCCGACTGCCGCTTCCTCTTCCCTTCTTTCTGATGTGCGTCGTCGCCATCGTCGCAAACCACGACGTCTTCCATGCCACGTAGCACTTGGGATACACGACCGCTCGGCGTACGGTTGTCATCGCCGTCCACTTCTCTGCTCTCGATTTCGCATTCGTCACTGTCGTCGCCGTCATCATCGCCTCTGTCATTGTGGTTGCCCTTGCGCAGCGGCTGGAGGCAGCCAGGGCCATATTTCTGCAGATGAGGGCCGTTAGTTGACTGCACTAGCGCTGGGAACAGTTGACCGAAGCGGGTAGCTACCGTCGGAGTGCGGCTGCTTGCTCTTGCCGGGACTGTGAGGGCCGCCCCGGCCTTATCTTTCTCCGTCGGGTCCGGGTTTGAGGCGTGTCTGGGAGCCGAGAGAGCGGATGATGGAGAGGTAGCAACACTAGGAGCGGCTTTGGAGAAGAACCCCAGAATGCTCCGCTGCTTCCCCGTCGAGTCCGGAGCTGACTTTTGGCGTGGTCCCATGGCCGTGGCGAGTGTCGGGCCGTTACTGCTCAACACTTGTCCACCATCTTTGTCGGCCACGAAGTGTGTCCTGGGCTCGCATTTTCTTGAGTCGGAGAAAGTGTGCCCGCCATGCGTTTCCATGGGGATTTGCTGACCCTCAACAGGCCCCATGACGCGTAAAGCGTTCCAGGGGCAGCGTGTTTTCGCGCCGCGCTAGCATATCCAAAGCCCTGCAATTGAACAGGGGTCAGCAGCCTCGCAGGGCAGGGCTCACGGCAGTGACTCACACACGGGCGTTCCCCTCACTCCGTCGAGTACGTGGTTCCAATTAGGGTTCTCGTCGCCGCTAAAACCGAGCCCATAGCTGCTTCAATTTTCTACATCAATGGACGGAAGATGAGGACGCTCGTTACAGGAACTTTTTATTTTATTTTCTGTAGTTTTTTGCGTCGCCTGGCATGACGGTACCTGAGCATCGGCGCAAACTCGTGAGGCTGCATCCCTACAATCTTGGCACTCCTCGCCCTGCCTGCAGAACGCCGCATCATGCCGGTTCATTTTGCGGAAGTTGCCGACCAGGGTTGCCGACCAGGGCGAGTGTCTCGACGTGAGAGGAACGGTAACAAGCGGGGGCCGGGGTCGCCCACCCAGGCGGGTGCTCTAAACTAAACTTGGCTTGGGACCGGTTTTCGGCCCTCGGCTAGAGTCTCGCCACACCGACGTCCTCTGAGCCCTCTCTATGGCACCATCTTCTCCTGACCAAAGGGGTTTGCTCGAGGGCAAATAATTGTCAAAGAAAAGGCTCCGGAAAAACTAGAACTAAAGCTTTGGCCATTCTTGCCATTACAGTGACAACTATATAACTATTAAACTGAGGTCTCTGGCATTGCAGTAACAACAAACCTGACTTTCCGGCCAGCTCTGACGACTGAGAGACATGGAAACTGAACTTCTAAGCCAAGCCATGGCCGATAGCGCCCGGAATAAGATTCAAGGGCTTAGCTCTTTCCTTGACCAATCCAAAGCTCCAGACCTTGTGTGGCTTGTGGCGGCCTGAGCCTTCATGCATTCTCGATTGCCCGTTCAGCGTCTCGCTAACTGACTACCGACATAAACTTCTCGTGGAGGTAGGATGCTAGCTGCCATTCGGGAGCATTTATTATTCGGCGCTTACTTCAGTTCACTCGGATTCACTCATCCGTGTGGGCCGAGGGTAGGCCAGTGTGACACCTTCAAGTTCCCCCAGCAATCACCGTATAACTAGATGCGCACCTTGCCCGAGCACAAACCCCTTATGCTCCCGACACCTCAGTATCCAGCTCATACCTCCGAGTCTCCGGGGGCAATTCATCATCCATGGTCCCAGACTTCGCCCTATCACACCCTCCAGGGCCCCAGGCCGCAAGTTCTGGCAAAGCAGCCTCATTAGCGAGCAGGGATCGACGCTTCCCCCGGAACCGATGAACCCGGCAGCCCAGCAGTACAAGGCCCACGACCCCAAAAACACCTCCCAGAACAGCCCTTGCAATAGTGCCCGCTGTTGGCCCACTGGCTGGCGGTTCGCTCGGCTCTGGTAGTGGGGTTGTTGTTGCTATCTTTGTTATTCTTGCTGCTGGGGAATTGTTATTGCTCCCCGGAATTTAGCGTAGGACGATATTGAACCCGTTGACGGGCGCAGCATAGACCATGACTGTAGATGACCTCACGACTGTCAATGTTGGGTTTGCGAAAACGCCGTTGTCGAACTGCAGCGGCAGTTCTTGGCGCTCAGGCGCGCAGGCGCCTTACCGCTCCAGGTTTGGCTGGAGCGCAGGGGCCTTGGATCATGTGCTCTCCCCACACACAAGGAGCTTCCATTTGTATATAACTGGGGAGTGCGAAGCACTCCCCTTTTCTACCAAATCAAGTCACTTTGCAACTGCACTTCCGCTGCTCCTGAGCCCCTCGTTCCTCAGTCAAAACGTTCCACACGGAGGATATAAACCGAGCGAATTTCCATGGGAGCTATCGGAAATGGCTCTTATGAACCGTGTAAATTGGAGGTGACGCAAGGGAGCTTGAGTGGTAATAACAATCAAGTGATAGAGTCTTAATCACGGGTAGATGAGGAAACCTAAACGTTACGAGGCCACAAGCCTAGAGACAAACGACAGAAATAATACTTGATAGTCAGCTTGCGGAGTCAATATTCCCACACGCTGTTACCTGACGTAATATCGTGGAATCGCCTTTACCGTAAGGAATTTCGTACTGGTGTCTCCCTGACCGCGACAGCTGAAACAAGCTATAGTAGAGCGCTTAGCTCATAGAAAGCTTGCCTAGAGATGGATGGCTTATCATAGGACAGGCTCATGTCCACGGCTCGCATTTCCCCGCCGATTCGTTCCATGCAATCCCACGGCCACTCGCTCGGTCTCGCCTCGCCAGGCTTGCCATAGTCGCTAGGATCAAAGGTGATGTGTATTTCGCGAAGGGGTACGCCCCGGTGAACGGCGGTGTGGACGAATGTCCGGAGCCACGTTTCTTGCGGCTTTTGGAAATCGAAATAGCTCTCGCTTTGCTCCTCTTCAGCATGAAAAGACCAGATAAACTTCCGAAGGTGAGGAGCAAGAAGCTGAGCTTCGGTGCCAGCCTCACAACCTGTGGCCCAATATGAGAGGCCAAGCTCTTCCAGCGCGGTGAACTCGCTTAGATCGAAGTCTGCCATACTGCATTCGGGAAGAGAGCCGATAAGAAGCGTACGAAGAGTTTCTCTGTGGGGAAAGACGGCATTGGCCATGGCTGACAATGTCCATGGACCGGTTCTGTTGAGACGCAGAGAGCCAAAGCTAAACTTTTCAAGCATGGCTGGGAAAAGTAAGAAGCGCCCGAGGTTTTGCGAGGTGTCTTGGAAGTTACTCAATATAACCGATGTGACCGAAGCAGAACGTATCTAGCGCAGCGACTCCAAAGTCAGCTTTAACATAGCCAAATTGGCCCAGGAAATTACCAGGACTTAACCCACCTTGAACGCGCTCTCAGGCAGCGTGAAGCCAGTAAACGAAATGCCAGCTAGGTTCAATATTTTCAGGCGAGCTGCATCGCGAAGCATGTCGATCGTTGTTTCCAGAGATAGCAAGCCCGATCCCGGCATCAACGACAGCTCCTCCAAGGAGGTCATGTTTCGTACTGCAGTCCGGATAAGATGCCAAGTCCATTGGTAATCCAGCGCAGATGGCTCTACGGGCCGGAACTCGTTGATGGCGTTGTCCCAAACACTAGGTCTTGAGAAGAAACCTCCGTCAATCTGCAGGCATTTGGTCCTTACAAGCCAGGTGACAAAGTCTTCAGCAGTCCTCGGCGGTGGATCGCTATCATAGGCACCAATATGGACATGCAGAACTCGACAGTTCTCTCGAAGTGACGAGTCTTCGCTGAGTGTCCTCCGCAAAAGTTCGGTACCTCTCGGTGATGCGCCCGGGAAGTTGGGACCAACCCAGCCAGCGGCGACTTCAATGTGCCGGTACAGGCACGGGGTGGCTAGGCGATGGAAGCGGTGACAAACAAGCATGACCGAGATCGAGTTCCTGAAATATTTGTCGAAATCCGGGGCCCACCAAGACCGGGTGGGGTAGCGAACCACCAACCCGAGAATCTGCGCCAGTAGCTCGTCCGGTAGATCATGGATCTTTGGCATCGGATAGGAAATTGTAGGGAAAGATTGGGAAATTTGATTATATAGCTCAAGCAGACACCAGAGACCCCAACGGACCCAACGGTGGGGAGTGTATTAGTCCTGTTTGGTCTTTTCGAGCCCAAGACTTGGGCTGAAGCTTTGCGAGACGTTGCTGTGGCCCAAGCTTTTGGAAAGCGGGGAGGTGTCTCACGCCCCACGGTTGTTAGAAGTGGCAGAGATCTGACAGCTTGGGTGGGTGGGGGTGAAAACTCACATGACACACTTGCAGACAAGTCGCTGTACAAGAAATCAGTTGCCCCCGCATTGGTTGGGCCGACTGTCAAAGCACGGGCACGGGCCATGCGAATCAAATTCATGCCGTCTGGTACCCAGCAAATGTCAGGACCTGCTGTCTGTCATGACCCCACAGTGCGGTCTAGATCAGCCTGTCCGATATATGAAAGAAAATATCAGAGGGGGCAAGTGCCGATGCCCTGGTCTGGGTATGGAGCACGACAGAAAACTGGCGATTGAAGCCGTGGTCGGTGAAGCCGTTTCCTTCTCCCTCGATCCTGTCATTTGCCGACACCTCTTCAATACAGCATTTGAGCTGGGGGGTAGGTCTGAGCGGCATGACGAGGCGCTCGTTTTATTCACTACAACCCATCATGTCGCCCACAATGGGAAAGGGCACATGCATCTCCGCTCAATTCTCCTAAGGTTAAGTGTCTAGCTGATCGCCGGAGGGGATTACATCATCATCCAGTTTAACATTATTTCCCGATGATCCAAGTTATTCAAAGCAATCCAGCATGCTAATGGGCCTCCGACTTCCGAGAATACCTTGCCACACTTCTGTTCGCGCGCCGCTTCATAAGAGCAAACTCACAAGTTAACGAGGACGCGCGATGACAGGCGTGTCTCTAGTTCGACACACGCTGACAACACAGACAAGCTTGATGTCTATCACTACCCGTTTGACCCTCTCAATAGATAATGAAATACGGCTATTATCGCTTCCCCCTTTCTCTCTTTTCCAGTTCGTTTTGATGGCCGGATGGGTGACATCGACACAGCCCCCGCCAAGCCAGAGTTCATAGACGGTGAATGGACACGCTGCGGTCATGGACTGGACGAGGAGTATGACATTGGGTTTTGAAAGAAAGCGCCATGTGGCACTTAGTCCTTATCTCCCACCTCTCGAAGCGCCTCCTCGTTGTTCAATCCCTCCCAGCGCTGTCTCACGTTCTGAATTATATCCACCTTGCGTGCCTTGAACCCATGCACATCGTCCCTCTCAACAGCCAGGGGCGCTTGTCTGAGATCATTTTTGCAGAACCCGATATCATGTGCATGCTTCTCCAACGCCTCATAGATATCCGTCGGCGTCTCCGAGTAGTCCAGGGGTTCCTCCTCCTCGTTCCCAGCTGTCCTGGCACCTCTCCTTCATTCAGGAGTGCTGCCGATGGCAAGTACTCCGCCGAAGAGCACCCGCCCCTCATAATGAGACTGCAGACCGCGTACAGCCACTTCTCCGAAGTGGAAATATACACAAAAGAAGGTGGGTCTTCGTTGTTGAATGCGCTGTGCAACTGGTGGTGATGATCGTTCTGACAAGTGACCTGCACAGGCACCCTTTGTCCCTGGCCGGTTATTGGCTCTGCTCGCAGTATCACCACTGACGCGGGCGCTGAGCAGAGCGTACGTCTTATCGGGTCTTGGATCTCTGACTGTTTGGCCAACCATATGGGATGCACGCCCACCTCCCACGCCCTGCTCTCGGACAGGGTGCTCGATGTAACATGTGGGAAAAGCCCATCTCTGCATATCAACCGTGGAGGTGACTGCGGTACCTATGCAGCTCTAAGCCAAAGTTGGGGCGGTAACGTGACCTTGGCGCTGACGGACTCGAATATTGTTCAGCTGCAAACCGGCATAGCGTTAGAGCTCTTTCCACGAACCTTCCGAAATGCAATCTAGATGTGCCGCTCGCTCAACATTCCCTACCTGCGGATCGACTCGCTGTGCATCATACAGACCTCCAAGGCCGGACGCGGTAGTGCTGGCCCTCCGTAGTGCCTCCATATATTATGCTGGAGCCCCGGTGGTGCTAATGAGTCGAAGAAGTGGCCAAGCAGAGGCGAGGGAAGCAGTGAACGGAGCAGGGATGAAACAAACCACCGTGTTATCAGTGGCGCGATGGCGCGCTCTTGGACGAGAGGTTAAATACCCGGCGCAATAAGCCCCTTCTTTCTGATATTTCCCTTCCGCACCTCGCCGCCGAGCAGTCCATCCTTTTGTCAAACTCAGCTTCCCAGCTATATGTGTCCTCGTCGGGGGCCCCGTGGTCCCAACACTCCACCAGAGTGGTGCTTCTGATGGCTCCACTGCGCTGATGCACTGTCTTGATTGCGACGTTGAGTCCTTCCGATAAGCTCGTCGTTGAGAGCCGTTGCAACGGTTCCGAAGAGATACCATCCATCTCAATCCATTCATCAAAGACCGCTTCCCTCGGCATTATCGAGCGGACGGGTTCGACCAAAGCCTGGCAGCTGAGCACAGGTGGGCCGCATGCGAGACTGCTCCGGCGAGATCTTGGGCTGAGCCGGTGGGTGTGACGCTGGTGATGAAGGTCGATCGGCCTCCGAAGATGACTAGGTAGCCGCTGTGCGGCTCGCAGTCGATAAAGTGGTCGAAAGAGCAAGCTCGATGCCGTTCGCTGGCTGGAGAACCGCGTGAATCCCGTTGTGGCCAGGTTGTTCTCCTCTTGAGGCCCCATGCAGGCTGCTAGCGACGGAGAACATGGGAGATGTTGGCCGGGGTGTGGCTCCTCAATATTCTCCTCCATCCCGTGTGTTACTGCAAGATGCCAAGGTTTTAATGATCCGCGATCCCGCCGTTACCAACACGGAGCTGGGGTGGCACGTGCTGGAGAGGTGGTAACTGGTAGGGCTTATGGCTTTTTAGAATCACGTACGGGGTACTACTGCTGACGAGGTGTCGGAGCGGTGTGGCCGCCGAGAGCCTTGCCATTGACTCACGGTGGACGCCCACATGCCTGAGCCACGGCCATGGTGCCGGAATCGCGACGCCACAGGTTAGAAGTTGCCTACGGGGATTAGCTGCGGCTAGGCTTGACCGGCACGCTCTGACGAGGGAAGAGGGATCGATCAGCAGTATAAGATGGCGACATCATACGAAAATGATGAATAAACAAGAGTTAGTGATGGCCAGCGCGCATCCGATCTTCATCGGCCGCGTCAGAGGGGCGCCCAAAAGCGTGTGCCGAGAAGATCCCCAACAGTGACTCAGTGTAACGTACTCAACGACCTCGTTCCCGGGTCGGACTAGGCGCCACAAGATTTCGGATTTGGATGCTATAATATGAACAAGGCGCTTAGGCAGAAAGCCCGCGTTCCCGGATTCAAGAGACTGACAAGTTGGGTGAGAAGATGTGCATTGCTGGAGCCATTGTTTCCAGAGCCCGGGCTGGGATGCTGTTGTGTACCCGACCTGAAGAACATCTGGATCATTTGAGTGCTGGCCCGATTGTCTCGGTACTAAAAAGTAACGGCGATCGTAAACTGAGCGTTCCATTTCTGGTGGCATGCGTGTTCGGCGGCGCTGGATGAATTGCGGCAGGGCTGGGTGGCTGAAATTGATAGTTAGATGGGGCCTTAGATCGCCAAGGGCCGCATCTGCGCGATATCGAATGGGAGATAATATGGTCGTGGTGAGAGAGTAATCGCGCCAGCCCGCCTGACCCGCGGTCTGTTCGTAGCAACGAACCTGATCCATGAAGCCGTCGAGTGTGAGAGCCAGGGAAAGCCAAACATGCAAACGCGCTCTCGACCCCGCACTCCGATCCCGGGCTGAAACCTCATGGTAGTGTGGAGTTGGCCCGCACAGGCTTGGCAAGCTGTAGGGGGCAGTCATGAATGACAAGTCAGCCCCGGGATCAAACGTCAATAAACGCCTGAGCACATTCGCAACGGTTTCGAACAGTGAAGTGGTTAGATGGTATCGAAGCGGCGTGGATGCAAAGAAGATGGATCACTACGATCTCCTATCGATTTCCGATCCAAAGCCATGGCCCTAAAATAAGGGAGTGGCGTGCTGGTTGCGGCCACCTCTGTCTGTACCAAAGATGTCCCGGAGGTTACAGGTGCGCTTAAGACAGTAACGACAAGATCGCATTTCTTCTCATCGTTATTTGAGGTATGCGCTGATGTAGGCAGATCAGACAATCCGATGACGTCAACGGGCACAGAGCCGTCCTTGACATGCAACCATTTCGGGAAACGCCAGTCCGATCCCGCTTCGACGCCATCTGCAAAGGGTATCAGTCAGCCAAATACAGTCAAAAGTTAGTCTGCTCTGTTGCAAGAGTGGGCATGACATACTGTACTCGAGATACACAAACTCAATGAACACGGCCGCCCACGTCATGATACCCACAATCTGACCAAACGACCAAGACGTAAAGTCGACAAAAGTGCTCGAGAAGATGGAGTAAAAGTAATAAAACTCAACGCCCAGACAATACAAGATGCCCGAAGCAACCAACGTGTGGCAGACGACTCGGCAGATGGTGTGGATGCGTTTGAGATGGCGTTGATGGCGATCAGAAAGGGGTCCCTCCTGGTTGGCGAGTTTACCTGCAAGCCACCCCGTAGCTGTGTCCCACGCACTGGTCGAGTCCGTCAGGACCTTCCACAACACCAGCAGAACCGCGATTGTGTCCAAACCAGGCAGCGTGCCAAGGAACGCCTTCCGAGGGTCACCATATCCTTATATGTTGAGCCCCATACCTGAGCAAAAGGTTTCAACACCGTTTCGACCGCAGGCAGATAGCCAGCTGCCTCCACCCACCGCTCTAAATGGAATGCCGTCCCTGTCGGCGTACACGACATCGTGGGCCAGATAACCCCCGGTAGCGGAGGCCAGAGTGACAGTGACAATGGACAAGATGATGATATACCAAGACTTCTTGCCAAACGTCATGAGCGTGTAGAGCGTGAGCATAGTAGGGATGAGACCGTTGAGGCTCACGAGGAGGAGGAAGATCTTGTCGTTGTATGTGATCGTGTCGAGGTCCTTGAAAACCACGACGGCACACCCGATTTGGGGTGCGGTTGCGAGATAGCACTGTGCCTTGCGAAAGTCGGCGAGGGCCGCGTTGATGATCTTCCACTGATCTCTGGCCTTTCCGAGAAGGTGTGTGTAAGATGGAGATGATGCGGCTGCTTTGCGGTCTAAATAAAAGACGGCGAGAAAAAGGGACGCAAGAAAGCTTAGGCCGGCAAGGGCGATGAGACATTGGAGGCCGTAGGAGAGAAGAATCTAGGACTCTTTAGGTCACAAGCTCGTTGGGGGGCAACTCTCCGGACATACGCCGATACCCGCAATGTCGGGATTGACTGTCTGGACATTTCACGAGCAAATCGACTGCCAACAACGTCCCACGCCCGCGGCCGATAGTTGATAGTTATCAGTCAGCAAATTGCCCACGTCGCAAACAGCTTGTGCAGCGCACTCGGGCTGTGATGCGCAGTAACTGCCTAGGCAAGTCGGGATGATGGACCGGAGGCGTAGCGATATGGGGTCGGTAGTGGCGCTGGACGACACGTAACCGACATTAGAGAGGTTGGCGGGTAGGATGCCGTTGCGGACGTTGCGCGTGACGTTGGGGATAGCAAATAGCCCAAGAAGCCTCCCGACCCCAGGAATACACCCTTCGGTGTATCGCAGAACATGGTCCCACCTGGGCCGGTGAGTTTTGGCTCATCGTAGAAGTCCTGGAAGTTGCGGTCTGACAGGAACTCGAAGATGTGTGTCGAGGCATCGACCGCCGGAAACGGAGGCACCTCGGTGCCGGAACGTGCTAGATAGTATATGCGTGCCTGACGTCAATGTCTGCCGTAGACATGTAGGTAAAGCGCCGTTTTGGGAAGACGAGGTGAAGCCAAGCAAGAGAAACACCTTCCCACCGCGGGTCTTAAGGCTGGGGCAGCACTTCGATCCCATTGACGCCAACGACGTGAAACCCGCCACAAAGCGTAGTAACAAATTCTAACCCAATTTGGACGACTTACCAGCATTCGTTGCTGCGGCCTTAAATTGCGAGCATGCGGTTGGCGATCCTTACTCGACCAAACAAAAAGGCCCGTGCCGTTTGACGACGCTACGGTGAGGATTTGGCGGAGGCTCCATCATCTCGGAGGTAATGAATTCGTCGTCTGACCGCTCGAACTGCGAAGATGATGTAACAAACGAGGTAAAGGAACCGATGTAGTTTTTTTGGCAGCGGACTTCAGCAGTTGAAGAAGGAAGCATGAGGCGAAAGATGGATGGAAAGACGCCAACCGCGGCCGCGTCCACTGCCTGCTCGAGACCCAGGGATAGTACCTCCCCTTGGCAGTGGGCCCAGCCCAATCGCCTACCCCGGACCTGCCCAAGGTTCCTTCCTCGTCTTTGCAATTGAGCCCCTGGGCTCTTCAAAGGGCAACAACAACCCCCACTAACCCAACCGCGGCAATCACGCCATCAATAAACCCCGTCTGCCTCGCTCCTGCAACGCTCTTAGGGCGGTACTTTGCGCCCCAGCTGATCCCAATCCACCCGCACCATTCGTCCTAGTACCGGCAGTTCCATCGTCACCACCAGCCCCACCCCGGAACCCGTTGCCGCCGCACCTCCCCCACTTCTCGCAGCAGGGGCACAAATGTAGCTACCTATCAAACCCCCTCCCAAAATCCTCCGCATAGCTCTTGACCTTCGGGTAATTATTAATCCAAAACGGAATCCTCGGCCACTTCTCCGACTCCTATAAGGCTGCCCTTTGAAAGAAGGCGTAAGCTGTGGTCTGGGGCCCTGGGAGCCCGCGTATGTTTGCACGCGTCGGTAATTACTTTAATGGGCCATCGTGCAAGCTAAAAGGCGAATGTGCTGCGTACCTAGTACCTGGGTAAATACTACGTGTTTACATGTAGACTATTATCGACCTGGTCAAGGTTCAAGGGCCCGGGCTGTTCTGATGAGTAGCTACCTAGGTAGTTCTCTCCATTACTGACCTACTACCTACCTACTCGGGTTTGTTCGTCACAAGATCCCACAAGCTGACCCCGACCGCATTGAGCGGAACAACAGGAGTCAGCGCGTACGCTCTCTTCAGGATATCCCGCTCCACATCGGTGGTAGCCATCGCAAGAATATCTTCAAAGTTGTAAGCCCCAGCACTCAAATCGTCCTGTAGAATGTCTTTGGTCACATGGAGGAAGTTTTCCCCAAACCCAGCCGCCCGCAATGCTAACGGAGGACCGCCCTTCAAGTTTTGTGCCAGTAAATTAATCGCAGAGACATCAATGCCATGAGAAGCCAGAAGATACCTCATCACACCACCGAAGTTCGAGGCCCGTCCCCTAACAAACTTGGCACGGATCCCCTTGTATCCGTGGCGCATCAGCATCTCAACAACCCTCAAGTAATGCTCTTGTATGGACATGATATGTCGGGCCGATGAATGAAGCCGCTGGATCCGTTCGGGAACTTCGTCCTGGCATCCGCCCAGAAACCTACGGCGAAGAGAAATATACGCCTGGATCACCCCCCGAAGCCACTCTGGTCGATCTTTTGGGCCGTTATCCAGGTTTAAAATTATTTCTAGGATATCCTCTATATCGCTGAAAGTCCAGTCGTGCTCTCTGTCAAAGTCCAAATGTGAAGTGTATTCAGAGGTAAGTTGCCATGGTTTTAAAACCAAAGTGTCCTGGAGGTTCAATACGTGGTATGAAGAAGCCCAGGACAGTCGCAGGAGCAATCCCAAGCATCGTTCGCTATTCCCTGTCGCAATGGCAGGATCAGCACCAAGGTCCAGGAGGCCGGCAACGGTGTTTATGAGCCTGCGTACATCTTCGAGCCTTGTCCAATGGCCCTTCAAGGCAGTCTGGAGCAGTGTATCGTCGCCAAAGGCCGTACCCGGCAAAGGATGCAGGTCAAGATTAAGACCACCGGAGACGATAGTGCATTCAAGGCTATCGAAATCACCAACCGAGGCCCAGTGATGGAGCAGGGAGGTGCTGCATAGATATTCCAGCAGTTCCCTGCGCCCACGGCCCCTCAGAAGTGCTCTGAGCACCCCGTGCGCACGGTTTGAGATTGCGGTCTGAAGAACGGGGGTACCATCTGCCTCCATTGATGACAACCACCTCACCATTTTCGGCGACTCGAACAGCACGGCGAAGTGCAACAACTTCGTAGCCATTCGAGTATCAAACACGGGACGCGACGGTCGATTCATACAGGCAGAGAGATAGTGGATGACGCTCGCAAAGCTTCGAGCCCAGCGCTGCCCCGTCAGCTCGGCACGGAGGAGGGCCACATGGTTGTTGGAAATTGACCAGGCCACTGTTGGCGATATTCGCCATATGGTGCCTGTTTCCTCGTCAACAATCAGGTCATCGGCCTCGGTGGGCATCTGGCTTTGAGTCCAAAGCATGACATCAAACTTGGGGTTATTGTACACCCTCCGCCACAGCTGATAGATTTGAGACCCCTGCTCGACCCATGTCGTGTGTGGTAGCCAGTGGCGAGAGGCATATGGTAGAAAGTGGGAGAAATCGATATCTTGTTGACGACGATGGCGGTTCCAGGCGTCGGCTAAAGTCCTGTTGATATCCATGGTAGACCTCTGCTGACTTTGGGTCGACGTGCTGCCTCTTAGTAGCATCAAAGCCAGCTTTCCTGCTATTCCCGATGGACCTAGCGCGTCGTCCAAGATCCTATCGGTCAACTGCGCCGCAGCCACGTTTGGTGCAACAGATGTAGAAACCTGGGTTTCGAAGATGCCGTAGTTGAGATAAGTAACGGCAACCTCCCCCATGAAAATGCTGGCTTCTTCCGCCAGGAAGTGCCATGGTGGCGGATCTTCCCCCTCTGGATCACGGCTGAGAAGGAACTGGAGGACGCTCTGGTGAATGAGTCGTACTGAAAGTTCTTCCTCATCCACGGTGATAAGGCTTCCGCAACAGCCGATGGTCGCTCGGACGTCATTGATCAGTCGGTCACGGCGCCATTCCGGATCGTTCGGTGTAACACTCAGGGCCTCTCGCAGCTCATTAACGGTTAGTGGTCGATGGGCAGCAGATATAAGCTTCAAAAGGGGGCCCTGGTACTCTGTCTTGCCCTTGCGATTTCGTTTCAGGATTCGTTCAAAGGTAGCATGGAGATCCTGGGGGAGGTCTTCAAGAGCAGATCGGATGGCCTCGTCACTCTCCTCCTCGCTCAATGATTGTATCTGCAGAGCAACCCAAAGAAACCTAATCGACGGTGGTAAGTACTTGACACTAAACGAAGACAAAGACATCCGACTGTTCACTTACATGCCGTTTGCGCCGCGAATAAGCGCGTCTCGGATCTCGACGGCAAGCGCAGGATCCCCAACTTTCAGCTTCCCTCCTGAGATTCGGTCCTGAATCTCTGCATTGATGAAGCTGACAATATCCGGATTGTTCTCCGCCATGTGCATTGTTGCCCACTCGCCCATATTCCGCTCTGTGACCAGTCCTTCATGAGCCGTGGAACGAACGGACACACAGCAACTGAAATTCAGCTCTCTCCGCAGGCGCTTGATCCATTGTAGGGTTTGTTGAGCCTCATCAGCGGGACACTCGTCCAAGCCATCAACAAGGCAATGGATCTTGCGGTTCCGGGGAAATACTTTCGACACTATCGCTGTGATGTACTCGAGACTAGGCTGTGCCCTCGACTCGTCAATCAAATCGTCCATGGTCGAGTCTTCGATGCAGAACTTTAGGAGTTGCCTGAACAGGCAGCCGAGAATGGCCCGAACAGTTAGGCCTTCTGGGATGTCATGTCGACAGAAGACATAGATAGTTGCCGAGCCATCGTCGGAAAGATGAAGCTCCTCGGCAATATTAGCCATCGTAACGGACTTTCCTGAGCCCAACTTGCCCAACAATACCAGCATCGAGGGACCATCTCCTTGTTTCCATTGGCCGTAGGTATCATTATTGACGAATATTGTCGAATTTCCCAGCTTCCGCCACTGCTTCCATGGCGTTTCAAAGTCCATCTTGGAACAACTGTCGAGAAGATTCAACCGGCGTTTGAATCGGCGCTGGTGTGACTCGGATGCGCGTGACATGCCGACCAAGGCTCTGAAGTTGCTGTTTTCCCGGGCTTCATTTTCGATCGTCTGGGTGCTGAGAAGATTAACTTCTTCCAAGATACACCGCGCCCACTTCTGAAGCTCGGCTTGCGCGGTCCGCAGAACAGACTCGTCCAAGGAAGCCGCTAGTTGACCGAGCATGGACTTCTGACTGAACGATACAAAATGACGGCAAACGGTGGTGATGACGGTGAAGTAGTGGCACAGGGCTCCCCTGAGGCTCGCTGATCGAGGGTACAAGAGGGCCATGGACTGGTATCTCGGCGAGGAGCGGCCAACTTCCATGAAGAAGATGGAGATTCTCTCCAGATATGAAGTGAGCCCAACCACCATCTGGAGTGACAGTCTGATCAAGGACCAGATTCCTGCTGCGAGAATGTTCTGTGAGGCGCCGACAATGACATCCCCCAGAGCTGCATATTGCTGCGTCGTCTGAAGCACGCTGGTGAAACGGGGACCCAAGCATCTTGCAGCGGATCTTCCTTTGAAGCGGACGTTCAGCTCAGCCGTGAAGCGCATGACGTCTTCGGGCTGTGGCGCCGATCGGAGGGCCTGACTCCGGAGGGTACGGAACGTCGATTTCTGGTCATCGGGAAGAGCTTGCTCGAATTTGGATATTGCCTGAGCGAGCACAACTTCCGGACTGAGTGCGGCGGCCGAACGTAGTGCGAGCGACATGATGGTCGTCAACGACTCGGAGAGCAAGCTCCCGACTTCCCTGGACACGGGTTCGTTTTATCTTGGTCGCCTTGGTGTAGATGGCGAAGCGCGCCGACAGAGTCGAGCTGCACGGACCCGGAGACACGGCTGGTGACGTGAGGATCTTGAGATGCGGTTGCGTGGAATGGAAAAATATTTGTGCGAGAGCCTTCCCCTTCCCAGCAGACAGAAATGCGCCCAAGGCAGACGTCATGCCTTCGGGCGCAAGCTACGCACCCCGCACATTGTGTTGGGATTTGACTGGCCAGGTCATGTGCGTCGCGGAGCATCTCAAACTGTGCAGTCCCAAGTGAGTTGAGCCAGTAAGAAACCTCGATTACCTACAAGAGTATCAATTGAGAAGGAAAGCACGCTCCTGCTCAGCCCTTTTTCCCGTTCTGAAAAGGCCTTCCTGCAATCTCCAACAGGCTGTCAAATAGAATCAAGGCCTTGATATTCCGGAACAAAACCCGTATGGGAGTTTCAACAGTCTCTTTAAACACGGAGAAGAGGGGCATTGCTATAGCCAGAGCCTTCGGAGGTGGGTGTTACGGTAGGCACCCATGAGACCCCTCCTTCCACAACTGCGCTCTTTCCTTTTCAACTTGCAACTTGGCCAGCCCAGCCAACTGAGACTTCAAGTTCTCGAAATTTCCGGTGATCGCTTTTGATTGGAAGCGAGGAGGGAAGGAACCTCTGGCAGGAGTGGCGATTGAGCCCCACTGTTGGGGCGCCGTCAGGCCACTAACGGTGATAATTCCCGGAATGTCGTGGCGAATCTTAGAGCAGCGTGCTGCAAAACGCGGAGAGACAGGTCCGATGCTTACTGGCTCCCAGAGTACGAAATCAACCACCGATAACGGCAGGATATCGGGCAGACTCAATTCCAAGATCTCGTATTGACATTCAATCGGGTCGGTATCCGTGATCCGGAGGCCTGGAGCCGCTCCGTCGGTGCTGTGCTCACCGTCACCTGGGTCTTTCCATCACGCAACTGCCCTGCTACCCGCTACCCATGCGACACACCACTCTCGGTGTGGGCAAGCAGGGACCCACAAGTCCCAATTGGCGTGTCATTCGCAGGCGCATCACGTTCAGCAACCCCGCACGTACACGTGTACAAAGCTGTGTGGTATCTTTCGGCGGTCGACATGCGGCGCGGCCCGCCAGCCTGGCTTCCGAAAGTTCGGCCGAAAAAAGGTTGGGGGGTACATGGCAGGTACTTGGACATGTGGGCTGGCTGAAAGCAGGTGCATGCACGAGCTGCGGTTGACAGGCCACATGCAGATGATAGCAGCGAGATATGCAGCAATCCGTGCATTGCTCGCTCCGCTGCAAGAAGTGGCTGCGGCCATGTACAGGATGGGAATAATTAGACTCGCGAATCGGCGCGGGGAGCTATTGGACGGCCACGTTCAACTGCCAATTTGTTGGCCTGCTGCTTGGCATTGCCTACATCTGTTGCTCACGAACACCAACACTGGATTCCATTGGGACGGGACGGGACACAAGGCTGCAACAATGACCATGACAGCATTAACGCAACAAGCCATCAAAGTTGTCTCGGCAGGCAAGGTGGCCGTCGTCAACGATGCGCCGCTTCCCTCGCTCAAGGACGGCGATATCCTCGTCAAGATCGCCTGCGTGGCTATCAACCCCGGCGACGGCAAGTCGCTCGCCATGTCGCCGACGCCCGGCGCGCTCGTCGGATCCGACTTCGCGGGCACTGTTTTTTCCCTGGGAAACTCCAACATTGGTACCCTGAAAGTGGGAGATGGTGTGTGCGGGTGCCTATTCGGCAACAACCCGTTCCGCGTCGACAATGGTGCCTTCGCCGAGTACGTTGCCGTGCCTGCGGGCCTGGTGTTCCGCATCCCGGAGGGCATGGGTTTCGAGGAGGCCGCGACGCTGGGCACGGCCTTGGCTACGAGCGGCCTGGCGCTGTATCATGTCCTGAAGCTGCCGCTGCCGTCTCAGCCAGCCAGCAAGCCTGCCTTTGCGCTTGTTTACGGCGGCGGTACGGCGACCGGGACGATTGCCATTCAGCTGCTGAAGCTGTGCGTGTTTTCTTCCATTTTACTTTTCCTAGGTCTTTAAAGGGCATGAGCTGACAATCATAGCTCCGGATTCATCCCCATCGCGACATGCTCTCCCCGCAGCGCCGCGCGAGTCCTTGGCCTCGGCGCGGCAGCCACGTTCGACTACAAATCGCACACGTGCGGGAGCGACATCCGCGAGCACACGCACAACCAACTAGCCATAGCCATGGATTGCATCACTGACACAAGTTCCATGGCCACGTGCTACGAGGCCATCGGCAGCGCGGGCGGCAAATACGTCACGCTCAACCCCTTCCCGCTGCGAACACACACGCGTCGGAGCGTCAAGCCCGACTGGGTTCTCACGTACACGCAGTTTGATCAGCCGATTGGCTGGCAGCGCCCCTTTAACTTTGACCCGCGCCCGCAGGACAAGAAGTTCGCCGAGATGTGGTATGAGGCTGCGTCACAGCTGTTAAAGAAGGGTCTCATAAAGTCGCATCCATACCAGAAGCGTGAAGGGGGGTTGAACGCTGTTCCGGAAGGGGTCGAGTCGGTGTGGAAGGGGGAGATTGTGGGACAGAAGCTTGTTTACTCGATTTGACCCAAGTCACCTCGCTGTCCCCAAGGCATAGGTAGCCGTTGGGCACATACTAGGAGAGAAATTGACTTCTTGTAATATTCATTCAAGAAATTTGTGCTTCATTATTCTGAGTCATTTAAACCTCTAGCTTTCCCGTGAAAATTCAATAGAAATAAACTCCGCCCATCCAACACACCATCCGGCTGCAAAAGTGCACATAATTTCAAGTCAACGCCACCGTCTCCCCCAAATAAGGAAACACCACCGCCTGCCCACGCTCAATGAGACCCTCGAGATACGCCGTAATAAGCGGATCGATCCCAGTCTCAATCGCAGCGGCGATCCACTCGTCCATCGGCACCTCCTCAAACACCCCACCGTACCTCTCCTCCATCCGCTGCCGGAAGCCCGAGACGGGAGTTTTCACGCCGCTCGAGTGGTGGTGGAACGACAGCCCCGTGCTCTTGCCTTTATCACTACCACCTCTCGCCGTCCCTGTCGCCAGCGCCACCGCCGCAGCAGCAACATCCGCCCCTACGACTTCCACCTCCTGGAAGTCAAAGTAGCCCTCGGCTTTCACTTCTCCTTTTTTACCTCCCCCTTCCACACCATTACGAACACCACCAACCGCAACATGAAACGCGGGCGTCTTCCTCATAACCCTCGAAAACCTCAGTATCGCATTCAGCGCATCGCTACTCGGGGCCTGCGCCCCCACCACAACACACGGCCGATGAATCTGCACCCTTGGCAGCTCCCGCCCCATCACCTGTGTCAACCGCTCCAAAAAGACCTCACTAGCCCATTTGGAAGCCGTGTACCCATCTGACCCGTCGGTTGGTGGCCTGTACTTCGCCACAGACGCCGGCAAGGGTGTGGTCGTGCCAGACAGCAGGGCCACGCGGCTTGTGGAGAGGAGGAGGAGGGGGATTTGGTTTGGAACCGCGAGCGAGGCGAGGAAGCGCGTTGAGTGGACGTTGGGGACGCGAAGGGACGAGTATTTGTTGAGGCAGTGGCCGTTGGCGCCGGCGTGGATGATCACGTCGATGGTGGTGGAGAGGGTGGATGTTTCGGAAGGGGTGAGGCCGAGAGTGGGGGAGAGGAGGGTGCCGGTGTAGGTTGTGATTTTATTATCGTCGTCGGAGGGGATGAGGTGGGCTTCGTCAGGGGAAATGGCGACGCAGTGGATTTTGGAGATGGAAGTGTTGGTTGTGAGGGAGTGGAGGATGAAGCTGCCGAGGAAGCTGGTCGCGCCTGTTAAGAGGACCTCGATGCCGATAGTTTTGTGTTTGGGGGGTTTATTGTTGCGGGTGTGATAGCCGTCCACGCTGGCGTCTTGCAGAACCCAGTTTGGCACTGCTGTCTCGACATCCCATTTAATCTCGTCGTCTTCCGGCTGCCCGTCCCGCCGAAGGCCGATCTGCGCTGCCATCTGCCGCAGCGTGCTGGCCTGGTACAGATCGCGCGTGGACACCGCGACTCCCATGGCCTCCTTGATGGCCGCCTGCAGCCGCATGAGGAGCAGCGAGTTGCCCCCGCACAGAAAGAAGTCCGACGTGGGTGTGATGCGACCGGAGGTGTCAGTCCGGAGGACCTTCTCCCACAGGAGGCGCAGCTCGCCCTCGGCAAGGGTGAGCTTCTCCGGATGCGCTAGTACAACAGCTCCCCGTGCCGGGAGCGGCAGCTCTGCCACCGCCTTGCGGTCGACCTTGCCGTTGCCGGTAGTAGGTAGCGCCGGCACAACCACAATCCGCGCAGGAACCATGTATTGCGGCAGCGGCAGCCGGCTCAACACCTCTTCCAACTCGATATCCACATCTTCCACCTCCATGTCCCGCCCCGACACCAACACCGCACGCGCAACCAACACCTCTTCCCGCAGAGACACCACCACGGCGCCCAACACTCCCTTAGCAGCAGTAAGCACGGCCTCCTCCACCTCGGTCAGCTCAATCCGCAAGCCGCGCAGCTTGACCTGTGTGTCGCCGTCCATCCGGCTAAGGAACACCAGCGATCCGTCAGCAGCGAGCCTGCCCATGTCGCCAGTGCGGTACATTGTTCTCGTCTTGTCAACCGCATCTGGGACGAACCGCGCAGCCGTCTCCTCCGTTAGGTTGAGGTAGCCGCCGTGTGCGACGCCAAGGCCGCCGATGCAGATCTCTCCAGTGTGTAGGACGGGGAGGGGGTCACCCGAGGGCGAGGTGATGTACACTGAGTAGTTGGGGAGAGCGCGGCCGACAACAGAGCCAGAGCCCCTGATGACATCGACCTTGTTACCCTGGGACACATTGTCGGATACTTCGAGAGTCTGAAACGTCGCCGCGGCCGTGATCTCGGTGGGACCATAGCAGTTCGTGAGCCGTAAGTCCGGCAGCGCGAGACGGTGGAAGGCTTGCAAGAGGGTATCGGTCACCACCTCGCCGCCAAGACAGGCGTGCCGCCAGTCTTTACTTCCGCGTAGCTCCGGCACGCCATATGCCAGCCAAGCAGCGTACTCACTCGGCGTGGCAATAGTCAGAGAGACGTGCTCGCGCGCCGCAAGGGCCGTCAGCTGGGCCGGGTCGCGCCGCCACTCGGCCGGGACGATGGCCAGTGTGCCGCCGTTGGCGAGCGCGCTGAAGATCTGGATCAGTGACATGTCGAACCCGAGGCTGCTCTGCTGCAGGACGCGCTCCCGCCCGAGCTTGAGAGCGGCTGTCTTCGCCGCGACGTGGTTTGCCAGGTTCGCCTGCGACAGGAGGATGCCCTTGGGCTTCCCGGTCGATCCGCTCGTGTAGAGCAGCACGGCGGGGGTGTCGTTGCGCGCGGTGCACGGAACAACCGCAGCTGGGACCGTCCCCGCCCCTATTTCCCTCTCAAGACGCACCATTGCTAAAGGGAATCCCCTACCACCACCAACCAACCCCTTAGCCAACTCCTCCGTCGCCGCATGAAACACAACATGCGATGGCTTCGCATCCTCAACCATCGCTATGTGCCTCGCAGCAGGCAGACTGATATCCAGCGGCTTATAAACGCCACCAACACACATCACCGCCAGCATCGCCACCACAAAATCCCCTGACGGCTCGCACAGCACCGCAACAACCGAGCCCTCACCAACTCCAGCCTGCACCAGCGCCTCCGCTCCGGCAAAAACCCTCGCTTGTAACTGCTTGTACTTAATCGTCCCCTCCCGATCGGTAATCGCAACCCCCTCGTCAAACAAGGCGCACATCTCCATTACCCGCCCCGACAACGTCCCCTCGCCCCACCCAAAGTCCACCTCCGGTCCTGTCCCCAGAGAAATTGCCTCCCTCACCCGCACAGAGTCATGCATCTCATAACTCCCCACCATTCTTTCCGGATCCGCCGCAACCCCACGCAACAACCGCAGATACGCCCCCAGCAGAACCTCACACGCTCCCGAGTCATACAGCGCGGCATGGCAGGTCATCTCCACCACACACGCGGCGCCCGTCTCGATGACGCACAGACTTATATCATACGGGTTGCGAGCGTCCTCAGCGCGGCACAGGGTCATGGTGCTTTCGCCCAGGGGGACGTCCATGACGGCGCCCTGGCGGTAGTTCACGGCGATTTGGAAAAGAGGGGTGTGGTTCGCTGCGCGGGGGGCGTGTACGGCGTCGATAATGGTGTCGAGGGGGATGGCGGAGTGGGATAGGGCGGAGAGGAACTTTTGGGAGGTGGTTTGGGCGAGGAGGCGGAAGGGGGTGGTGTGCAGGTTGGGGATGGCTGTGCGGAGAGGGAGGATGTTCATGAAGAAGCCGAGGGTGGAGGCGAAGGGGGAGGAGGTGCGGTTGGCGTCGGCGACGCCGATGCAGATGTCGGGGAGGGAGAGGTAGCGGGAGAGGAGGACTTGGAGGACCGCGAGGTGGCAGTGGAAGGGGGTGATGCGTAGGGATTGGCATGTCTTGCGGAGCTGGGCGGTTGTGGCTGCGTCGACCTCACGGCACGCGTACGAGGTGAAGTTGTTGGGCGGCGGCTCGGTAGGGCGAGTGGGAACGCTGGCTACCGGTAGGAGGGGTGGTGTCTCGGGGAGGGAAGCAAATTCTTCCTTCCAAAATTGGATATGGCTTTGGAAGGCGGTCGAGTTGACGAGGTGGATATGCTGTTGGGAGAATTCAATGCATGTGGGGGGCCGCTGGCCGAGGTTTTGTCCTTGGTAGGACCGGTTCAAGTCGCGGAGGAAGACAGCCCAGCTTGTAGCGTCCATGATGATGTGGTGGTAGCCGAAGATGAGGATGTGCTTCTTTGGTTCGAGCGAGATAACAGTCACCCCAAAAGTGCAGCCATGCCCAAGATCCCAGTTGTGTTGTTGGAAGAAGGCGACCTCCTTATCGATGTCGTTCTCGGTGCTGGCTTCGCGCTGGCTTACATGCTTGAATTTGTAGGTAGGTACTGCGAGGATTCCCTGCATGGGCTGGCCATCTCCGGGCTGCGTGTAGAAGGCCGTCCTCAGCGCTTCGTGCTGCTGGCAGGCCATGTCCAGGGCGTAGCGTAGGCGTGAGGTGTCGAGGTAGCCTTGAACCTCGTACTGGAACGTCATATTGTACGCGGTAGGATCGCTGACGTGTCGGGAGGCAAACCACAGGCGACATTGCGCCGGTGTCATCTCCCCGACGGCCACAAAGGAGCATGTCTTTTCCGATACCTCGTCCTCGACAGGCTCAGGGGTAAACACCATATTGTGCTTTTTGACTTCAGGGATAGGCGGGTCTTCTGGCTCAGGCGAACTCTCCAGGCCGGCCTTGACACCCTCGCTGGAGATGTAACTGATGTCCGACAAGTCATTCGTGTTGATGCTGGAGTCTCCATCCCCGTTGGTACTCCCGTCGGAGCTGGAGCGGGCCGAGTCCGAATCCGCATCAGCAGCACGTGCAGCGTTGCCGATTCCGTAAGGCTCAGAAGATATATCCAGATCTGGTACCGGTGGTGGTGCTGACAGCTCAGAAGAGGCACCATCGAGGTCCGGCGCCACCTTCAGCTCTAACCCCCTTTCCACCTTCACCACATCCCTTATCACCACATCCTTCCTCACCACATCCTCCTTCAACGCATCCCCCCTCTCACCTCTCTCCAAATCCAAATCCGCCAACACCCTCTTCGCCGCCCCTGTCGCAATCTGCGCAACCGTATCTCCCCCCAATATCTTCATAATCGACACATCCGCGTCCAGCTCCTTGAGGAACCACGTGCGAATCTCCACCGCAACCAGCGAGTCGATGCCCAAGTCAATGAGCGCCCTCGACCCATCAACGCTCCCCGCCGCAAGCTGTAGCATCGACTCCAGCTTGGCGGCGAAGGCCTTGTTGACGGCATCCAGTGCGGCGGCTTCGGAGTCTGCCTCCTCGACTTGCTGCCTGACGTTAGTGCTGGTGCCATTTGAGGAGTTATTACGGCGTTGGGCCTGTTGGGTGGCGATGGGCGGGAGAAAATGCGAGAAGCGCGGGTTGGACAGCCAGCCGGGCCTGCGATCGGGGTCAATGGGTTGCGTGAAGGGCTCGATGCCCATGATCAACTCATACGGCCGGTCGCTGTCGGGCTTTCCGGCTGCGATCGCCTCGGCAAAGGCGTGGTGCACGTCGGTCTCGGACACGGGAAGGAAGAACTGGCTCCGGAGGTGGCCCTCGACGTCGCGGTCTTGTTGGCGGGTGACATAGCCTACGTCGATGACGAGGCCGATGTGGATAACTGATGCGACCAGGCCGCGCTGGCGCCGCTGCGAGGCGAGACCGGCCATGAAGAGGTTGGCGGCGTGGTAGTTGGACTGACCTGGGTTTCCAAAGATGGATGCGGAGGAGGAGAGGAGGATGAAGAAGTCGAGGGGGGTGTCGGCGAGGGTGGCGTTGAGGTGGTCTGTCCCGTCAACCTTGGGCGCGAGGGTGTCGTTCAGCTGATCAACGTCCATGTTGACGAAGAGCCTGTCGGAGAGCACCATGGCCGCATTGCAGACGCCCCCGATGGGCGGCATCTCCGCCCGGATAAGACCAATCGTGGCCTCGACCGAGCTGCGATCAGACACGTCCATGGGCAAAATACGGAGATTCACGCCTTCTCTGCGCGCATCCTCGAGCCAGGCCGGGCCGATAGCGGGCTTGCGGCTTGTGATGACCAGATACTTAGCGCCGTTGCGGATCATCCATTGGCAGATGGACAGCCCCAAGCCGCCGGCCATGCCGACCATGAGATACGTCTTGAAAGGGTTCAAGCATGTGGAAAGGTCGGGAGGTCTCACAGTGAGAGACAACCCCGCCTTGTCCTCCCAGCTGGTGATGTACATTTGTCGTTGTTGTGAAACATCGGCACCTGGCAGCTCACTGGCCTTTACGATAGGGCAGCTGAGATGGTAGGGCATCTCGGCATCGTCTCCACTCACAAAATCAAGATGGGCGATGGCAAGCATGTAAGATTGCTCGAGAAGGTCTTTCGCCGGGGCAGTTGCACTTGCGGCGAAATCCTGCAGAGTTCGGGCCTCCAGCTTGCGGATCTGACAGTCCGATGGGAGGCATTCTTGCAGGACGTTGTTTGGAGCCACCCCCCTCAAGCTCGAGCAGTCGATAAACAGACGCGCGGTGCGGGGAATAAGGCGTCTGATCGTCCGCGCTGAATCGCGAGGATGCACCTTGATCCATCCTTCAGGCGCTTCGGGCTTTGACGTCACGAAGCAGGCTCCAACTCCATCTGGACGGCGGGCGAGCTCGGAAGATACCATGACAGCCAGCGCCTCATCTGCCTCGTAGACCAGAACCAGTCCCGGCTTGGTTCCCTGCTCGTATCCCAACTCCGCGATGGATCGAGCAAGCAGATGGTTGACCGTGGCAAGCAAAACAGCCGGCGTGCAGTCCCGTTCCGAGATTGGCAACACGTCCGACTCGAGAACCCGAACCACCGATGCGTTGGATTTGGACAAGACAATAACTGCCGATTCTGTGTCTCCGGTGTGTCCAAAACAGAGGTGGAAGCCTTCGCGGCCCTGTCCGGGGATGTGTAATGTGAACCTCGTCTTCACTATAACGAAATGCCCATCCTGCTCCGCATCCACGTTGGGAACAAACGCTGCAGTAAGCATGAGCTTGCCCTTTTCTGCAGTGCCGACTTCCACAGCAACATCTGTCGCATCTACCAGTTTGGTGATAACCCTCCGCGAGGCGTTGTACAGCTCATTTGCAGGGGCGTTGGGCATCACACGCGGTATGAGCCTCTGGCCGTTCGCGGCGACCACAAGCTCCGGCTCCTGGAACCACAGCGACCTCTCAATTTCCTCCTTGTGAACAGAGCCAATCTTGAGTCGTACAAACGCCTCCATCACGGTTTTGGTCATGGCTGTCGGACCCCCCTGACCAGGTTCGAGGCGGATGACCTGGAGGTTCAGATGCGGAAGCTCATGGAACAAGGCGCGCGCGATGCCGAGGAATAAGTTAGTGCGCGGGCTGTCCGAGATGACCCACAGCATATTTCGTGCGTTGATGAGAAGACTTTGCAGTTTGGCCATGCGAGTCTTCGTCATGGGCGTCGCGAAGAGCGGCGAATCCAGCTCTTGAAAGCAGATGACGTCCATTCCGGGGGTAAGACGAACAGCACTGGTGTCGACAGCATCCACCCCAGATGCGGTCTCCAAGCTCCGCTTCCACGCTGTTGGAAGCGACTTGCGCAGTTCGTTCAACATCTTAGACGTCGTCAGGGTCCTACCGCCGAGGACAAGGAGAGAGTCCATGGGGAGGGTGTGGGTGCTATCAGGCAGCAGCGGATCGCGCAGCTGCAGCATGGTGTCGTCCACGGCCTGGGTGACGATGAGCGAGTTGCAATGCTTGCTCTCGTCGGCCAAGTCGTGCATGACGGAGTCGACGCCGGAGAAGCCAGTGTTCAGGAGCAGCGTATCCCAGTCCAGGACAGACACGCCCGGATACTGGCCCCTGCCATCGTGGAGTCCCAGCCACCAGCCGGGAAGACCGCCCATCAGGAAATTGAGTCGCAGGATATCCGGTGCCGTGACCTCCAGAAGAATAAGGAACCCGCCAGGCTTGAGCAGCGAGCGGGCGTGCTCCATCGTCTTTTGGAGATTGCGAGTTGCGTGCAAGACGTAGGCGGCAACGATGATGTCGTACGACTCCTCAGTGAACCCTTGAGGCGCTACCTCTCGCTCAATATCAAGCGGCTTGAAAATCATCTTGTGCGTGAAGTCCGAGAACTTATCGGCCGCCTTCTCAAAGAAGCCCGTCGAGATGTCTGTGTAAGTGTATGACTCGTACGCGTCTCCGATGGCGTTCAGGACATTCCATGTCTGGGTCATCAGTCAGTCTACATTCATGTCAAGGGTGTGAAGTTGGGGATCTTACCGTCCCGCCCGTGCCAGCCCCAATCTCCAGTATGTTGCACCTCGGAAACTTGAACGTGATCTGCTTGACCACCTCCCTAACGCTCCCATTCATGACGTCAAACCCACACCCCTCCATGTAGAAGCGGTTGAGCATGTCATCCTTCAGCAAAACCTCCAGAATTGGGGTCTCGCCGCGCACAACAGCACTAAGATTCTCGCCGACCGCCCGGGTCAGCAGCAGGTCGATCTGGCCATCATACTTGGAGCACAAATCCTCGACGATCGAGTGCTCGTCCGAAAGCCATTCCTTTCTGAGCAGGGGATGCCGGTCATTCCTGACGTTTTCCACAAGCACCTCGAACGCATTCAGCATGCAGTCGTGGTGCCACTGCAGGTCTGCCTCCTGTCTCCCGCTCGGCGGATACTCCTCAAGCAGCCGCTTCATGTAGAACAGCGCTGCGCGATCGATGGCCACCGCGAGGTTCATGACCGTCTCGTCGTTGGCGACATCCCGCTCTGACTGGACGATGTTGCCCAGGGCAGCATCGGTGTTCCAGACAGTCGCTGCGAACATATGGCGGTCCTGCGAAGCGTCGGGCGGAGACACAGCCTGCAGCACGAGGCTCTCGACTTGCACCGCCATGTTACTAGAGCCAGTGTTGTAGATGTGAATATCCCCGGCCAGCGAGGTGATGGTCTTGTCGGTGACGAAGGACTCCATGTCGAGTGCTGCCCGCCCATCTTCCTGTATGCTAACGCAGGGGTTGAGCGTGACGCACTTGATGCGCACCGGCAGCAGCGCAGAGGTGATCTGGCCGCTGCTGGGGTGCGCGCGGGCACAAAACAGGGTCTGGAAGGCGACGTCCAGCAGCGCCGGGTGGATGGCATAGTCCTCGTCCTGGCCGAGGTCCGCCCCAGCCCAAACACCCGAGGCGTTCGCGTAGTCCATGGACCGCCAGGCCTCGGAAATACCCCTGAACAGCCCCTGGTAGTTCAACCCCACATCACCTAGAGATGCATAAACCCTGTCGACATCAAGACCAAGCAGATTTGTGTTCTGCTGCACCGCACACGTCTCCCTCTCAGGGAGGGCCCCGATCGACGGCTTGCCAAGGTGAACAACCAGTCGTCCCGCGCACATCTGCACCATCGATCCGGCTCTTTCGTCAGGGCAGACGTAGTACGCGAACTGCGCCTTGATCACCTCCTCATCCTCACCCTCACCAGCCGATGCCGGCTCCGCCCTGACGGTAAACAGCGTCTCCACGCCATCCTTGTTGTCAGGGATGACCACCGGACGCTGGAACTCGACATCCATCACTTCAAACAGCCGCACCGGCTGGTCAGCTGCAAGCACCCTCGCCGCCTCGATGGCAATAGCCACGTACGCCGCGGCAGGCAAGAGCACATTCTCCAGCACCTCGTGACCACGCAGCCACGGCACCTCAGACAGTTTCAAGACATTACGCCAGCGCAGCTCGCGCTCGCCATCGTCGTCGGGCGTTCGCCGGCCCAGCAGCTGATGTGGCGCGTCCGTTCCGGTGCGGTACCTGCGCGAGATGCGCGATTCGCGCCAGTAGATCTTGTCGTGGCTCCACGCATAGGCAGGAAGATCCTTGACCACCCGCGGCGCAGGCGTAGTGCCGTCGAAAAAGGCCTCCCGGAAGCCGTCAAAGTCGACGAACGACGGGCCGAGGTGCGTCCAGACCGTGCCCAGCACCGCCGAGAGGGCCTCGACGTCGTTGCCGCCGCGCTGGAGCACGCCCGTGTAGGGAGTGGAGATCGCAGAACCGAGGGCGGCTTTGAAGGTCTGGTCGGTTGGTCCTCGCAGGGCCGGGTGCGGACCGATTTCGAGGACGAGGTCGAAGGGCCCACCGTGCCAGAGGGAGGACTCGAGTGCCTGCGAGAAGAGGACAGGGCTGCACATATTGGACACCCAATAGGGGCCTTTCAGGGCGGAGAGGTCGCCGCTGAGAAGCTCCGTGTCTCCACGGACGCTGGAGTTCCAGACGCAGTTATCAATATCGCGAGGGGGTGTAATGGCAATGTCGCAGGCGAGGAGGGACGCGAGGTAAGGCTCCGCGCAGGGCAGCATGTGGTGGGAATGGTAGGCCGTGTCGACTTTTATGAGGCGGGCAAAGGTGTTTTGGGTGTCAAAGTGCTGCTTGGCCTCGTTGACTGCGTCAAGGTCGCCCGAGAGCGTGACACTCTGTGGGGAGTTGCTTGCGGCGACGCCCAGGCGGCCGACGAACTCCGGTCGGGCGCAATACTCGGTGGCCTCGGCGAAGGAAATGCCGACGGCGAGCATACCACCCTGTTGGTTCTCGGCCCCGCGGGCGAGCTTGGCGTGAAAGCCACGATAGTAGGCGATCTGCATGGCTCCAGGTAGGGTGATGATGCCGGCGGCGTACGTGGCAGCGATTTCGCCCGAGGAGTGGCCGACCACGGCGTCCAAGCGGATACCTGCTGCCGTTAGGACATCCACAAGGCCAAGCTGCACGGCGGTGCAGAGGGGCTGGGAAAGCGCCGCTCTAGAAAGACGGACCGCGGACTCGGAGTCATCAGCCGTCAGCTCCTGCATCAGCGACCATTCTGGCCCGTCTGGGAGGGCTTTCAGCATGACTTCACATCGCTCGATCGTCTTCCGAAACAGCGGACACGAGCGGATGAGGTCACGCCCCATGGTAGGCCAGTGTGCTCCCTGCCCCGTGAAGACGCCGAGGACACCAGGGATCTCGCTGGGGTTGATGAGTCGGGGTGTCGTGCCGATGTCACCGGTGCTGACCTTCTGGTGTTTCTGCACAAACACATTCATGGCGTTCAGTAGACCCTCCCGTGAAGTAGCGCTGAACGATGTGCGGACGTTGTGGGTGGTCCTTCGGGTTTGGAACAGCCAACCAAGGTCGTTGAGATTCAGCAGGGGTTGTTCTGTGATGTGCTCCAACAGGGCGCGGATATTCTGTAGAAGGGATGGCCCCGAACGGGCAGAGAGCAGAAGAGGGCCGATGAGTCCGTCTTCGACAATTTCTACGGGAGGCGTGTCCATGTCACACGGCTCCTGAACATGGCTTTCGATAATGGCGTGGGCATTCGTTCCGCCGAATCCAAAGCTATTGACACTCGCACGAGCTGGTGTTCCTGGGGGAAGCTCTGGCCAGGGAACTGGAGCAGTAGCTATTCGAAGGGCGCCATAATAGGGGGAGATAGCCGGATTCAGCTCGTTAAAGTGCAAATTTGGAGGGATGGTCTGGTGCTTGATCGCGAGAAGCGCCTTCATGACGCCGGCGAGACCGGCGCTCCCCTCGGTGTGGCCGAGGACTGTTTTTATGGAACCAACGAAAAGAGGATTCTCCGCAGACCCGGAGGGGTTCTCGTCGAAAAATGCTTCCGCAATGGCGCGTGCTTCGACTGGATCTCCCGCGGGTGTGCCGGTGCCGTGGCATTCAAAGTACTGGCAGCGGTCCTTGATCGGATCAAGGCCAGCTCGGCGGTAGGTGCTGCGAATGAGCTCCGCCTGGGCAGGGGCATGCGGCATGGTGATGCCCTGACTTCGGCCATCCGAGTTAACGCCGGTTTCTCGGATGATTCCTTCGATGTCATCTCCATCCCGCAGCGCCTTACTGAGGGGCTTCAATATCAAAGCTGCCACGCCCTCGCCACGTGCGTAGCCGTCTGCGCTCTTATCCCACATGCGGGATTGTGAGTCCGGAGATAACATGTGGAGCTTGGACTCGGTGATGTACATGGTTGGATCGAAAATTAGGTTTGCGCCCGCGACAACAGCCGTGTCGCAGTCCCCGTTGCGCAGGCCATACACCGCGTAGTGGAGTGCCACAAGCGAGCTGGAGCATGCCGTATCGATAGTCACAGACGGCCCTTTAAGATCAAAAACATACGAAACCCGGTTCGAAATTATGCTTCGGGCCGTGCCGGTGGCGTTGTACTGGAGCAGCGTTTCCGTGTCCCGCACCTGAATGTCGGAGTAGTCCGCGTTCATAACACCGACGTGCACCGACGTCAGCGACCCTCTCATCTTCTCGAGGGTGCAACCGGCCGACTCGAACGCCTCAAACACTGTCTCCAGCAGCACTCGCTGTTGCGGGTCCATCCCCTCGGCCTCAGCCGGGCTGATGCCAAAGAATTCGGCATCAAAGAGTCGGCTGTCTTCAGAAAGCTGATATGATCGGTTCTTCACATCCGTTGATCCATGCGTCTCGCCTCTTGGGTGATAAAAGCGGTCGAGGTTGAGGCGGTCTTTCGGAAACTCTGCAAGAATGTCTCGCGGTTGGCGAAGGAGGTCCCACAACTTGGATGGCGAGCTGGACCCGCCGGGGAACCGGCATGCTGATCCAACAACGGCAATGGGCTCGGGATGGCTATGTTGTGTCATGTTGGTGTCCACCAGAAGGAGAGAGAGTCTTGAGGTTTAGGTATGAGAGATTATGTTGGGTACAGTCTGACTTCCAGATGAATGGACGAGTCGAGCTCGGCGGGACGGCTTAGCACGTTACATACATATAGTGACTGGAGAAATGGCTTTCTTTGTTGCCTGCCATATCAGCGCGAAAGTCTGATAGGAGAAATGGTCAGGCGGGTAGGTCTTACGTTCCACTAGCATGATTAACATTAGCAGCAACCCGCGGTTATGGGTCGGGATAATGCAAGTGGCGGGCGCATACCTCGCACTCCACAAACCTTTCATGTACTTCCCAGGTAGCTAGCACCGACATGAACTAGGGTCCTCCGGAACTTTCGGTTCGAATAGCAATGACTCGTCCCCTCAAGGAAGAGCCATGATCTATAAGCGTAAATTCCACCTTATCGCATGGTCCACACAGCTGGTGCAACTCGCGCGTGTAGCGCAGGGATGCTCGAGCGAGGGTCCGGGTAGTTTGCATATGCAGGTTGCTATGAATATGGGCCGTAGACGCTTGCATTCAGACAAGCGGCCTAATATCCTGTTCTTGGCTGCAGCTGGAAGGCAGCTGAAATGCACGCATTCGGACTGACCACCTGGTGACGTGGACCGGAGCCGCCTCCGAGGACCTTTCTTCCCCAACGCAATGCCATTCGGGCTTCCAACATGCCGCCCAGCGCCTGTTCTGTCCCTCTCTGGGCGGCCGAGGTGACAAATGGGGTTGTTCCCCATGTGGGCGAGGCCCGGTCCCGGATATACTTCCGCGTTCGTCCCACAAATGGTGCAACCCACGGTCTTGCCCGCTCAAAATGGTGGCCCGCGTACCCGCGGCCGGCATAGGCCGAAAGGACCCCTACCGCCCGTGCAGATTGACAGCGATGGAACTTTTGGTGCACCAACGACCCGCGCGGTCGGCCGCTCGTTCTGACCGATTCCAATAGATAGCAGATACGTCCGTGGTGAATCGATTCATCCCTCACTTTGAGACAGCTCTCGTCCAACACAACCTTTGTATTCGACCTAATTGAACGACATCTTTGTCCGCCATGGCCATTGCCAAGGTGTTAATTCTCGGCGCTGGCCCCGCAGGACTTTCCGCCGCGCTCGCGCTAAGCAAGCTCTCAACGGACGCCGAGCCCCTCGAAATCCATGTTTTTGAGCTCCGGTCGCAGCCGCAGCCAATTGGGAGCTCTGTGAACCTAACGCCGCTGGCATTGCGCTACCTGGACCATCTCGGGGCCGG
>Ga0247760_1000513_pt1 | contig 41864 bp, 34 predicted proteins | sample UWRJL171409R4_FD_179936 | JGI IMG/M metagenome (GOLD analysis project Ga0247760, IMG submission 179936) | Plant litter microbial communities from Arlington Agricultural Research Station in Wisconsin, United States - UWRJ-L171-409R-4 | ecosystem: Environmental > Terrestrial > Plant litter >...
GTCTGGATTTCGTGGTCCGCGAAGCGGATGAGCGGCGCGTGGTGAAGGTCGAGATCAGCCGCGTGCCGGCGCCCGAGTCGATTACGCCGCGGTCCGCTTCCAGGATTACTGCGGCGTGAACTGAGTGGCTGGGGCGGCTTGGCCGCCCAGCGCGTACCCACAAAAAACAATCGGCCAGCGGAGCGAACCCCGCAGAAGCAGCTACGGCGTCGCGGCGCCGATTTGCTTCAACTTTTTGGCTAATTGTTCGCCGGACTCCAGCAGGCCCGTCTTCTCTTCGCCCGGGTTCTTGTTCCCGCGCAAGACTTCCTCGAGTTCGCCCAACTCACGACGAAGCGTGGTCACGACGCTGGTCGAGCAGACCGAGCCTTGGGTGGCGGGGTCGATCGGAATGAACAGGCCGTCTTCACTGATCGGGTTGCCGCTGTTGTAGCGCTTCAACACCGCTTGTTTGTCGCCGACAGGGATGCGGATGTCGTCCGGCCACTTGGGCTTGTCGCCGTCTTTGGCAAAGAAGGGCGTGGGCACGGGCTGCATGGTTCCCCACGGGCCGCCCGGGCCGTTGCCGACCACGACGGACCAGCGAACTTGCGGCTTGGTTTGACCCGCCAAGAAGTCTTGCACGGCCTTTTTGTTGCCGGAAAGGACGCTCTGCAGCTTCTCTTTTTGGTCGTTCACCTTGTCCACGATGGTCGAAAAATCGATCAACATCGACAACGTGGCGCCGTTGAAGCGGCCAATGCCTTTGCCGTTCAAGTCCGCGGCCGTGAACGGCAGGTTGATGCCGCCCAACTTGGACACTTCCTCGTCTGGGAAAGTCGCTTTACCGAGCTTCTCTTTGGCTGACTTGAGGATGTCTGCCAGCTCGTTGGCCTTCTTGGTGGTGGCTTCGACCTTGGTCGTGAGCTCACCGGCGCCAACCACCGCCGCATCGGCCGCCTTGTTGCGCTCGCTGATGCCGCCGCCGGCGAAGCCGAGGCCGGCCCCGATGGCCGCCGTAAACAGGCTCAAGACGAGCACCTTCGTTCGGCCCGACTTTTGGGCCGCGACGAACTCGTCACTCATCTCAATCGTGATGGATTGGGGCGCGACGCGCACGGGCGCAGCCTGAGGCGCCATGGCCCCATACGGATTCGAGGCATCGACCCGCGGTACGGCAGCGGCCTGCGGCACTGACGCGAAAGGCGGCGCAGGCACCCGGCTGGGGTTCGGCACGGGCACTGACGGCTTCGGAACACCGATGCCAGCGGGCGGCGGAATCGAACCGACTGCTGGCGAGCTGACGGTTTTCTTTCCGAGGCGTGACTTCAGATCGATCTTGGGCTTCTTATCTTCCATCGGAAACTCGTCACTGACGCGGGGACTAATTGCTGGAAATGAGCGGGAAAAAGGCTTTCCCGCCGCTGGCGACCGGCCGGCACACTAGCGGCCCGCTTCGATGTGGGCAAGCTTCAAATCAGGCAGAGTGCACAACAGCGAACAGTCCGTGGGCTCGCTGCGCGCGGACCCGCCACCCACACTAAAGCTTTAGCGCAGCACCGCAGATCGCAGAGGCAAGGCATTGACCGAACGAGGCACGGGTGCAACGCTTCCGCCCGTGAAAGCGCGCGTCGTGGTCGTCGATAACTACGACTCCTTTACGTACAACCTGGTCCAGTACATCGAGAGCCTCGGCGGTGAGTGCGATGTGCGTTTGAACGACCGCGTCACCGTCGATCAGATCCGTGAGGCGCGGCCCTCGGGTGTGCTGCTCTCGCCTGGCCCGGGCAATCCGGACGAGGCGGGTGTGACACTTTCGGTGATCGAGCAGCTGGCGGGCACCTTGCCGATTTTCGGCGTGTGCTTGGGCCACCAAGCCATTGGGCAAGCCTTCGGAGGCAAGGTGATCCGCGCGCCCGAGCTGATGCACGGCAAGACCTCGGGCATCCAGCACGACGGGCGCACCATCTACCAAGGGCTGCCCTCCCCGTTCGAGGCCACGCGCTACCACTCGCTCATCGTGGAAGAGGCCAGCTTCCCGGACGCGCTGGAGGTCACCGCGCGCACCCAAAAGGGTGAAATCATGGGCCTTCGGCACCGAAAGTTCGCGGTCGAAGGTGTCCAGTTTCATCCGGAATCGATCCTCACCGATCACGGCCTGCGCCTGATCGAGAACTGGCTGAGCTCGCTGTGAGCGCTGAAATCCCCAAATTCAACGAAGTTTTTGCAGAGATGACCGGCCCGAGCGGGCTCTCGCCGGTGACCGTGCGCCGCGTGTTCGACGCCATTTTCGCGGGCGCGTGGAGCCCCGCCAGCATGGCCGGCTTCCTGATCTCGCTGCGTCAGACCGGCAACGAAACCGCCGGCGTGATCGCCGCCGCAGCCAGCGCGATGCGCGCGGTGATGATCCCGGTGGCCCATGATTTCCCGGTGTTACTCGACACCTGCGGTACCGGGGGTGACGGCTCGGCGAGCCTCAATCTGTCCACCGGCGCCGCGCTGATCGCGACGGCTGCGGGTGTGCCCGTCGCCAAGCACGGCAATCGCGCCGCCACCAGCCGCGCCGGCAGCGCGGACGTGCTCGAAGCCATGGGCATCCCCTTGGACGTGCCCGGTGCGCGTCAATCAGAGGTGCTGGCGGAAGCGCAGATCGCGTTCCTGTTCGCGCTCGCACACCATCCCGCGATGCGCCACGTGATGCCCGTGCGACGTGAGCTCGGCGTGCGCACGCTGTTCAACTGCCTCGGTCCGTTGGCAAACCCAGCGGGTGCCAGCCATCAACTCGTCGGCGCATTCGACGACGAGATCCGCCCCGTGCTCGCCGGCGCCCTGGCCGCGCTCGGCTCGACGCGCGCCTGGGTCGTACGCAGTGAAGACGGCCTGGACGAGATGAGCCCGTTCGCAGCCACCCGGATCAGTGAGGTTTCCAACGGGCGCGTCCGTGAGTTCAGCCTCACCCCGGAAGATTTCGGTCTGCCCCGCAGCCCCGCAGGCGCCATCGCCGGCGCAGATCCGGCGCACAACGCCCGGGTGCTGGAAGCCATCCTGAAGAACGAAGCGCACCCGGCGCGCGACGCCATCTTGCTGAACGCCGCGGCCGGGCTGGTGGTCGCGCTCGGCATCGAACCCAAAGCCGCCACCGAGCGCGCGCGCGCCGCGCTCGAGTCAGGCAAAGCGGCCGAATCGCTGCAGCGCCTACGCCGGGCCACGAACGCGCGCCGCGCCGAGCCGTCGAGCTGAGAGCATGAGCGCGAACGGTCCCGGGCTACTCGCCCGTATCCTCGATCAAAAGCGCGCGGAGTTACCCGCACTCCGCGCTCAGCGGCTGCCGGCCTCGCCCGGCCCGCGCGCGTTCTCGCTCCGTCGCGCCGCCGGCAATCTGCAGCTGATCGCCGAAATCAAATTCCGTTCGCCTTCGGCTGGCGCGCTCTCGACCGCGCTGTCGGTGAGCGAACGGGCGTTGGCCTATCAGCGCGCCGGCGCCAGCATGATCAGCGTGCTGTGCGACGCGGCGTTCTTCGACGGCGCGTTCGCACATTTGGCGGAAGCGCGCGCGGCCTGTGAGCTACCGCTCCTGTGCAAAGAGTTCGTGATCGATGAGAGCCAGCTCGACGCCGCGCTGGCCTACGGCGCGGACGCGGTGCTCTTGATCGTGCGCTGCCTGAGCGAGCAGCGCCTGGGCCAACTCACGCGCGCGGCGCGCGAGCGAAAGCTCGAACCCTTCGTCGAAGTCATCAACGACGAAGAGTCGAAAATGGCGGTCGACGCGGGCGCCAGCTTGATCGGCGTCAACGCGCGCGATCTCGACACGCTGACCATGGACCCAGCGCACGCCGCGCGCGTCCTCGCGGCGCTTCCCCCATCCGCGACCCGCGTCCACCTGTCCGGCATTGCCCGACCCGAAGACGTCCAGCGCGTCGCGGCCTCAGCCGCGGACGCCGCCTTGATCGGCGAGACGCTGATGCGCGAAGACCAGCCAGAAGCCCGGCTGCGCGCGCTGGTCGCGGCGGCGGGCAGCCGCTGAACGAGCCCCGTCGGGGCTCGCCACCCGCATAACTCGCCTGCCACGACGCGCGGGATTAGGCTCACGCTCGTGACCCTGGATGGCCTCGTCGAAGCCTACTTGAATCACCTGCGGGTGGAGCGGGCGCTCTCACCGCGCACGCTGGAGGCCTACGGTAGAGATCTGAACAAACTGTCGGGTTTCGCTGAAGAATCGGGGATCAATCGGGCCGAAGCCGTCGATCTCGGCGTGGTCAGCGGCTGGCTCGGTCGTTTGGCACAGGACGGACTCGGTGCGCGCAGCGCCGCGCGCCACCTCTCCGCCGTGCGCGGCCTGATGAAGTTCCTGCTGCGCGAGGGCGTGCTCAGCGCGGATCCGACCGAGTTGTCGGCGCGCCCGCGCTTCGGGCGCCGCCTGCCGCGCACCCTGAGCGAGGCGGAGGTCCTGCGCCTCCTGGCAGCGCCCGATATCTCCACGCTCCGAGGCCTGCGCGATCGCGCGATGCTGAGCGTCACCTACGCGGCGGGGCTCCGCGTCAGCGAGCTGGTGGGGCTGACCGCGGGCGACGTGGATCTGAGTCGCGGCATCGTTTCCGCGTTCGGAAAGGGCGGCAAGCGACGTCTCGTGCCCCTCGGCAACATCACGCTCGACCATGTGCAGGCGTACTTGAACGCGCGCGCCGAGCTGGGCGCGGGAGCCGCGCCGCGGCGACGAAAGCCGGGGCCCGACGTGCTCTTTCCTTCACCGCGCGGTGGCGCGCTCACGCGCCAAGGGTTTTGGAAGATCGTCGGCCGCTATGCGCGTGGCATCGGCCTACGCGGTCGGGTCTATCCGCACCAACTTCGGCATTCGTTCGCGACTCACCTGCTGACCGGCGGCGCCGACCTACGCAGCGTACAAACCATGCTCGGCCACGCCAGCGTGACCACGACCGAAATCTACACGCACGTCAGCGGCGACCACGTGCGAAACGCCCACCGCCGCTCGCACCCCCGCGCGTGAGGCGGCGCGCGTGACGTGACAAGATAGTATAGCAGGACAACGAGGTCGAAAACGACCCTGACTGGATTGCAACAACTGTGCTACAAAACACGGGTGTTTTTCTCCGTCCATGAACCTCGCGCCGTTCGCACACCGGTAGTCGTCGAGGTTCCCCACGCGGGTCTCAGCGTGGATCCGGAGTCGATGGCGACGCTGATCGCGCCGACGCAATCGCTCGGACGCGACGCGGATCTGTTCGTGGACGAGCTGTACGCGGACGCACCTGAGGTTGGCGCGACGCTGCTCGTTTCACACGTCAGCCGCTACGTGTGTGATCTGAATCGCGCCGAGACGGACGTCGATCCGCTCACGGTCGAAGGTGGTGCCGCGCGCTCGGCTCCGCACGGCGTGATCTGGCGCGTGACCACCGACAATCGACCCGCGCTGCTGCGGCCGCTGCCCTTCGCGGAGCTCGAGCGGCGCCTGGTGCGGATCTACCGTCCGTATCACCAGACCCTGCAAGCCTTGCTGGCGGAGCGCGTGGCGGAGTTCGGCTTCGCCATCTTGCTGTGTGGCCACTCGATGCCGAGTCGCGGCCGGGAGGGTCATATCGATCCGGGCCGCGAGCGAGCAGACGTGGTTCCCGGTTCGCGCGGCCGCAGCACGTGCGCCGAGCAAGTGCTGCGCTTGGTCGATCGAAACGCCGCTGCCTTCCGCCTGAGCGTGGCCCACGATGAGCCCTATCGCGGCGGTTTTTCCACGTCCCACTACGGGCGCCCTCGGGATCGCGTGCACGCCATCCAGATCGAACTGGCTCGAAGGCTCTACATGGATGAGCAGGCCCTCACCAAAAAGCCGCGTGAATTCGAGAACTTGAAGAGTTTTTGTCGCACCGTCACCGAAGCCCTAGGCAAGCTTGTGTTGGTTTGAGTAAGTGATACTTGAACAGCCGCTCACCCTGAGCTAGGTTCCGCGCCCTCAATGGCCCGCAGTGAAATTACCGGCAAGCGCAAGCTCGCCGCTCACAACGTCTCGCACTCCAACATCAAGACGCCGCGCTGGCAGCACGTGAACGTGCAACGCCGCCGCCTCTGGGTTCCGGAGCTCGGGCGTCACGTCACCCTCAAGCTCACCACCGGTGATCTCCGCACGGTCGATAAGATCGGTCTGCTCGAGTTCGCCAAGAAGCACGGCGCCAAAGTCGCGTGAGCTTCGCTCGCCTTACGGCGAGCGAGCCACGACAGACGACGACTCGCCGCCAGGCGGGTCACGGCAGGCGACGCTCGGCCAAGGCCGAAGACGTCGCCTGAACTCATTTCTCAGCCCTTGGTTTTTTTTGGGCAGAGCTCCATGCGCCGCGGCCATATCGCTCGCTGAAAGCTGGCCGTCCCTCTAGGCCGCGCTTGAGCCAGGCCGAATCAGCTCGCCCCCGCGCTAGCGGCGTTGGCTCATGACTTCACGCGACACGGGATCGCGTGTGATCGACAGACGCGGTGGGCTGCCGAAGCTGAGCGCGCGCGCACCGGGCTCAGCGCACACCTCTACCGGCACGCCGCCTTCGTTGCAGCGCACGGCGATCGGCGACGGCGCAGGCAGCGAACTGCCGGGCGCTTGACGCGGCACGCCGCGCTGCGTGGGCACGGCGACGTACGGCGCCAACAGCGCCAGGTCGTCGATTTCGAGCCCATCCGAAGGCCGGAAATAGGCGACCGCCGCGAACACGCCGCGCACGTCGACCGCGCACACCACCGCCCCGATACCGAGCTCGGAGGGCAGCGGTTCGTTGGTCGGATTTTCGGACCAGGGCGCTTCCAGGAAATCCGAGCCCGCGATGGTGCGCGTGCTGGCGGCGTGATCGAGGTCGGTCACGTTCGCAAAATCAGCCGGCGTGACCAGGCCGCCTTCGCTCGGGCCTGCCAGGCGCAAAAATGGCCGAGTGAAGGCTTGCTCCGAGAACGCGACTTGCCCGGCCGAGCGCACGCGGCCCAAGACTTCAGCGCGCCCGTCTGCGCCTGCGCGTTCGGCGCGCAGGATGCCGTGCTTGACCAGCGAACCAAGCGATTTGGCGCCGTCGTAGGCGTTGGCGACCGCCGCTGCGGCGACCGAGCCGGGCACTGCGATCCGTGCCGCGGCCGGGATCGTTTCTTCCGGCAAGAAGCCGCGTGGGCGCTTGGTGCCGAGACCGGGCTGGCGCAGGCGACCATCGAACGCCCGGCCACCGGTACCAATGCCCGCGACTAGAATCGTCAGTGGCGAGAGCAGCACGCCGGAGTAGCCGCCCGCCGCCGCAAAGAAGCCCGCCAGCACGGCGCCCACCGCCGAACCGCCTTGGCCGAGCTGAGCGATCGCCGCTTCCTCGGCGATCGGGTCGTTGGAGATGGCGAGCGCGCGTGCCCTCATTCGGCGAGCTCCAGGCGCAGCAGCTTGGCGGCGTTCTCGGCGCCGTGGCCCTCGATCACGACGAAAGCCTCTTCGCAATCGGCGATCGCCTCGGCCACGTGCGTGGCCGCGCTGGATCGCACCTGCGCGCCGTCTCCCAGCGCCAAGAGCCGCGTATACACGCAATCACCCAGCGGCGGCTCGGCGCGCGTCACGTCGCGCACGACGGTCACGCCGTGCTCGGCCGCGAATTCTTCGATCTGGTCGTCCTCCCAGACGCCGCGCGATTCCCAAGCGATGCGCCGCTCGTCGTGCTCGGCGGCTTCGAACAGCTTGCTCAGCCGCTCGCGCATGCGCGCGCTCGGACCGACCGACGACGGAGTTTGGAGCAGTAACCACTTGGCAGACAACGCGTCCGCGAGCTCCAAGGTTCGACCGAGATCGAGCGCGCTCGACTCGAACTGACCGACTGTGCGCGGGAACACCACGCTGAACGCGAAGCTTTCGGGCACGCGCTTCTTCCAATCAGCCAGGCGCGCGCCGCGCGGCAGATTGCTCGCGTCAGCGCGCACTTCGAGCATGTTGAAGCGCGAGGCGTAGCGAGCGATGTCGCCTTCGAGCTGGTGTCTACCTACGAATAACTGCATGGGGTCCGGGATTCGAAAACGTGAATTGCTGAAATCGTTTTGGGGGCGGAGCCCCAAAACCTGGGCTGGGGCCCCGCTGAAATCACTTCAGCGGGTGCGGGGCTGCGCCCCGGCGATAGACGTACCTAGTTTGCGAAATGGAACCACTCGGTCGGGTGGCGTGAAATGAACGATTGCATCGCCTGGGCCGCGCCGGCCGCGGCGGTTTGAAGCTCGGCGTGAGTCGCCTGGCGGCTCACCCAAATCGGCGCTTCGATCGAGAATTCGTAGCGGAAATAGCCCAAACGGTGAGCAAAGATGGGCACGATCGGCGCGCCCGAGAGCGCCGCCAAGCGGAACGGCCCCTCGGGCATGGTCTCCGGGCCACCAAACAACTCGACGTCCAAGACGCGGCCCGCGGGCGCTGCGCGATCCAGTTGGACGGCGACTACTCCCCCGCCCTTCAGGTGGCGGAGCAGCGGCAGCGCATCGAGCGGATGCTCCCCCACGTGCATCACGCGCACGCCGCTTCGCTCGCGCACGGCGTCGTGCACCTTGCGCGCGGCCTCGTTGGGCTCGGCCAGCATGACCACCATCACGTCCGCGCTGAAGTCTTTGGCCAACAGCCGGGCAGCACAATCCCATGGACCGATGTGGGCCGTGACCAAGATCACGCCTCGCCCAACGTCCAGCGCCGATTGCAGGTGCGCGCCGCCCTGCAGCATCAGCTCCGTGTTTTGGCCGTCGGCGCGATCGATGCCCAGGGACTCGGCCAGGCAAGAAGCGTAGCTGGTGAAGGTCTGCACCACGTCGCGTTGCTCATTCAGAAACGAACGTTGGCCCATCACCCGGCGCAAATTGCGGAGCACACGCTGACGCGTTTCCGGCAGCGCCAGAGCGAAGGCGGTGCCGAAGAATTTGGGGCTGTGTTCGATCACGAAACGGGGGCCAAAGCGCGCGCCGGCGTAGGCAAGGCGCCTCAAGAAAGCGCTGTCTGGACGGAGGGCGCGAGCCAATTAGCACGTTCCCGTGTCATGCCGATGGCCCTGCGGCAAGCCCTAGGCGACGTTTTTCCGGACCAGCGCTTGAGAAAGCGGCCCGAACGCACGAGAGTCCCGCCATGGCGGGTGCCCGCATGAACGACAGCGGGGCGGCGAGCCGCCCCGCTGCCACGACCACGGATTCCTTGTACGGCGGCGCCGTCAGCCTGCGTCAACCGGCCCGCGGGTACCGCGTGAACGTGGATGCTCTGCTTTTGGCCGCCTTCGCCGCGCACGGCCGGCGCGCGGAGTTCGCCGTCGATCTGGGCGCAGGAGTCGGCTCGGTCGCGCTCGGGCTGCACCACCTGGGTGCAGCCCTGCGCTTCGCGCTGGTGGAGCGTGAAGCGCCGCTGCTCGCCCTGGCCGACGAGAACGCGCGTGGGGCCGGCATGACCAGCCAGAGTTTTTGCTGTGACTTGAGCCTCGGCCTGCCCGAACCGCTGCGACAAGCCGCCGATCTGGTGGTCTCCAACCCGCCGTTCTTCGATCCGGACAACTCACGGCAGGGCCCGCACGCGGCAAAAACGCGCGCGCGCTTCGGTGATCTCGCGCCGTTCGTCGCGGCTGCCGCCGCGGCCGTCAGCGGCGCGCGCAGCCGGGTGGCGTTCGTCTATCCAGCGCGCGAGCTGTGCCATTTTTTGGCCAGCGCCGAGCGCGTGCAGCTGGTCCCCAAGCGACTGCGCCTCGTGCACGCGGATGCGATTACGCCGGCGCGCGTCGCCCTGATCGAGCTGCGCCGCGCCAAACCGGGCGGGCTCGTGATCCTGCCGCCACTCTTCGAGTGGTCCGAGAAAGGCGTGCGCTCGCCCGAATTGGCTCGGATTTTGGCCGGGAAGAGCGAGCGCTAACGCTGACGCGACAGCAGGCGATCGAAGATAATCGCCGCGGCAGCCCGCACGCTCAGGTGATTGTAGCCGTCCTCACGCCGACCGAGGATCGACGTGAGCCGCGCGTCGGCGCGTTCGGTGACGGCATCGCCGAGCCCCCAGCCGGTGCCGAACACGATCAGCACCGGCGGGCCCTCGACGGACAGCTCGGCGCGAGCTGCTGGGAAGTCCAAGAGATCGCCCGACCCCTTGGCACTCGTGACCCACAGCCGTGCGCCCTCGCCGAGGGCGGCCAAGGCTTCGTCCAAGGTCGAGACCACGCGCAGCAAGCTGATCGCCGGAGTGCGATCCGGGATGCGCCGCGCACCAGAGCCGCTGATCCAGTGCTCGCGCACACGCTCCGCGAGCAGCCGCTGCGCGGCGACGGGGTGCACGATGAACAGATCACTTAGCCCGTACGTGTGCGAGCTGCGTGAGATATCGTGCAAATCCAAATTCGTGATCGCGCTGGTCACGACCGCCCGCGAGCGGTCGTGCACCGGGTGATGCACGAGCGCGGCAGCCACGCGCCTCACGAGCCGCTCCCGCCGGCGGGCTTGGTGCCCCCCGGCAGCAGGTCCGGACGTCGTTCGCGCGTGCGCTCCGCGGAGGCAGCGCTGCGCCAGGCACGCACTTTTTCGTGATCCCCGCTGCGCAGGATCTCGGGCACTTCCAGGTCACGAAAATTCACCGGGCGAGTGTATTGCGGGTACTCGAGCAGGCCTCCGCATTCGGCGCTGAACGACTCCTCGCTGGTCGATTCCGCGTTGCCCAGCACCCCCGGCAAGAGGCGAATGCAGGCCTCGACCACGCACATGGCGGCCACCTCACCCCCGGTGAGCACGAAATCACCGAGCGACAGCTCTTCGTCCACGAACGTTCGCACTCGTTCGTCGAAGCCTTCGTAGCGACCACAGATCAGGATCAGGCTCTCGTGGGCGGCGAGCGTGCGCGCTTTGGCCTGCTTGAACCGTTCACCCTGAGGGGTGAGCAAGATGCGCTGCGGGCGCGTGCTCGAAGCGAGTGCGGCCTCGGCCGCTTCGATCGCCGCGACGGCAGTGTCCGGACGAATCACCATGCCCGAGCCCCCGCCATACGGCGTGTCGTCGACGCTCAAATGCTTGCCGAGGCCGTGCTTGCGCATCGGCTCGAGGTGCACGGCGAGCGCGCCCGAAGTCAGCGCGCGGCCCACGAAGCTCAATTCGAGGAAGGGCCCGAACAGCTCGGGGAATAGCGTAACGATCGCGATCTTCATCGCGAGCTACATGAGCCCGTCGAGCGAATTCAAGATCACCTGGCGGGAGGCGATATCGACGCTCGAAAGCCAAGGCTCGGACAGCGGTTGCTCGGCGCTCGTGCCGTCCGAAAGGCGCACGACGATCACGTCCACCGTGGGGTGCGAGACGATACCGGTGACTTCGCCGATCTCACCCTCGGGACCGACCACCTTCGCGCCGATCAGATCGACCAGGTAGTACTCGCCGGGCTCGAGCGGGGGCAGCACGCTGCGCGGCACACTAACCGTCGCGCCGTGCAATGCCTCGGCCGCGTTGCGGTCGTTCACGCCGCGCAGCTTGACCAGGTAGGCCCTGGGCACGGCGCGCGCGCGCTCGACCTCATACGCCGTACGCTTGTCTTTCAGCGTCAGCCAGAGCTCGGAAACCTGCTCCAGCGCATCGCTCGACTCCCAGTGTGGAACGATGCGCAGCTCGCCGGTGATGCCATGGGCCTTGCTGACCCGTCCGACTTCGAGGGCCGGCGAGTCTTCCGAGGGCTCACCCGCTCGCGACATGATGGTAGGCAGCTCGAGATCGAGCCGAGCTAATCGACGATGTCGAGATGAGCACGCCGGCCGATTTTGGTCGAAGCAGCGGTCAGTATCGTACGCATGGACTGAGCAGTGCGCCCGTCCTTGCCGATGACCTTGCCGATGTCGTTCTTGGCGACCTTGAGCTCGATCAGCGAATTGTGATCTCCCTCGATTTCGGTCACCTCGACGCTGTCGGGGTCGTCGACCAAGGCCTGGGCGATCGTTGCAATCAATTCCTTGAGGGCCATAACTCGGCGACTCCGGTTTCGGTCGGGCGACTAAACGCCCGAGTAGGTGCAGGGACGGGAAAAAAAAGCGGAGGGAAAAGCACCTCGAACCGCGGACGCGCGCTCAGGGTTGAGCGGGCGTCGCCGGATTCTTCTTCAAGAGCTGGCTGAGCGTGTGCGACGGCTGAGCGCCCTTGGACTGCCAGTACTCGAGGCGTGAGCGATCGAGATTCAGCACGCCTTCGTTGGCGGGATGAAAAGTGCCGATATTTTCGAGGTGACTACCATCACGCGGGTTGCGATGATCGGTAACGACGATGCGGAAAAACGGAGCCTTTTTCGTGCCATGGCGGGCAAGGCGAATGTGAACAGCCATACTATCCTCGATTATTGCGTGAAAGCCCGGACCAACCTAACGTTAGCACCGGGCGGCCCACCTGCCAGCGGTGCGGACGACGCGAACCACCAACCGAAAGGGCAAAACGTTTAGCGGGCGGGAACCTAGAGTAAGCCTCGCGGTCTGGTCAAGCGTCGTGGTAACTTGTGGGTTCGGAATGGCAGCGGGCAAAGACGAGATTGTGCGGATCGCGCGTGAGGTGCTGGCACCTTTGGTGCGAGCGGACGGCGGCGACCTTTACCTAGTTTCCGTAGAGGAAACGGGGGTTTCGCTGCATGTCACCGGACGTTTCGCCGGTTGTCCGGGCAATACCCTGGTGCGCCGCCGAGTTTTCGAACCACCGCTCGCCGCGATCGTGCCGGGCATCACCCTGACACTGACGTCAGGTCCGTTGATCCCCGTCGGCGCCGCCCGCCTCGGCTAAAAGCCGGGCCTGGAACCTCCGTCGCCCGCCCCAGAATCCGCTTCGGCGGGCTCGGTCGGAGGTTCTGAGGCCGGTCCGAGGAGTGCTACTTCTTGCCCTTGGGCGCGGGCTTCTCTTTGTCTTTGTCCGGCTTACCGGCGTAGGTCGGCGGGTGCGCGGTCGCTGCGGCCACGTCCTTGTCCATGGCGTGCAGATCTTCCGCCTTGTTCTTGCGGTATTGGGCCATGTTGTCCTGCACGGTCCGGTCGGCGTAGACCATGCCCAGGATGTTGCCGCGATCGATGGCGCGGATCAGCTTGTCCGGATCGCGCCACTGCACCTCGTCGTAGGGCTGGCCCTTGTCGTAGTCGGCCGGAACGAGCTTGCCGGGTACGCCGAAGCGCTTGCTCAAGATCTTCGTGGCCTCGGCGAAATTCTCGCCGAGCGTGCCGCCCTTGGCCAGCTTGTGCTCGTCATAGACCTTCCACAGCTTGTCGCTGAAGAAGAAGAAATGCCGCTCGGTGCCGCTGCGCAGCCGCAGCGTGGCCATGCTCTCGGCGTTGTTGTAGCTGTATTCACCCTTCAACGGCGATTGGTCGACGCCCGTCGGGGTGTGGCCGAACTCAATCCGGGTGTTGGCGCGCCGTAAAATTCCCTGCTTGGTCTTCTGCTCGTCCTCGAGCGCCAGCATGTCATTGCCGGGCTGAGCCTTCCTGAGCAGCGGCAGGTACTCTTCCTCGAACACCTTGTCGTACAGCTTGGCGACGCCTTCCAACGTCAGGCCCCAACGCAGCCCCTTGGGCGACAGGCCGATCGCTTTTTCGATCGTACCAGCAGCACTTGCGCCCGCAGGTTTGTCCTTGCCTTCGGCGACTCGGGGCTCGACGACCAGCGCCGACGATGCCATACCCAGCGCGAAAAGCGTGACGAACAGTCTCGGCCTCATTGCTATCCTCCGGAAATCCTTGAGCGTACCTGCCGCACAGCGGCAGAAGAGCGTATCACTTGTCTGTCGAGCCACTCAAGCGAACAGTTCGACGAGCCCACTCCTCAAATAAGTCAAACTTCATCCTCTTGCACTCGCTCTTCGCTCGTTATCTTTTCGCTATCGGCGCTGCCGCTGTGCTGGCCAGCGCGTGCGCGCCGCAGCCGGCATCGGATGCTTCGCGGCTGTCTGAGTATGGCGCCGAAGATGCCTCACTGCTCGACGACGGGTTTTCGGGGCATCTGTTCGAGACCGCGTTCGTCCCGGGAACTGCCGGGGACGACCCGCGCTTCGACGACCGCGTGCGCGCGGCGCACAGCATCTGGCTCGTGAAGGTGGCGACCATCTCGCGCGAAGGCAGCCAGGGAGACAAGCGTCGCTACGAAGTCACCTTCCGCACGCTCGGAGGGGTGGCAGGGCCACCGCCGCCGCCGCAGGTTTCGCTGACTATTTCAGCCAAAGACCCGTCTTTTCACTGGCTCGATCGAGTCGGCGGGGCGTGGGTCGGCCGAGAGCTGCTGCTCATGACGCGCAACTATCGAGCGGGCGAGGCCGGCGCGACGAGCGTGATGCACTTCCACGGCGAGCCCAATAGTCCGGAGCTCCAGGCTCGAATCCGCGCTATTCGAGCCTCCGCTGCGGAAGCAGAACGTGCGGCGCGTGCGCCGAAGAAGTGATAGGCTCGGCGCTAAGTATCCGCCGAAGTAGATGGACATGCATTTTCGAAGTTCAGCCGTCGAGATCAAGGGACCCAGTGAAATCGACGCCATGCGTGAGGTCTCGCGGCTTGCCGCGGAGACCTTGTCCGCTGTCGGTGAGATCGTACGCCCCGGGTTGACGACCGACGAGATCAACTCATTCGTACACGCACACACGCTCAAGCTGGGTGCGCGCCCCGCACCCCTGAACTACAAGGGCTTCCCGAAGAGCGTCTGCACCTCGATCAACGAGGTCGTCTGCCACGGCATCCCGGGCGAGCGCGTGTTGCGCGATGGCGACATCATCAATATCGATGTCACCCACATCTATAAGGGTTTTCACGGCGACACCTCGGCCACCTTCTACGTGGGCAAAGTCAGTGACGAAGCCAAACGCGTGGTCGAAGTCGCTCGGCGCGGCCTAGCGCTCGGGATCGCGCAGGTTCGGCCAGGCGCGCGCCTCGGGGACTTGGGCGCCGCGATTCAGGAGTTTGCCGAAGGACAAGGCTGCTCGGTGGTGCGTGATTTCGTCGGCCATGGCATCGGCAGAAAATTCCACGATGAGCCAAAGGTCGCCCACTACGGTCGCTGGGGCAAAGGCGAACGCCTAAAACCAGGCATGACCTTCACGATCGAGCCGATGGTCAATATTGGCTCCTGGGAAGTGGATGTTTTGGACGACGATTGGACCGCTGTCACCTCGGATGGCTCACTTTCTGCTCAATTCGAGCACACGGTGCTGGTGACGGAGACCGGCGTCGAGGTGCTGACCGAGCGCAATCGACCGCTCGCCAACAGCGAAATCTTCCCCGACTACTTCGCTTGATCACGGGCCGGTCGAACGACTTCTGACCCGCTCGCAGGTGGTCCTTGACGGATTGCACGCGAGCCGATTAGGTTGCCGAGGGCTTGGCCCAGGGATTACGGTCCCGCTGCCTCAGACTCGAATTCCGGCTCGCAGGCGGCCCGGCACGAGGGAGCGCATCTGTGTTCGCTTGGATGGGCTGTACCGGTCTGGCCCTCATTTACGTTTCCGCTGATTTCCGCGATGTCCGTCCGAAAGAAAGCTACTCCGAAGAAAGCCCGCGCCAAAGCGAAGGCCACCCCTAGCCGTCGCAAGGAGGCGCGCAAGCCGGCTAAGAAGAAGCCGGCCGCGAAGCCGAAGCGTCCGGCTAAGAAGAAGCCTTCTCGAGCCGTGAGCAAGGCTGCCGCGAAGAAGAAGCCTGCCAAGGCTGCCAACGCGCGCAAGGACGCCGAACGCGCCGCTCGCGAGAAAGCGCTCAAGGCCAAAGAGAAAGAGCGCGAGAAGAAAGAGCGCGAACGCGAAAAGGCGAAAAAAGACGCCGAACGCGAGAAAGCGCTCAAGGCCAAAGAGAAAGAGCGCGAGCAAAAGGCCAAAGACGCCGAGCGCGCCCGCAAGGAAGCGGAGCGCGAAAAGGCGCTCAAAGCCAAGGCCGCCGAGCGTGAGAAGAAAGAGCGCGAGAAGGAAAAAGCTCGCGAGCTGAAGGAACGCGAAAAAGAGAAGGCGCGCAAGGAGGCCGAGCAAAAGGCCGCGCGCGCCGCCGCTCAAGCCGCGAAAGATGCCGAGCGCGAGCGTATCCGTCGCGAAAAAGAAGAAGAGCGTTTGCAAAAGATCGCCGAGCGCGATGCCGCCCGCGACGAAGCGAAGCGCCTCAAAGACGAAGAGAAGAAGGCCAAAGACGCCGAGCGTGAAGCTTATCGCAAGGCCAAGGATGCCGAGCGCGAGCGCATCCGCGCCGAGCGCGAAGCCGCTCGCCGTGCCCTCGAAGGCAAGGTTTCCCGCGCCAGCAAGCGTGCCCAGCGCGGCGACGGCATTGGCCGTGGCGTCACCACCCGCCAATACCGCCCGGACACCATTCCCAATCAATCCGGTACGACTCGTCGCCACGAAGAGAATCAGCGTTTGCTGGGCGTGCGGCTCCCCGCCGAGATCCTGCACGATCCGCCGCGGGCCACGCATGCCCCGCAGCCGCCGCCGGCCGGCCCGCCGCAGCCTCCCCTGCCCCCCGCCCTCTCGGTCGAGGAGCGCTGGGCGCTGATCAACGAGCGCTTGAACGGCATGGATGACCAGTTCCAGCGCGAGTATCGCGAAAGCTTCGAGATGTCGTGGGTTTACCACGACAGCGCGCTGGAAGGTGTCGTGTACACCTTTCAAGAGCTGAAGACGGCGATCGACCCGAACATGAGCGTCGTGGCCGACTCCGGGCTACAGCCGGTGTGCGACGAAATTCGCCGCCATCGCCAAGCGATCGAGTACGTGCGCGAGCTCTCGGAGAAGAAGCGCGTCCCGATCAACGTCGATACGATCAAAAAGATCTACTGCATCCTCCATCCGGAGGAGGGCGACGTGAAGACGGTGAAGTACCGGAAGGACATTCCGCAACATCGCCTGTACTTCCACGAGTACGCCGCCCCCGACAAGATCGCCTACAAAGCGCGGCAAGTGATCGATTGGCTGAACGGCCCCGAGCCGAAGAAGCTGAAGAGCCCGATCCGAATCGCAGCGCGCATCCACTATGATTTGCTGCGCGTGTTCCCCTTCCCGCAAGACAGCGGCAAGGTCTCGCGCTTGCTGATGAACGTGCTCTTGATGCGCGCCGGGCACCCGCCCGCGATCATCCACTCGACCGAGCGCCAGCGCTACTACGAGGCTCTCAAAGGTCAGCTGCCGGTCATCGTGTCGATGGTCAGCGAGTCGATCATGAATGCTCTCTTGAGCATCGAGAAGAAGATCGAAGACCACGACGCGACCAAGCAGCGCTCGTCTTCCCCGCCCAAAGAGGGCGAAGAAAAGCCGGAAAAGCCCGAGAAGCCGGCCTCCGCCATCGTGGCCGCCGCCACCGCCCGCGACGACGACTCCGATCTCTATCTCGACTCCGAGATGGAAGACTCGGACTCCGATTCGGATGAGTCGGACGGCGACTCCAGCGACGACGATTAGGCTCTGCTTTCCGTGAACGACGAGCCCGATCGCGCTGCGATCGGGCTTTTGTTTTTTGGATGGTCACGAGTCCGGTCGCGACGCACTCAGCCTTCGGCGGCTGAGTGCGGGAACGGCGCGGGACGCGGGGTGCGATGCTGGTTCGCGATCGCCCCACTCTCTCGGCTCGGGCCTACTCTTCGTCGCCCGTGACGACGTCCCAGCCGGTGGCTTGCGCCAGTTTGGCCAGCGCTACGTTGTAGTCGAACGTGGCGTTCATCTGTAAAAAGCGCTTAGTGGCGTATTCGCGCGCCGGATCCACGACGTCTTGGTCTTCGTAGGTGCCGACGTTGATGCCCTCTTGGATCTGCACCAGCCACTGCTTGGCGTAGGAGGTCGCGCGCGCATAGGCATCGAGGCGGCGCGCGGCGTCTTGCGCCTCGCGGAAAGCGACTTCGACTTCGGTGCCGACTCCGCCGAGCGCGTAGCGCTCGGTGGCGCGCTGTTCTTCGAGCTGTGCGTTGGCCTGAGCCAGCCGCGCGGACTGCGGCAGGAAATCGAGTTTGTATTTGAAGACGAGGCCGGCGCCGTAGCTGAGGTAGTTCGCGCTGTCTTTGACGAAGGGATTTTTCTGATCTTCGACCTGGGGTGCGGCGGAGTAACCGAAGTTCAAGCCCAGCGCCAAGTCCGGGAAGAACTTGGCGCGCTCGATGCGTGCCTGCGCTTCACGCGCCAAAACCCCAGCGCGGGCCATGTTCACTTCCGGGCGATACAGGCGCGCGGCCGACAAATAGCGCGAAATAGGGCCGAGCCGGTGGCTATTTTGATGCAGCGGAGCATCGGCGACGTCTGCGTCTGGGCCGCCTCCGGTGAGGAAGCGCAGGCCGGCAAGTGCGATCGCTTCTTGGCGCATGCCCTCGCTCTCGCGCACCTCGAGATCGGCGCGATACATCTTGAGCTTGAGCAAATCGATGTCGTCGCCGTCGCCGTCTTGGACCTTCTTTTCTAGTCGTTCCAAGTAGGCGTCGATGCGGCTCGTGGCTTCACGCACCAGCATCAGCGCATCGCGCGCGAGCTGGACGCCGTAGTAGGCGCGTCGCACGCTCACCTTGACGTCGTTCTGTTCTTTCTTGATCTCGAATTCGCCGACGCGCACTTGCGCCTTGGCCGCGTCCCACAGGTTCGTGATCTTGCCGAACGTCCAGAGCGGGATTGCGCCGCTGACGTTCAATTGCCAAGCCGCGCTCATGGTGCTGGTCAGCGCCTTGTCCGTATCGGGGCTGTACACCGCGGTGCCGCGCACGGTCGGAGCCGGGCCAATGCCGCCGGTCATCGTGAAATCACTGTACGGCGCGGCGTATGCTTGATCGAGCTGCGCGCTCTTTTGCGCCAGACGCGCACGCGCCTCTTGCACCTTCGGGTAGTTGATGACGGCAAGCTCGAGGCAGCGTTTCAGCGACAACACGCGGCGGCGCGGCACGGCCACCTCGGACTTGGGCATGGCGTTCGCCGCGGCGTTCAGCGCCTCCGTCGAGTCTTGCGCCTGTGCGCTGTGCGCGAGCGCGGAGATGCCCAACAAGCCCAAGGCGAGAATGCGACCGCTGCGCGGGCTCGTCCGGTCGGAAATCCTGCAACACATCATTCGTCGTCGCGGACTCTTACGCCAGCTCGCTTCACCGCGCGTCGAAAATTCGACCGATCTAGACCGGCCTGACGGGCTGCCTCGGAGACGTTGCCCTGGGTTCGCGCCAAAAGGCCCTCGAAATAGGCGCTCTCGAAGGCCTCGAGCGAGCGCTCTTTGGCCTCCTTGTACGGCAAGTCAGAGAGGCCGTGGGCCGCCACCACGGGCGCCTCGCTCGATGTTTGGGCAAAATCCGCGGGGGCGCCGTTGCTGGGCCGGCCGAAGGGAAGCTCCGCCGGGGTCATGGTGTCGTCGCGACAGAACACGACCGCATGTTCGATGGCATTTTCGAGCTCACGCACGTTGCCCTGCCAGTGATGCGAAGACAGAAGCCGCATCGCATCGGGCGAGATCTTCTTCACCTGGCTGCTGGAGCGCGCCGCATACTTTTGCAGGAAGTGATAAGCGAGCAGCGGGATGTCTTCACGTCGCTCGCGCAGCGCAGGCAACGAAATGGGCACCACGTTCAGGCGATAATAAAGGTCCTCGCGAAAGCGGCCCGCGGCGATCCGGCTGCGCAAGTCCACGTTCGTGGCCGCCACCACGCGCACGTCGACGATGCGCGTTTCGTTCGAGCCGACGCGCTTGACCTCGCCCTCCTGCAAAGCGCGCAGCAGCTTGACCTGAGCCAAGGGCGGCAGATCACCCACTTCGTCCAGGAACAGCGTGCCGCGATCGGCGGACTCGAACAGGCCCGCGCGCGTCGCAGTAGCGCCCGTGAAGGCGCCGCGGACGTGCCCAAATAGCTCGCTCTCGACCAGGTCGACCGGGATGGCCGAACAATTGACGGCGACGAACGGACTGTTCACGCGCGGTGAATGGCCGTGGATCGCACGCGCCGTCAGCTCCTTGCCCGTGCCGCTCTCGCCCAGGATCAGCACCGTGGAAGACGTGGGCGCGACGCCGATGGCGAGCCGATACACCTCTTGCATCGCCGGAGAGTTACCGATCAACTCGCCGAATTTCTCCATCTGCTCGAGCCTTCGCTCGAGCAAGAGCGCGCGATCGACCAAGCGCCTTCGCTCGGCGGCCTTGGTGACCGTGAGCACGACTTCGTCATTGGAGCGGAAGGGCTTGGTGAGGAAGTGATAAGCGCCCGCGCGCACGGCTTTGACCGCGGTTTCGACGTCGCCGAACGCGGTCATCATGATCACCTCGACGCCCGCGTGCGACGAACGCACGTGATCCAAGAGCTCGAGCCCGCCGACCTTGGGCATCATCAGGTCGACGAGCACGACGTCCACCTTCTCGCGCCCCAAAATATCGATCGCCTGCGCGCCGTCGTCCGCGGTGAGCACGGTCATGTTGCGGCTGTTGAGCAGGCGCGCGAGCGTCCGACGCAAGGTGGGTTCGTCGTCGACGACGAGCACGCGAGGCGGGGCTTCCTCGAGTTTGACCTGACCGATTTCTCCAGAGCGGGGCCGTGCCGAGAGTGTCACTCGGGTTTCCTCCTCGGCGGCGTTCGCTCGCCCAGCCCGCCAAAGCGCGCAGGCGTGCCGCCAGCGGGTGCGGCGGCGGGAGCCGCCGTCGGTCGATCCGAGCGGCGATTCGGCCTATCGGAGCGCGGCCGTGAGGGTCGGGGCTCCCCGTCCGTGTTGGCCGCACCACTGACTGGCGTGTACATGTGCCCTTGTTGTTGATACACGCAAATTCTGTTCCCGCCGTCACGCTTGGCCGCGTGCAGCGCCGCGTCAGCCCCCCGCAGCAGCGCGTCTTTGGTGCGCACGTCGCGGGACGGAAAGAGCGCCACCCCCAAAGAAAGCGCCACAGGCAGCGGTGAGCGCTGTTCCCAGCCCTCCAGGAGCTGGTTGGCATCCTGGAAAATTCGCTCCGCAACGGTTACCGAGCCAGCAAAATGGGTGCTCGGCAACACCACCAGGAATTCGTCCCCGCCGAAGCGCGCCACGACGTCGACTTCGCGCACCGAACGTCGAATCGTGTCGGCCACGAAACGCACCACGCGATCGCCTGCTTCGCGACCGCCGGCATCGTTGTGTGCTTGCAGGCGGTCGATATCGATCACCAGACACGAAAGCGGATCGTGGTAGCGCTCGGCGCGCTTGAACTCCTCGCTCAGCCGCGTGTGCAAGTAGCGATAGTTGTACAGGCCGGTCAGATCGTCGTGCAGGCTGAGCTGCTCGAGACGCGCGCGGGCCTCCACCACGTGGTCGTGCAGGCGCTTGATGCGCAGCATGGCTTCGACGCGCGCCAAGAGCTCGTCCTCGTCGAAGGGCTTGCACACGTAGTCATCAGCGCCGATTTTGAGCCCTTCCACGCGGCTCGCGCTGTCGGTTTTGACGGTCACCAGCAGCACCGGCAAGAAGGTATCGCTGGTCATGCCCTTGAGCAGCCGGCAGGCCTCCAGCCCGGACAGCCGCGGCATCAAGATATCGAGCAAGACCAGGTCTACCCCGCCCTTGGCCACGCGCTCCACCGCGAGTTGACCATCGGGCACCGTGTCCACGATGAAGCCGTGCTTGCGCAGCATGCCGGCGAGCAGTTCGCGGGTGATGCGATCATCGTCTGCGACGACGATTGTCGAGCCCTGCAGCGATCCTTGCACAGCGCTCGGCGAGGTCGGCTTTTCGCTGTCCGGCACGATGCAAAGGAGGTTACTAGAATCGCCCGGGAGCGGCGAACTTGAAGCCACAAAACTCGCCGAAGTGCCGTTAGAAGCGGTCAGCGTCCGGTCAAGGCGCGAGATCGAACCCGAGCCAGGCGTCAAAGCCTCCCCGACCGACCCGGTGGCCCACGAAACCGGCCACTGCCAAACAGCCACAGGGATGGCGGTAACCGAAGCCGCCCCAGGTCGCCAAGAGCTCGCGGCTGGTGAGATCGTAGTCGACCGAGGCGGTCGTACTAAACGCGCGCGACCACGGTACCGACAGCTCGGAACCGGCGCTCCAACCGTTGCGATCGAGAAATGGACGAGCGGGATCGAACCAGCTCTCGTCGAACAGCGCGCGAGCGCGAGCCGGTGAGCCATTGCTGGCTCCATCGGCGCGGAGCAAGAGGCGTAGGCCGTCCGTACTGCCGAGGCGCAGCCGGGAGAGCGACACCATCGCCGGATTTTCGCCCAACACCGCGAACGATTGGGCAAGGCCGATGAAGCGCGTATCGGCGCTGACGCGCGTCGCAGCGACCATTTCGGAGCTGCCTGCGCGGGCCAGCGCGCCCGCGCGCAGCGAGAGGGCCAGCGCCTGGCGCGTGCTGCGCTGACCGAGAGAGGTGTCGAAGCCGCCCGCGCCGAGCAGCGTTCGTTGCTCGTTTACTTGCGAGCCACGCGGGGCAGCCTCGACCAAGGCTCGAGCCACGATCAGCGGCTCCAGGAAGTGCGCGATCGACCCGAAGTTGCGCAAGAGTGGCAGCCCGAGTCGCGCCTGCAGGCCACCCCGAAGCAGCCCCTGCGTGCGATATTCGGCGACCTGTAGATTGCCGGCTTCGGCGGCCGTCAGGTCGATGCCGAGCGGGCCGGGCCGCAGCTTCGCGCTCAACGTGCCACGCTGAAAGAGCTCGGTTTGGCTGTGACCGCCGCTGACGGCGCTGGTGCGCGCGACGCCAAAGACGTCATAGCTCACGCTATCGCCGAGCCCGCGGGCGGCTCCGAGATACAGCTCCGGGCCGACCGCGCCGAGGTCGCCGAGCGCGCCCGCGCGCGGCGCGTCGGCCCGAACCCCGAAGCCGAGCGCGAGCTGATCGACGTGCGAAACGCTGATCCGCGCGCGATCCATGCGCCGCGCGCTGACCTCCAGCGACGAGGAGACGACCGCCGCGCGCGCCCCGCGCAGCGCATCGATGCGGTAAGCAAAGGTCGCCTCCGAGAGCGCCGCGCTGCCGTGCGCGTCGAGTTCGAGCGCGCTTTGCTGCACGTGATCCCAAGCCACGCGCGAAGTGCTGGCCTCGGTGTCGAGCTCCGCCTCGAGTCGAACGCCTTTGAACAGGTAGCCTCCAGCGCCCAGGGTGAGGCTCTTGGTGACTCGGCCATCTTCGACCGAAAGCGGCACGTACGCTCCGCCGCCGGCAAAGAATCCGTCCTCACCGCGGTACGAAACGCGCGGGAAAGTCAGGCCCATGCGCGTCGGCGCGCGCAGCCAGAGCCCCGGCAACCAAAACACCGGTACGCCAAAGGCTTCGAGCCGCGGGCTCATGAACAACGCGTCCGTCGGCGGCGCCAAGGTGGCATGCGAGACGCGCAGCCGCACGGGCGGCTCGTCGCAAGTGCAAAACGCGACCTCCGCGGTACCGTCCGCCTCGACGCCGCGCGGGCCGCGTCGAAGCTGCAAATGTTGGCTCTTCAGTCGATAGCGCTGCGCTTGAACGCGCACGTTGCCGTCGAGTTCGAGTGACCCCAGATCGCCATCGACTTGGACGCGCTCCGCCTCGAACTCGACCCGATACTCTCGCGCTTTGTGCGGCGGCTCCGCGGCCGAAAGCGCGGCGGCCCAGCTGGACCCGAGCAAGCACGCACAGAGCGATAGCGACGGACGGCGAAGCGACACGTTCAGGGGCTACGCGGCTCGTTCGCAACGCTCGCGCTTTGTCGCTTGGCGGGCGACAAGCCGACGTACAAGTGATCGAGATACACGTTGAGTGTCAGGTAAAAACGCGCGTCCGGGCTGTAAAAAATGCTGCGTCGGCGGCCGTCGGGCGCAAGCTGCGTGGCTAGGTTTGCATAGCCGACCGTGAGCTCGAGCGTGTCGGTCAGGCGGCCCCAGAGTTCGGTCTGGAAGTACGTCAATGCCGAGCGCGTCTGCGGATCTGCGATTCCGCCCGCTTGCGTGCAGCCGGTGAGAATTACGCCGCAGATCTGCGCGTCGTGGCTGACGGGGTACTTCCAGGCGGAGCGCAGCTCGAACGCCGTGATCCAATTGATACGCCGATGGACGTGCAGCCAAGAGGCGATGCCGAACGCTGCTGCATGCTGCGCGAGCGTCGCGCCGCCCAACTGATCGGAAACGATCGAACGGCCGTCGGCGCCCATGCGAATGCGTTCCAGAGCGCCATTGGTCGGGACTTGGCCATTGCTGAACAGGTAGCCGTAGTCCACCTTGCCCAAGAGCTCGATGCTGGGGAAAAAGGTGGCCCCGCGCCCGGCCAGCACGATCTCTTCCCGAGCGCCGACGCGCACCCCCAAACCCAGCAATTTACCGCTCTCGTAGCTCACTTTGGAGGTCGGTAAGATCAAGCGCGGCACGCGAATCGCGAGCTCGGTCAAATCACTCTTGCTCTCGCGAAGCTTGTACGAGAGCGAGCCCCAGAATTCGAAGTCGGTCGCCGACCACTCACCGCGGCTGGTCGTCGTGTCGCTGTTCGTGCGCTCGCTGACGACCCCGAGATCGCCGCGCACGCTCACCGCCATGCGCTCACTTTCGAGCAGGTAATAACGAGGGCGAAAGCCGATCGTCATCTCGTAGAGCGGGTTGCGCGTCAGATAATCTTGGCCCACGCCCAGCGTGCTGGCGCTGACGGCGTGATCCCAATAAAGGTAGCTGTCGTGCCAGGGCAGATTGGTGGGCGCGATCGCGTCCGGGCTCACGCCACTGACGGCACGCGGTGTTTCGCGTGCCCGCGCGGATTGAGCGTGGAGAGGGCGGGCCAGAGCCAGCGCGCAGCACAGAAATGCCGCCCGACAGAGCCAATAATTCGTCCTTGAGACCACGCGAACTGCGAGGACCTTACTCTCGTCGCTTTTTTTTGGCTATGGTGGCCCCATGCCGGCTCCCCTTCCCGCGACCGAAATCACAGCGCTGCTCGGTCGGGGCACGCATTTCGAAGGAAAATTGCAGTTCGAGGGTCGAGTCCGCATCGACGGCAGCTTCCGCGGCGAAATCCGCAGCCCGGATACCTTGGTCATCGGCGATGGAGCGGACGTGGACGCGCAAATCGACGTGGCCACGGTGATCATCAAGGGTGGGGTCGTGCAAGGGAACGTGCGCGCGTCGCGGGCGATTGAGCTTTACGTGCCAGCCCGAGTTTCGGGCACACTGCATTCTCCGGAGATTTTCATGGATAAGGGGGTGCAATTCTCCGGAACGTGCACCATGGCTCCAGTTGAAGATGCACCGTAAACGCGCGTTCTCGGCCTGTGGTGCTTTTGCGCCAGTGAGGCGGCCGCGCGTCACACACCGCTCGGTAAGCGCGCCTAAGTTCTTGGCAAATCCGCGCGGAAACGCCAATAATTCCTGGCTTTAGCCGGGTCAAGCGTATCCGGCACGAGCGATGCAGTGAGGAGCTCGAGCTGGCGGATACCAGCTCGAGCAGGCGCGAGGGAAGCTTCACCCGCTCCCTGCCGTAAAAGTAAGTGTCACGCCCCCTGAGACGCACCATGAAAAACCCCACAGCTTCTGCGTTTGCCCCATTCAGCTCACTCCGCAACATGAGCCGCAAGAGCGCGCTAGCAATCGTGGCCTGTACGGTGCTGAGCAGTATGTCTGTGGCTGCCGCCCCCGCCCCGGGCCCGGAACTGCAGAAGTGGCGTGAAGTCTCGCGCTTCAACGTGAAGACGCCCTACGCGGACATGAACGCAGGCGCGGCCCGTGTGAACGTGGACGCCCCGGAAGAGCTCGTGCGTTCCGTCGTGCTCGATTACAAGAATTACGCGAACTTCATGACGCGCTTCGAAAAGTCGCAAATCGTCGGGCGCTCCGGCGACAAGACCGACGTGTACCTGCAAGTGCCGATCCTCAAGGGCGCGGCCAAAGTTTGGGCCGTCGTGCGCTTCGAGCCGATCAAGCAAGTCGAAGGTGGCGCGGTGCTGGTTGGGCACATGATCAAGGGCAACGTGAAGCGCTTGGACGCCACCTGGCGCCTGAAGAAGCTGGACGAGAAAACCACTCAGGTCGCGCTCGAGCTCTTGATTGTACCAGACATGCCCGTGCCGGATTCGCTCGTCGTGCCCGAGGTTCGCTTTGCGGCGGCCAAGGCGGTCGAGGGCTCGCGCGACGAGGCCGAAAAGCGCAAAGCGCGCTGACCGCTGACGGCGCGCGCTGACCGATAATGTCAGCCTTGCCTTGACGGAGTAGGCGGACGCCGGTACTCGCACTGGCAGTGAAGCGCCTGCCGCAGACTCCAGCCGAGCTGGTCTTGGTGCCGACCGAGCGGCACGCCGAATATGAAGCCGCCCGCGGCGCGCGCGTGCTGACGCTTAGGGATTTCGCGCTGCGCTTGTGCGCCGCGGCCGAGCCCGGTTTCCGCGAAATCACCCGCGATACCACGCGGCTTCTTACCCGTAAGAGCTTGCCCGCGGTGCCGGCCGCGCTCGGGCTCGCCCTGGACGACGCGCTCGGTCAATTGCGCCGCGCAGGCACGCAGGCCAGTGATTTAGCGCGCGTCAGCGGCGCGCGCAGCGCATTGCTCCGATCCGCGCTCGAGCAATCCGACGTTCGCTTGAACGAATATCGCCTGCGCGATCAGCGAGAAAGTGCCTGGCTGGCTGCGCGCGCGTTGCCCGTGACATCGATCCCTGAGTTGGATGGCGTGACCCGCGTGCGCGTGCGCGGCCTGTCGAACTGGGAAAATGGCGAGCTTGCGTTGCTCGAAGCGCTGCACCAAAAGCTGCGCTCTGTAGGCGCGGGTGGCGTCGTGCTGGAATTACCGACGGTGCAAGATTTTCTCGGCGCTCCGCTCCAGGACGCGGTGTCGGCGCTCGCCTCGCGCCTCGAGCAGCGCTGGGCCGAGGAGCTCGATCATCCGGAGCTTTCGTTCGTCGATGCGCGCGCCGGTGCCCTTCCCCCGCAAGTGATTACCGCCGCGCACGAGGCCAGTGAAGCGCGCGCGGTAGCGCGCGCGGTGCTCGATTCTGTGGCGCAGGGTACGGCCCTCGATCGGATCGCGATTGTGCCCGTGGATGCAGCGGACGCCTTCCTGGAGCCGCTGCGCGCCGAGCTCACGGCCGCCAAATTGCCGTTCAGCGAGGCCTGGAGCAGGCAGGCGAGCTCCGCACCAGAGGCGCACGCGGCGCTCGAGCTGCTGCGCCTGGCGCAAGGCCCGTTATCTCGCGATGCGCTGGTAGACGTGCTGCGGGTACCAGATCTCGAGCTCAAAACGCTGCTCGGCGACGCGCACGGCACGGCCTTCATCGAAGTGATCGCGCGCTTGCCGGTACGCGTCGATCGCACGGGACGTGAGCTGCTGCTTGCCTTGGAAGCCGAGCGGCGACGCTGTGATCCGAAGCGCGAACGTGAGCTCGAAGCCATCCGCGTAGCAAAACTCGCGCTTTCGGGCCTGCTCGCTCGCTTCGAGCGCCTGTGCGAGCCGAGCACACGGCGAGCGTTTCGCGATCGTTCGCGCGAGCTGTTCGCCGAGCTCGGCCTGCTCACGCCGTCGCGGCGCGCCTTGACGCAAGCCATTCGCTACGCGGAGATGCTCGACCACGCGCCGCTCGCAGCGCTGGGCCAGAACGCGCGCGCCGGGCGAGCCATCGATCTTGCGCTCGAGCGCGTGGTGAGCGCAGCCGAGCTCCTGAACTTGGCCGAGGAACGCTTGCCACTACCTGCGTTCTACGAAGAATTCGCGGTCGCTCTGGCATCGGTCGGTCCCAGCCAGGGCGCGGGCCGCGCCGGCACGCTGCGCGTGGCTGGCCCGGCAGAGGTTGCTGGTTTGGATTGGGATCTGTTGATCGTGTGCCGCGCTGCGTCTTCCACGCTCGACTGGCAGAGCGCGAGCTCCGACAGCGTGCTCGACGCCGATCTGATCGATCAGCTGCCCCCCAAGCGTCGTCCGCCGACGACCGGCGAGCGAGCCTTGTTCACTCGCCTCGCCTTGGCCAGCGCCTTGTCTCGCGCTCGGCACTCGGTCGTGACCTGGGCCAAGCGCGACGCGCGTGGCGGAAGCGGCGCGAGCCGGCTAGTGATGAACTTGAACGCCGAGGACTGCCTGGTCGAGCCGGCATCTCCGCTCGATCCGGGCGCGCGGCGCGTGCTGGCCATGCCCAGCGCCAGCGCCGAAGTGCGGGCCCGCGCAGGGCTGGAGTTACGCCGGCAAGAGTTCTACGCCGATCCCGATTCAGCGCTCGATTTCGGCAACGGAATCGCAGGTTCGCTCGAACGCTGGGTGGGCGGTGATGCGGAGCGGCCGATCGCGCTCACTCAATTGGAACGCTACGCGCGGTGTGGCTTTCTCGGATTTTCAGGGCTGGTCCTGCGCGCGGGCCAGGACGACACCGTGGGCGACGGCCTGAGCGCTCGCGAACGCGGCACGCTGATTCACGAGGCGCTCGCGATAGCCCTCACCGGAACACGCGAGCGCTTCGCGACGCAGGATCGGACCGAGCTCGAGCGCGAAGCGCTTTCTCGCGCCGAAGCTTTTCTGCGCGGGCAAATCACCAGTAACCTGCGCTCCGCCGCGCTGAACGCCGCGATTGAGGACGTGGCGGCGCTGCTTCGTTGGTCGTTTGCCAACAGTGACGGCATCTGGTTCGCCGAGGCGGAGCGCGCCTTCGGCAGCGGCGAGGCGTGGGCCGCGCTCGCTGTGGGCGGATACTTCGTCTCTGGTCGCATCGACCGCATCGACAGCAACAGCGACGGCAGCGCCGTGCGCATCATCGACTACAAGACGGGCACGGTGCGGCTCACGGGTGAGCACGGCGAGCAGCTGCTGCAGCCCTGGCTCTACGCTCGAAAGGTGGCCGAGGAGTATCACGCCGGCCGGGTCGGCTCCGGCTACTTGAGCTTACAGCGCCGCAAACCCGAGTGGAAAGCAGCGGTCGAAGAGAGCGAACCGAGCCAAGGAGCGATCGAAGACAAGCTGCTTCGGGCAGAACAGCTGATCGCAGCCCTCCGCAGCGGACGGATCCCGGCCCGGCCCGCGCTGCCCGGCTCGTGCACACGCTGCGACGCGCGCGACATTTGCAGGAGACCGCTCTCGGCGCCCCACGAGGCGAACGAATGAGCTTGCCCGGCCTCGAGCAGAACGCGGTGATAGCGGCCAGCGCTGGCACCGGAAAGACCCAGCTTTTGACCGGGATCTACCTGGCGTTCGCGCTCGGGCTCAGTGCCGACGGCAAGCAGGTCCCGACGGAACGCATCGTGGCCACCACCTTTTCGCGCGCGGCCGCGGCCGAAATCCGCGAACGCCTCGAGCTTCGCCTCGGCCTGCTCGCGAAACCAGAAACGCTCACGCAAGACTCCCTGGCCGCGCTGGCTGTGGAGCGCGGCCTTACGGAGAAAGAGCTTTGTACCCGCGCGCGGCGCGTGCTCGAAGAACTCCCGCGCGCCACCATCGATACGCTGCACGGCCTGGCAACGAGCATCCTGCGCCGGCACGCGCTCGAGCTCGGGCTGTCGCCGAACTTCACTATCCTCGATGAAGAACAAGCGTTTTCAGACGCCGAGCGCAGCATCGACGATGTGCTGGATGAGGCCCTGACCGGTGAACTTTCGACAGCCACCTCGCGCCTCTTGGACGCCTGCTACGGTCTGGACCGCGCGCGCAACGAGATCACCGTACTCCTCGGACGCTTGGACGAAGAAGGTCTGCCCGCAGCAGCGCTTTCCACCGGCGACCACGTGGCCGACGCCAAACGCCAACTCGCAGCGCTGCGCGCGGTATGCCAGAGCATCGCGCACGCCGAACCTTCGGCGCTGAGCGATCCCGCGCGGGCTGCGCTGAATGCGCTCGCTGCCGATGATTTCGTCGCGCTGAGAGCCGCGCTGATCGAGCTCGCCGCCGTGCGCGCCAGCAAATCCATCAAGAATCTGCCGTTTTGGCCGGCCTGGGAGCAGTTTCAGGAGAGCCTCTCGGGCGGCACCAAACGCGAGCGCCTCGAGTCGCTGGTCGAGCATGCCGAGCGCGCCGAGCAGCTAGACGCGGACGCCCGCGGCGCGAGCCAGCTACTTTCGACCATTCAGCGCACGCTGATCGAACGGCGCCGCGCGGAGGGCACGCTCGGTTTCGGCGACGTGCTGCGCCTGGCCCGCGATGGCCTGCGCGATCATCCCAACTTGGCCAGGAGCGCGAGCCAGAAAACAGAAGTTCTGCTGGTCGACGAGTTTCAAGATACCAGCCGCGTGCAGCGCGACCTGCTCTTGCTCCTACGTGAACGGCCGAGCTCGATCGAGCGCCGGAGACCGGGTCAGGTGCCGGCCCCGCAAGACATCCTGCCCCGCGGCTTGGTCGTGGTCGGCGATCGCAAGCAGTCCATCTACGCGTTCCGCGGCGCGGAGGTCTCGGTCTTCGCGCAGCTGGCCGCCGAATTGGCGGGAGCGCCCGCTGCCGAGCGGCTCGAGCTTTCGGGCGTGCTGCCGAGCTCGGCGCCCGTGGCCGAATTCCACACCCTGACCGCGAATTATCGCTCCACGCGCGCGATCATCGACGCGGTGAACACGATCGCCAGCGCGGACTTCAGCGAACGCCCAGAGCGCGCGTTCGAGATCCGTTATACGCCCGCAGAGGCCTTGGTGCTCCCCGCGGGCGCCGAGGCACAGCCGAGCGGCACGGTGACGATCGTCGAAGACGACGGCTCGGCTCCCGAGGATCCCAACGCCCCCGCATTGCTGCGTCAGGCCGAGGGCACGCTGCGCAGCGCCTTCGCAGCCGCCGGCTTGTGCGCGCAAATCGCGCGCGCCGGCACCCGCTTCTCCGAGATCGCGCTCCTGGCGCGCCGCCGAGCCACGTTGCCGCTGCTCGAGCTCGCGCTCGACCGGCTCGCGATTCCGTTCGTCGTCGCGGGTCGCGCGCTGTACGCCACGCCCGAAGTGCGAGATCTTTTCGCTGCCTTGCGCTTGCAGATCGACCCGGGCGATCGCCACGCGCTGGCCGTGCTGGCGCGCGGGCCACTCGGCGGGCTCAGCGATCGGGCCTTGGCGGAGCTGTGCACGCCCCGCCGCGGCCTGGACCCGGTGCGTGATTGGAGCGCGAACCGACTCAGCGATCCGCTCGAGCACGACGCGCTGAATACGCTGCGCGAGCGCCTGCTCGAGATTGGACAAGTGGCGCCGCGGCTCTCGCCACGCGACGCGCTTTCGGTGATCGTCGATCGCTTCCAACTCGAGCCGCTGTATTCGCTCTTGCCACGCGGGCGCACCCGCTTCGGCAACGTCGAGCGCCTGCTCGAGATCGCCGCGCGCCAAGGTGGAAGTCTACAAAGCTTCGTGCGTTGGCTAGAGCGGCAGATCGCCAACGAGACCGACGAAGCCGAAGCCGCTGTGTTCTCGGACGAAGACGACGCGGTGCGCCTCTTGACCATCCACGGCAGCAAGGGCCTCGCCTTCCCGACCACGATCGTGCTCGACACGGGCTCTTGGGAGCGGCCAAACTCTGCACCCATCGGCCTCCTGCGCGGCGCTCACGAGACCTCGCTCGTGATTCGCCACGTGACCGACGCAGGTAGCCTGGCCACGCCGCTCTCTCGTCGAGCGACTGAGGACTCCCTGGCCCGCGCTCGCGCGGAGCGGCAACGGCTCTCGTACGTCGCGCTGACTCGCGCGCGCAGCCACTTGGCGATCGTGCTGCCCCCTGGCAAATTGCGCGCGGACTCACTGGCCGCGTCGATCGTCGCCGCGGGCGCCCGGCTCGACGAAATCCCAGGCCTCACCCGCGTCGCGGCGCACCGCCTATTCGGCGAGCCGCCGTTCAGCCCCCCCGCGAGTGACACGCCGCAAGCGGCGCCACCCGCCCGGCCAGCTCGCCCGCGCGTCACCCTGGCCACGATCGGCGTGACTGCCCTGTCCGACTTCGCGATCTGCGCGCGGCGTTTCGAGCTAGCTCATCTGTGGAGCCTTTCGGAACCCCGCGCCGGGGCTCGCGTCGCCACGCCCACCGGCGAGGATCCGCGCGCGCTGGGCAGCGCGGCACACCGCGTGTTGGAGGCTTTTCCGAGCGAGCGCTGGGGCACGCCGGTGGAACCCGCCGAGATCTCGGAGGCGCTCGCACGCGAGGGTCTGGATCCAGCCGCCGAATCGAGCGCGGGCACCGCGCGCGGCATCGCCCGATTCTTGGCCGGCGCCTATGCGCGTTCCGTACAAGAAGACGGTTCGCGCATTCGCCGCGAGCTTTCGCTCGGCATCCCGTTCCGCAGTGCTCCAGCAGAGCCGCGACCGGTGCCAGAGAGCAACCCGCGAGCGCGCGGCCGCCGCGTGGCGCCGGGCCAACTGGAGCTGTTCGCGCTGCGACCCAGGACCAACGCGCCGGATCCAGAGCTGCTCGCCGCAACCGTCGTGCTCAAGGCCACGCTCGACCTAGTGATAGAACGCGCCGACGGTAGCATCGACGTCATCGACTACAAGCGCTCCCGCGGGGGCGACGAGGATCGCTATTCGTTTCAGCTCGCCGCCTATCGCGAAGCCGCCCAGCGCCACTACGGGATCGAGCGCATTCGCACCGGCCTCGTGCACTTGTTGGGCGAGAACAATGAACCGGACTGGCAGACGCCCCCTGCCTTCGATTTCTTCGAGCTTGGGACGCGCTTGATCGAAGCGCGCTTCCACGACCTGTGGCCGGCCATCGCCGAACCTGCCTGCCGCAAGGCGCAGTGCGGTTTTGTCTCTGCGTGTCATGGCCCAAACCGCTCGGCGGCTCAGCGGCCCACTGACCAACAAAACGACTAGCCGGCCGCCGGGGGCTTGAAAAGCAGTGAAATCGAAGCTAGAGAGGTCGTCCGAGTAACTGGAAAAAGTCGAGTAGATTTCAGGAGCTGCACCTGGGAATCCGGCCATCAGACCTATTGTGCATCGCGTTAATTCATGGCAGAAAATTAGCGCAGCTTCGCCTGTCCCGGCCCTCCGATCGCCATATACTCGCCGTCTGCCGGGTCGGCCCTTGACCCCTCCTTGGAATCGACCGCAGCACCCCGGGTGGGTCCCCCCACCTTTCAACTCACTCCCCGACATCGAGCCACCGAAATGACACTTCCGCCTCGCTCAGGACTCTACGACCCGAAATTCGAACACGACGCCTGCGGCGTTGGTTTCGTGGCCAACATCAAGGGTGAGGCCTCCCACGATATCGTCAAGAAGGGCATCGATATCCTGTTGAACCTCGTGCATCGCGGCGCCACTGGCTGCGATCCACTGACCGGTGACGGCGCGGGCATCATCCTACAGGTGCCGGATGCATTCTTTCGTCACGCCTGTGACGAAGCCGACATCGATCTGCCGGAAGCCGGGAGTTACGGGGTCGGCTGTGTGTTCTTGCCTCGCGACCGCAAGGAACGCCGGCGCTGCCAACAGATTTTGGAAGACAAGATCTTCGGCACCGGTCAGCGCCTGATTGGCTGGCGCGACGTCACCGTGAACGAAAGCGTGCTCGGCCCCGCTGCGCGCGAGAGTGCGCCCGTGATCCGCCAAGTGTTCATCGGCTCGACCTGCGAAGACGAAGCGACCTTCGAGCGCAAGCTGTTCGTGATCCGGAAATGGGCGGAGCGCGCCGTGCGCGAGACCACCCTCGCCGGCAAGGGCTCCTTCTACATCCCGAGCCTTTCCTGCCGCACCATCATCTTCAAGGGCTTGCTCCTGGCCGAGCAACTCGCTGAGTTCTATGTCGAGCTCAAAGACGAGCGAATGGTGAGCGCGCTGGCCATGGTCCATCAGCGCTTCAGCACCAACACCTTCCCGACTTGGGAGCTCGCCCAACCGTTTCGTACCCTGGCTCACAACGGTGAAATCAACACCGTGCGCGGCAACGCCGCCTGGATGGCTGCGCGCGAGCAGCTCTTCAACGGCGAGGTCTTCGGCGAAGACGTACGCCACATCTTGCCCACGATCACGCCGGGCGGCAGCGACTCCGCGACGCTCGACAACGTGACCGAGCTGCTCCTACACGCGGGGCGCAGCCTGCCCCACGTGATGATGATGCTCGTGCCGGAAGCCTGGCAAAATGACGAGCTGATGCCCGCGCACAAGCGCGAGTTTTACGAGTACCACTCGTGCCTGGTCGAACCGTGGGACGGTCCTGCTGCCTTGGCGTTCACCGACGGCAAGCGCATCGGCGGCATGCTCGATCGCAACGGCCTGCGTCCCGCCCGCTACACGATCACCAAAGACGGCTTGGTCGTGCTGGCTTCGGAGACGGGCGTGTTGGAGTTCGAGGCCGACAACATCTTGCGCAAAGGGCGGCTCGAGCCGGGGCGCATGTTCCTGGTCGACACCGAGCTCGGTCGCATCGTCGAGGACGAAGAGATCAAGGACGCCGTCTGTAAGCAGCGCCCCTACGGCAAATGGCTGCGCGAGAACAAGATCTCGCTCGCCGACATCGACGCTTCGCCGCCCAGCGCGACCAGGCGTGAATTGGCGTCGCTCGTGCAGCGTCAGAAGACCTTCGGTTACAGCCAAGAAGATCTCGGCTTCTTGATGGCGCCCATGGCTCAAAACGGCGACGAGCCGCGCGGCTCGATGGGCACCGACACCCCGCTGGCCGTGCTCAGCGATCGCCCGCAGCTGCTCTTCAACTATTTCAAGCAGCACTTCGCGCAGGTCACCAATCCCGCGATCGACCCGATCCGTGAAGAGCTGGTGATGAGCCTCAAGGCGTACATCGGCGGCGAAGGCAACATCCTGTTCGAGCTGCCCGATCAGGCGCAGATGCTGGAATTGCCGCATCCGATCCTGACCAACATGGATCTGGCCAAGCTGCGTGAAACGCACTTGCAGCAAGTCCGCCAGCCGCCGACGATCCCGATGCTCTATCCCGTCGAGGAAGGCGGCGAGGGCTTGAAATCGGCGATCGACGAGCTCTGTCGTCAAGCCTCGCTGGCCGTGCTCAACGGCCACGGGCTGGTCATCCTGAGCGACCGCGGCTCGAACGAGGCCATGGCCCCGGTGCCGAGCTTGCTCGCGACTGGCGCGGTGCATCACCACCTGATGCGCAACGGCACGCGCATGAAGATCGGCATCATCGTCGAAGCCGGCGACGCGCGCGAGGTGCACCACTTCGCGCTCTTGCTCGGCTACGGTGCCGGAGCGATCAACCCCTACCTGGCGCTCGAGACCGTGAGCCAAATGGTTCGCGAGGGCACCTTCCCGAACCTCAAAGATCCGGAGCAGGCTCAAGCCAAGTACATCAAGTCGATCAACAAGGGCTTGCTCAAGGTGATGAGCAAGATGGGCATCAGCACCCTGCAGAGCTACCAGGGCGCGCAAATCTTCGAAGCCATCGGGCTCTCGCCCGAGGTGATCGACACCTATTTCACGGGTACGGCTTCGCGCATCTCCGGCATCGACATCGACGTGCTCGCCGAAGAGTGCCGGCTGCGCCACGAGCGCAGCTACCCGAAGATCACCGAAGCCTCGCCGATGCTCGATATCGGCGGGCAGTACGCGTACCGCGCTCAGGGCGAGCGCCACTTGTGGAACCCGGGCACGGTCGCCGCCTTGCAGCGCGCCGTGCGCATGGATGACGTCAAGAGTTACAAAGAGTACGCCGCGCTGATCAACTCACAGATCTCGACCATGGGCCTCATCACCCTGCGCGGGATGTGGGACTTGGTGGAGACCGACAAGCCGGTCCCGCTCGACGAAGTCGAGCCGGCGACCGAGATCGTGAAGCGCTTCGCAACCGGCGCGATGAGCTTCGGCTCGATCAGCGGTGAGGCGCACGAAACGCTGGCCATCGCCATGAACCGCATCGGCGGTAAGAGCAACACGGGTGAAGGCGGCGAGCGCGAAGAGCGCTACCAGCTCGATCCGAACGGCGACTCACGGCGCAGCTCGATCAAGCAGGTGGCCTCCGGTCGTTTCGGCGTGACCACCTATTACTTGGTCAACTGTGACGAGCTCCAGATCAAAGTCTCGCAGGGCGCCAAGCCCGGCGAGGGCGGCGAGCTGCCCGGTCACAAAGTCGACGCGATCATCGCCAAGACACGCCACTCCACGCCTGGCGTGACGTTGATCTCGCCTCCCCCGCACCACGACATCTACTCGATCGAAGACCTGGCGCAGCTGATCTTCGACTTGAAGATGGTCAACCCGCGCGCGCGCATCAGCGTCAAGCTGGTGGCCGAAGCCGGCGTCGGCACGGTCGCCGCTGGCGTGGCCAAGGCCCACGCGGACGTGATCCTGATCGCCGGCCACGATGGCGGCACGGGCGCCTCGCCGTTGACCTCGATCAAACACGCCGGCGTGCCTTGGGAGATCGGCCTGGCTGAAACTCACCAGGTGTTGGTCAAGAACGATCTGCGCAGCCGGGTGTTCCTGCAGGCAGACGGGCAAATGCGCACCGGCCGTGACGTGGTGTTCGCGGCCCTGCTGGGCGCGGAAGAGTTCGGCTTCGCCACCGCCCCGCTCGTCGCTACCGGCTGCATCATGATGCGGAAATGCCACCTCAACACCTGTCCCGTGGGCATCGCGACGCAAGATCCGGTGCTGCGCGCCAAGTTCAACGGCCAGCCGGAGCACGTCGTGCGTTTCATGTTTTACGTCGCCGAAGAGGCGCGTGAAATCATGGCTTCGCTCGGCTTCCGCACGATCAAGGAGATGGTCGGCCAGGTCGACCGCGTCCGTCAGAAGGCCAACGTCAGTCACTGGAAGGCATCCAAGCTCGACTTCTCCGACGTGCTGATGCCGGCCGCGGCCAAACCCGGCGTGGAGGTGAGCAAGACCATCGAGCAAGACCATGGTCTGAGCGCGACGCTGGACGTGATGCTGATCGAGCGCCTCAAAGCGGCGCTCGAGCGGCGTGAGCACGTGCGGCTCGATATCCCGGTGCGCAACGCCCACCGCACCATCGGCGGCATGCTCGCCGGTGAAGTGGCTCGGCGCTTCGGCCAAGAGGGCCTGCCCGAAGGCACGATCGATCTGCACTTCACCGGCTCTGCCGGTCAAAGCTTCGGGGCCTGGGTGACCCGCGGCATGACGCTCAGCCTCGAAGGCGAAGGCAACGACTACGTGGGCAAGGGTATGTCAGGTGGCATCCTGGCGATCCGCCCGCCGCGCGGCATCGACCCGAACTTCCACGCCGAACAGAACGTGATCGTCGGCAATACCGCGCTGTACGGCGCGACCAGCGGTCGGGCCTTCTTCAACGGGCGCGGCGGTGAACGTTTCGCCGTTCGCAACAGCGGCGCCACCGCGGTGGTCGAGGGCGTGGGTGACCACGGCTGTGAGTACATGACCGGCGGGCACGTGCTCGTGCTCGGTCGCACGGGCCGCAACTTTGCCGCCGGCATGAGCGGCGGCCTTGCCTACGTGCTGGACGAAAGCTCGGACTTCAAGCAGCGCTGCAACACGGGCATGGTCGAACTCGAGGCCCTCACTCCGGAAGATGCGCTGTTCGTCGCCAAGCTGCTCGAAGAGCACCACGCGCGGACCGGCAGCCCGAAAGCTGCCGAGCTGCTCGCCAACTGGGAGACCGCGCAGACTCGCTTCGTGAAGGTCACGCCGACCGAATACCGCCGTGTGCTCGCAGAGATGGCCAAGCGCGAAAAGGCTGCGTCGAGCCCGAGCTTGCCTGTGTTACAGCCCGGCGCCACCGCCGAATGAACGCCTGATCCGCCTGCTTGCTGCAATGCTTGTGACTCAACGTCGAGAGTGAAAAGTCGTGGGAAAAATCACCGGATTTCTTGAAATTGAACGGGTCGACCCGTCGAAACGCCCGGCACGCGAGCGCGTCAAAGACTACCGCGAGTTCGAGTTGCCGATCGTGCAGGAGACGCTCGCCGCGCAAGGCGCGCGCTGCATGGATTGCGGGATCCCGTTCTGTAATACGGGCTGCCCGCTCGGGAACTTGATCCCCGATTGGAACGACCACGCTTATAAGAACAAGCCCGAGCTCGCGATCGCGGCGCTGCACGCGACGAACAACTTCCCGGAGTTCACTGGCCGTGTCTGCCCAGCGCCCTGCGAGGCCGCCTGCGTGCTCGGCATCAACGAAGAACCAGTCAGCATCAAGCTGATCGAACGCTCGATCATCGATCGCGCCTTCGAAGAAGGCTTGGTGAAGCCCGTGCTCGCCAAGACCCGCACCGGCAAAAAGATCGCCGTGGTGGGCTCGGGACCGGCCGGCATGGCGGCGGCCCAGCAGTTGGCCCGCGCTGGCCACGACGTCACGCTGTTCGAGAAGGACGATCGCATCGGGGGCCTGCTCACCTACGGCATCCCTGATTTCAAGATGGAAAAGTCGCTCGTCGATCGTCGCATCGCACAAATGACGGCCGAGGGCGTCAGCTTCAAGACCAGCATCGATGTCGGCCGCGACGTGACGGCGCATGATCTGAAGAAGAACTTCGACGCCACCGTGCTCACCATTGGCTCGCGCAAAGCGCGTGATTTGGAGGTTCCGGGTCGTGAACTCCCCGGCACCTACTACGCCATGGATTTCCTGACGCAGCAGAACCGCCGCGTGGCAGGTCTCCCGGTGCCTGACTCGGAGGCCATCCTGGCCACGGGCAAGAACGTGATCGTGATCGGAGGCGGCGACACGGGCAGTGACTGCATCGGCACCTCACATCGCCAGGGTGCGCTCAGCGTGACGAGCTTCGAGATCATGCCGCGTCCTCCTGAGGAGCGCGCGTCCTCGACGCCTTGGCCGCTTTGGCCACTCCAGCTCCGCACCTCGTCTTCTCACGAAGAAGGCGGCAAGCGCGATTGGAGCGTCTCCACCGAGCGCGTCAGCGGTAACGGCAAGGTCGAGAAGCTCCACTGCGTGCGCGTGGAGTTCAAGGGCGGTCGCTTCGAGCGCGTTGCAGGCAGTGAGTTCGAGCTAGAAGCCGATTTGGTGCTCTTGGCCATGGGCTTCGTCCACCCTGAACACCCCGGGATCGTCACTGACCTCGAACTGAAGCTCGATCGCCGCGGCAACATCGAGGTCGATGCAGAGTTCATGACCAGCGTACCGGGCGTGTTTGCCGCGGGCGACTGTCAGCGCGGGCAGTCACTGGTGGTCTGGGCCATCGCCGAGGGCCGTAAGGCCGCTCGCAACGTGGATCAGTTCTTGATGGGCCGCTCCGAGCTGCCGTAAACGAATTCGTCCAAATTCAGCGAAGTTCCACGGGTGGTTACTTGCCACCCGTGGCAACTCAACGCCTGGCACGTGACGCTTCGATCTGCCCCGCTGCAGCGTTCAAGACGCGCTCGTGGTGCGCGTGTCGTGCCAGCTCTGAAGCTGCTCAGCCCTCGAGCGCGCCTTCGATCGAGCTCCTGACCGCTTGCACGAGCGAGTCGTTCACGTCGCTGCCGTAGTCTGCGGGATCGATCGGCGGATGCACCGTCACGCGCACGAGCGCGCCAGGCACGACGCGCGAGCCCTTGGCCGGCAAAATCGAGCGCGTGCCGGCGACGGTGACCGGCAAGATCCGCGCGCCAGCGCCCGCAGCCAGGTGAAAACCTCCGAGCTTGAACGCACCGAGCGAGCCATCCCGGCTACGCGTCCCTTCCGGCGCTATCCAGATGCTCGTACCCCGAGCCAGCGCGTCCTTGGCACGCTCTAGGCTTTCGATCGCGCGCTCGCGCGCCGAGCGGTCGAGTTCGACGAAGCCAGCCACGCGCATCGCCTGAGCCCAGATCGGGATCCGGAACAACTCGGCCTTGGCGACCATGCGCAAGCGAAGTGGCAAGGTTTGGTACAGCGCGGGGATGTCGTACAAAGATTGATGATTCGACATCACGACGAATGCCGTGGATCCGCGAGCGTGTTCGACGCCCTGAGTTTCCAGTGAAACCTCGGCTTGGCCGAGCAGGCGCTTCGACCACCAGTCGAGCCGGGCGTCGCAGACTTCCGGAGTCAGGCGGCCCAAGAGCGCGTCGAAAAGCGTCGGGACGCTGATGCGGAGCGTGACGCCCGCAGCACGCAGGAGGTGACCGATCGACATGGCCCAGCCCCGAGTCTGTCAGTCTTTTGCCAGGCGTGCGGCCCGGATCGGGGGGTGCGGCAACGGCGTGAGGCGAAGCTGCCACGGCCAACGCGCGAACGGCCGCTGATTCGGCCGTAGGCAACTCGAAAAAGCCGTGGTAATTCTAGTGTTTGGGTGACCCTAGCCGCCACATTTGCGGGCGTTGGACGTAAGCGATGAATGTGACCTGCACCGGCTGTCCGGCGAAATATGCGGTTCCGGACGAGAAAGTTCGCGGGAAAAAAGTCCGCATCACCTGCAAGCACTGCGGGGCCAACATCGTCGTGGACGGCACCGCCACGGACACGAACGACGACGTCGCGCCCAAGCCTGCAGCCAATGCAGCGACAGCGCCCGCAGTAACCAGCGCGCCCAACGCCAGCAAAGCGCCGGCAGAGGCCAAGAGCCCTGCGCAGGCTCCAGCCCCGGCGGCGGAAGTCATGTTCATCGTCGGCTTCCCGGACGATCGCCAACACCCCCACACGGTCTCTCAGATCGTGGAGATGTACAGCGCAGGCAAGATCGACGACGAAGCGCTGGTTTGGAAAGACGGCATGGCCGATTGGCTGTCGCCCTTCGACGTGCCTGAGCTCGCCGCCGCGTTTCGCGCAAAGAACGTCCCACACCGAGGCGCCGCCCCCGCTTTTGCCGCCGTCGCCGAAGACGAAGCCACCCTGGTCGTGCGCTCCCCGTTCGAAGATGCGGAAGTCGCGGCGATACGCGCAGCTGCCAGGGCTCCGGCTCCGGCAGCAGGTACTCCTCCGGCAACTGCGCCCACTCCGGCGGCCGCTGCCGCTCCGACAGCCGCTGCCGCTCCGGCCGCGCCCACTCCGGCAGCCGCTCCTGCTCCGGCGGCAAAGCCTGCTGAGGAGCCCATGTTCGCCAAACCCGCTGCCGCACGCCGTGTCGAGAAACGCGCGGGCGGAGTCGATCTGTTCGGCAAGGTGGCAGACGCGGGCAGTGAAGGCGACGTCTCGCTGGACCTCGGTTCTGGTGAAGAGCCCGCGCACAAACTGACCGGCGCGCGCAACGAGAGCTCGGTTTTGTTTTCGCTCGACGCTCTGACGAAGCCGGATCCCAAAGCCAACCAGGCAAAGGAGAAAGAGCGAGAAAAAGCAGCCAGCGCCGCGCTCTTCGGCGACAGCGCGCCGGACTCACTGATGAACTTGGGTAGTGGCGGGCTCGGCGCGATGGCCGCTCCCGATTTCACGAAGCCAGTCTCAAAGAGTGCGCCAACGGTGCCCCTCAGCCCTTTGCTGGAAGTGCCGGATGCACCCGCCAACAAGGGTCGCGGCGGCGTGGTGTTGTTGGTCGGCTTCTTTGCTATCGCAGCAGCGGCGGGCGTCGCCTTCGTGATGATGAAGCAGCAACCGATGACCGACAGCGCAGCGATCACGCCCAGCGCTGAAACTCCGGTAAACGCAGCAGCGCCCAGCGCCCCCGAAGCTTCCGCAGCCAGCGCGGCTTCCGCAACCAGCGAGGCGCCCGCGGCGAGCGGAGGTCCTGCGACCAGCGCGGCCCCCACGGCCAGCGCAGCGCTCGCGGCCAGCGCAGCGCTCGCGGGCAGCACTGCGGCCGCCGCCGCGGCGAGTGCTGCCGGCGCAAAGACGGCAACCCCTACCGTAGCAGCAGCGCCGCCGACTCCCGCGGCTCCCGCGGTCGTCAGCAAACCTGCCGACCCCGCAGCCGCAGCCGCAGCGAAACCACCGGAACCCGCTGCGACGCCGGATGGCGCGGCGTTCGACAAGAACGCGGCAGTCGCCGCTTTGGGCGCGGCCGCTGCCAGCGCCGCCAGCTGCAAGCAAGCCGACGGCCCCACTGGTTCAGGCAAAGTGTCGGTCACTTTTGCACCCAGCGGTCGCGCCACGGCGACCAGCGTCGCGGGCGAGCTGGCCGGTACAGAAGTCGGCGGCTGCGTCGCGCGCCTGTTCCGCTCAGCCAAGGTCCCACCCTTCACGGGTGAACCAGTGACCGTCAGCAAGAGCTTCACAGTTCAGTAGTGCCGGTCATCACGTGGACGCGAACGCGAACGTGGACGTGGACGCGAACGCGAACGTGGACGTGGACGCGAACGCGAACGTGGACGTGGA
>Ga0247760_1000514_pt1 | contig 41857 bp, 32 predicted proteins | sample UWRJL171409R4_FD_179936 | JGI IMG/M metagenome (GOLD analysis project Ga0247760, IMG submission 179936) | Plant litter microbial communities from Arlington Agricultural Research Station in Wisconsin, United States - UWRJ-L171-409R-4 | ecosystem: Environmental > Terrestrial > Plant litter >...
TATGTCCAGCGCGACACCAATTACTGGGCGCCGAGCGGCCGCATACTCTTCAACCCGGCGCAAGCCGCCAACGAATTCTACCTCCCGCGGGAGGTTGTCGATCCATTCGGGGAGCATTCGTTCGTCACTTTCGACGCATTCAGTCTACTCGTGACGAGCAGCCGCGACGCGCTCGAGAACCTCGTCCAATCCGCCAACGACTATCGCGTCCTCGCGCCTTTCCAACTCACCGATCCGAACCTCAACCAAATCACCGTCGCATTCGATGCGCTGGGCATGGTCGTCGCCACCGCTGTGAGCGGCAAGGGCTCAGACATCGGCGACACGCTCGCCGATCCAACCACCCGCCTGGTTTACGATCTGCTCCGCTGGCAGACGGCTCAGAAGCCAACGTTCGTGCACACCTTCGCGCGTGAACAGCACGGCCCGAGCAACCCGCGCTTTCAAGAGAGCTACGCCTACTCCGACGGCTTCGGTCGCGTCGCGATGCAAAAGGTGCAAGCCGAGCCGGGTGGAGTTCCCGGCAGCACGGGCACCGTGAATCCGCGCTGGGTCGGCACGGGCCGCACGGTGTTCAACAACAAGGGCAACCCGGTCAAGCAATACGAGCCGTTCTTCAGCGCCACGAGCGACTTCGAAGACGAAGACAGCATCGTCGCCACAGGTGTCACGCCGATCATTCACTATGACCCGCTCGATCGCGTGATCCGCACTGAACTCCCCGATGGCAGCGAGTCGCGCGTTGAGTTCGACCCGTGGCGGCAAGCCTCGTTCGACCCGAATGACACGGTCGTCGGCACCCGCTGGCTGACGGAGCATCAATCAGGCACTCCCGCTGAGCAACGTGCGGCGACTCTCGCCCTCGCCCACGCGAACATGCCGACGACCGCGCATCTCGACACGCTCGGCAGACCCTTCCTAACGCAAGCAGACAACGGCCCGCCTCCCGGAACTCCAGCCGCGCCTCATCGCTTACTCGAAACACGCCTCGAACTAGACATCCAAGGCAACACGCTCGCGATCATCGACGCCCGCGGCAACCGCACCATCGAGCAAAGGTTCGATCCACTCAAGCGCCGCATCCAAGTCAACTCGCCCGACGCGGGCGTTCGAGTCGCCGTCACCGATGTCGCAGGTAAGCCGCTCCGCAGCTGGGACAGCCGAGGCCAAACTCACCGCTCGAGCTACGACGCGCTGCAGCGTCCCACTCACGGCTATGTCAAGCTCGCCGCCACCGAACGCCTACTGGTTCGCACGGTATTCGGCGAAGCGCTCGATCTCGACACCTCTCCGTCCACCAACCCCGCGACTCCCTCTCCGGCCCAAGCACTCAATCTGCGCGGCAAGCCGTACCAGCTCTACGATTGCGCGGGGCTCGTCACCAACGTGCGCGCCGACTTCAAAGGCAATCCACTCGAAACGTCGCGCCGGCTTGCGAGCGACTATCATGCCGATCCCAGTTGGCTCGCCGGGCAAGCGCTGGCCAAGCCAACGGAGATCTTCAACGCCGTCTCTTCGCTGCTCGATAGCAGCGAGCTGTTCACAACGAAGAGCACGTACGACGCCCTCAACCGCGTCACGAGCCAAACCTCGCCGGACAACAGCGTTCACGTTCCGACCTATAACGAGGCCAACCTCCTCGAAAAGGTCCACGTTTCGGTGCGCGGCGGCCCCTCGCAGCTCGTCATCCAAAACATCGACTACAACGCGCGCGGCCAACGCATCCTCTGCGAGTACGCAAACCCACTTCTGTCCACCGACGTGGCACCGGTCATCACCAGCCGGATCAGCTACACTTATGACCCATTCACGTTCCGTCTCACGCGGCTACTGACTACGCGCGCGAGCGACAACGCCGCCCTCCAAAAGCTCGAGTACACGTACGATCCGGTCGGCAACATCGTCCAACTCGACGACCGCGCGGACACCGCGCCGCTCTTTTCGGGCACCACGCCTGTCAGCGCCGATGGCCAATACGAATATGACGCGATCTACCGCCTCACCCGTGCCACCGGCCGCGAACACCCTGGCACGCAACCGATAGACCTAGATCCGCCGTCCGGCACCGCAATCCCACACCCCAACGATCTTCAGGCCCTCCAGCAATACGTCGAGACCTACACCTACGACGACGTGGGCAACATTCAACAGATCGCGCACACCGCTGGGTCGTCCGGCACGGCCGGTTGGACACGGAACTACGACTACTTCGCCGACAGTAACCGGCTGCGTGCGACGAGTGTTCCGGGTAGCCCACTCGCTCTGAGCCTGACCTACGGCTACGAGAATTCAGCCAGCAATACCGCCGGCGCCCACGGCTCGATGACAAGCATGCCGCATCTCGCCGCTATCGAGTGGGACTACGCCGATCGCATGCGGCGCGTCGACAAGGGTGGCGGGGGGCAGGTGTTCTTCACGTACGACGCCAGTGGGCAGCGCGTTCGCAAGGTGTGGGAGCACGGGGTCGTCGAGGAGCGGATCTATCTCGGCGGATTCGAGATCTATCGAAAACGCCCCTCTTTAGGCGGCGCGGTCGATCTCGAACGCGAGACGTTGCACGTCATGGACGATCAACGGCGCGTCGCCATGGTCGAGACCAAAACGCGCGAAGGCGGCGCGGCGTTGGCGACCCCTGTGACGCGCTGGCGCTTTCAGCTCGACAACCACTTGGGCTCGGCGACGCTCGAGCTCGATCACGCGGGCAACGTCATCAGCTACGAGGAGTATCACCCGTACGGTAGTACCGCGTTTCAGATCGCCGATGGGGCGGCGGAGGTCTCAGCAAAGAGATATCGGTACACAGGAAAGGAGCGTGATGAGGAGACCGGGCTCTACTATCACGGGGCGCGGTACTACGCGCCCTGGTTGGCTAGGTGGACGGCAGCGGATCCGCTAGGCCTATCGAAACCCGGCCAAGCCGACTTGAACCTATTTGCTTACGTCAGGGCTCGACCCATAACTTTAAACGACCCGAAGGGTCTTCAAGATAGCGTGCCAGATGCCTCCAAGTTCGGAACTTTTGACGAATTTGTCGCGGCGGCGCCAATGGTACTGAATGAAGACTACTTGATTGAAGCATGGTCGGCTGTCCATGGCCCCATTTCGATCGCACCCTCGTCGGATAACACTGCCCCAAAGAAGACCAACGCAAATAGCTCAAGCACATCAACGGACGCAGCTCTCGCCGGTGTGGCTGTTCGCGGGGTCGAAGGCGGGCTTAAGATCGCTTTTACGCCGCTTTCACCTACCGGCGAACCCCTCACAGGTAACCTCAAACTGTACACCGGCCCCGACGCCCGCGCGGCTGCAGAAGCAGGCCCGGGATATCTGATCCGAGACACCGCTCACTACGCACCGGCAGACGCCCTGGAACAGGAGCTGCGTGCAAAATTGGGAATACCGGAGCCGGGTAAGCTGCCACCCGAACAATACGGGCCCATATGGGAAAAGGCATCCAGAGATGCCGTGATTGACGCCACGCTATCCAGACGTGGCGTCCAAACATACAACGACCCTTTCACGCTCTCGCCAACATCGATTCAGGCAAGAGTCGAGCTACCCTGGTTGCGTGGGCTCGGTGCAGCGTCTGGTGGGCTTAGCGTCGGGAGCGGCTTGCTAAACATCGCGGCAGCGACGGACCCAACTTTACCGCTGCCAGTCAGCGTGCCAACTGTCGTTGGCGGTAGCTTGGAACTAACCGGCGGGATTGCGTACACCGTTGGAGCACTAGGCGCCGATGGAGCAATGATGGCGGCGGGAGCCTCCGTCATTGAATCGGGCGGCGCACTCGGCTTACCGTTGCTAATGTGGACAAATATAACGTTAGCGGCCGAGAATCAACGCGCACTGCAGCCAGAAATCAACAAAATGCTGAAGGAAGGCAATACAGTGGGTGCTGCCTTGCTCTCAATGCCAATCTCGGTCGGCGGATTCTAGCGAGCGTAATGATGCGGCGCACATTCGGCCTATTCAAGCTGAAGACCAGTAATCTTCAGGAAAGTGTCGAACGCCTCAGTCGGGTCAATAGTCAATGGAAGACGGATGCTCAATCGGTCGCGGAAGCTCTCGATAAAAACGTTCTCGGGTAGCAACGAGATGATGGACGTCTCACACAGATCAGTCAGCTTGTAAGCGCCGCTCAGGCGACGAAAACGAGCCGCGTTCCCAAGAGCCCCGGCAAGCATCGCTTCCTCCGCACGATGTGGTCGCATTCGCAATTCGTCCCACGCAGAGTCTACTAGTCCGAGCTTCTTGGCGTTCTTGTACACTTCTTCGGCTATCGAGACCTGTCCGGGTAGTCGACACCACTTCAAGAAAGCTTCGTCCGCCCACAAAATTGGGGGAAACCGCCGGCGTAATGCCGTTGCAACGAGATCAACGCCAGAAGTCCGCTCGTTCACTGCCAATCGCTCATCACCGAACTGACGAAAGCATCCTCGAAGCAGCCCATGCCCATGGCGGTATTCCTCCATGCAATGGTCGGCAGCGAACGCTGACCACCGAAGGTCCAATAGCCGGCTGTCTTGCGTCATGAACGTCAGGTTACCATCGGCAAGTGTTGACCGCGAACAGGCAGTTTTCTCTGCACATCGCTCCCATTGTGCTTTTCGGCGGATGGTTCGGCCAAACGCAAAGCTTTTCGGTTCGAGCGTTCGAGTCATGCCCACCCAGGCGCAGGCACCGTGCCAGCCCCCCGCCGTGTTGTGACGACAATGACCGGGCTGGCGCGGCGCGTGCGCCCTCTCGCATGACTCGAATCGATAACAAGCCCGAGCCGTCGAGACCTGCATCAGGCGTCTGACCAGACGAGGTGCGCGGCCAAGCCGTCGGACCCTCCGCCGCGCGCGGCGGCTCGCTTTGGAGACGCCGCGTCCGGCGTTGAGGGTCCCGGCGCGCGCAGCAGCCCGAAGGGCTGCGAGCACGCACGGCCGCACCGCGCCCTTCCAAGGCGAGGAGCAGCACGGGCGCTCACGGCTCGATGACGAGCATGCCCCACCTGGCCCCCAACTCCTTCCCACTTCGAAACATGGATGGCCGGTCAGGCCTCGAGCAACTCCTTTAGCCGCTTCAGATCGCGTTCCACGGTGGCGGCGTCACTGTCGAAGGATTGTTCGTTTACGCCGGGCAGGCGGAACAAGGTGAAGGTGAGCTCGCTGCCGGCGCCGTTGGGGACGACGCGCAGCGGGTTGTGCACGGTTTCGCCCGACGGAAGTTGGACGTCGTGATCCAGAACGCCGAACTCGTTCTGGGCGGCGAAGCGAATGCGGATTTTGCCGAGTGGGCCGTCGGCGAGCCAGTCGTTGCCGCTCGCTTGCACGCTTTCGCCGAGACCGCTGGCCCAACGCGAGAGCTGCGTGCCGTTCGAGACGAAGTCGTAGACCACCTGCGCTGGGCGTTGAATGGAGACGCTCACGTGTCGAACCTCGAATAATTCATGCATGTTTGGGCTCCTGGCGATTCGGAGGTGGGGGCGCCTTCTGCCCGAGCATCAGCGCACTGTCACTCCGAACTGACACGACCGCGGCTCTGCTTCTTCGCCGCGTGCACGCGCTTTTCGGCGACGCGCTTGGCCTTCTTGGCGCGGCTGGGCTTGGTTTTGCGGCGCTTTTTCGGCGCGACTAGCGCAGAGCGCAGCAGCGCGGCCAGCTTTTCGCGCGCGTCTTCCAGATTGTCGGATTGGTTGCGAGTCAGTTGGCTCGTGATTTGGATTTGGCCTTCGGCATCTAGGCGTGCGGCGGCCTTCACACGTAAGCGCGCTTTGAGTTCGTCGCTGAGCGCGGCGCTGTCTTCGAAGTCGAAGCGGAGATCGATCTTGCTCGAGACTTTGTTGACGTTTTGGCCGCCGGGGCCGGACGCGCGTACGGCCGTCCAACGAAGCTCGGCTTCGGGGATGACGACGTGCGCGACGACCAACGGATGTGACATGGCTCAGCGCGGAATGAACTCGAATTGGTAGAAAAACGGGTCGGTGAGGCCGACTTTTCCGTAGGCGGCTTGGGCGCTGAGCAGGAACAGGTGCTGATCGTTGGTGTAGATCATGCCGTTCCAGTCGGTCTTGTCCGGGCAATGCGCCTTGTAGTGGATCGACGAGCGACCGGCTTTTTCGATGAAGCCGTCGAGCTTCACTTTGTCGCTGCAGCGGCCCTGCACCTTCATCAAGAAGTGCAGGATCGATTTTTCGCTCGGCTTGTCTTTGAGCGGCGGCAATACGCTGACCGTGTAGATGGTGGCGTCGGCGCCCATCACCGAACGCACGGGGCCTTCGGGGCCGGCTTTGACGACCGAGCCGCGCGGCAGCGCGACCGAGAAGCCGTTGGCCGAGTCAGTCACTTGCTCCCAGCCTTCGGGCAGGCCCGCGGGCGCCTTCTCGGCGGGCTGCGCCGTTTCACCCGCGGCGCACGAGGCAATTTCGCGGAATTTCCGGGCGCAACTCTCGGGCGCCACGTTCGCGCAGGTGAGGTCTTTCGCGTCGCGCGCGCACTCCAGCGCGGCGCGCACTTGGTCTCCGCAACCACCGGGGGGCGGATCGTACTTGCCGCAATTGAGCCGGCAGCTCTCGACCGTGGACGCGCCGCACTTGCTCACGAGCTTGTCGCACTTGGCCGAACAGATCGACAGGATCGACGCGGGCGGAGGCGCGGCGGGGGCGGGCGGCGCGGAGGCCGTCGCGGCGGGCGGATTTTCGCGCGTGTCCGGCGTGGGCAGCACGTCGCTCGCGGGCGCGGTGGCTTTGCTCGGACGTTCACTCGCGGTGGGCGCGGCCTCGGGAGCTTCCACGTTCGGCGGCGCTCCCGCGCATGCCACCAACCACACGCCCAAAGCAGTAAACCCACAGCCCACTCCGCACCAGCGACTCATGGTAAGAACCTAGCCTATTTCTGCGCTTTTCGCGCTTGTTTTTTGGATCAACGGGGGCGAGCACGGGTTTCTGACAGCAGCTTGGCCAAGCTCAACTCACCGCGCGGCTTGGCCTTCAGTTGCGCGGCGATCTCGCGCGCCAGCGCATCTTCGGGATCGAGGCGGTGCGCGGTGGCCAAAATGTTTTCCAGGTTCTGGCGATCGTTCAGCGCGGCAGCCACCAGCGCTTGGCCGCGCGTTTCGGCCATCAGCACGCTGCGCGTGGCAGTGTCCTGCTGTCCGTCGCGTTCGGTCTCGGCCAACACGACGCGAAACTCGGACAAGCCTTGCGAAAGTCCGGCGATGCGATCGGAGCGGCCCAGCGGCTGCGGCGCAAACCGCATGAAAAATGCCTGTGGAACCAGGTGTTCGAGCTCTGCGCGAGCGAAGCTCGGGTCGAACTCGACGAACAGCGGCCGGGCGTCGGCCAAGGTGGAGAGCGCGTATTCACTGGGGCGACCACTGAGCGCGACCTCGCGGATCAGCGGCGCGAGCGCGGGCTCGCTGCGCAGCAAGCGCGCGCGCACATTGCCGCGTTCGAGCAGCGGCATGGGCACGACCACGATGTCGGGCCGCTGACCGCGCACGATGCGCGCCGCGAGCAGCCGCCAGGCCAGCGCTTCCGAACGCAGCAAGAGCAGACCATCCGGGGGCACACTGGCCAAGGCGCGGTCGGTCCAGACCTCGGCCGCCGCCTCGCCGCGCCGATCGGCCGCGAACGCAGAGTCCTCGGCGCCCACGAAAACCAGGGTGAAATCGAACACCACCAAGAGCACGCTGGCTGGCCGCGCAAACGGAATGCGCGCTCGGGTCAGGGCCACGGCGCTGCTCTGCACCGCCAGCGCCGCGCACACCGCGAGCGCCGTGATCGCCAGCAAGCGCAGCGAACCGAACGCGTCCGGCGTGAGCACACCGACCCGACTGACCGGGATCGCCAAGTCACCCAGCACCAGCGCGATCAGCGGCACCATCGAAGCGCGCGTCGAGCTGCGCAGCGCACCGATGATCAAACCAGCGATCGCCAGCCCAAACGAGATCACGCCCACATCGGTGAGCCACGCGCTGAGCGCCGTGGTGCGCGCGCCCGAGGCATCGACCAAGGCCAAGCTGGACGCTTCGAGCCCGTGTCCAAAGTCGAGGCCGCCATGCCCAGCCAACGGGCGCACCAACAGCGGCAGCAGCGCAAACCCCCAAAAAACCGCAATACCGCCGGCAAAACCCAGCACCGCGCGCGCCCGCGGCAGCACGCGATGCGTGGCCCCTTGCACCAGCAACGCGAACGACAGCACGAGCGCCGCGGCGTGCGCTTCCGACAGCGTGAGGCCCACCAGCGCGCCGAGCGCGACCGACAGCCGCGCGTCCTTTCGCTTCACGGTCTCGAAGCCGAGCAAAAGCCCAGCCAAGACCAACGCGGTCGCCAGCGGCGCGCCGCCCGCGACGGTACCCTCCAACTGAAAGCTCTGCGCCAAAGTCGCGGTCAGCGCGCCCGCCAGCGCGAGTGAAGGCGTGAGCCGCGGCGTGTGCACCGCGCGCTCGAGCACGCGCCGGCCGAGCACGTAAATCAAATACGAACACAGCGCGAGCGACAGCGCGCCCGCCCACGACGCGCGCAGCCAGCGCCCACCGATCGGCAGCAGCGAGAGCACCTGCACGAGCACGGTCGTCACCCGGCCCTCGGTCCCGGCCGGCAGCAGCCCGAGCGCGCGCACGATCGGCAAGTCGTCCCGCCACAGCGGCGAAGCGCCGGCACGAAACGCGGTCACCAGCAACGGGATCAGAAACGCGGCCTGCGCAAACCAGGCATCCAGCCAATGCCGAGGCGGCGGAGCGAACGAGCGGCTATCTCCTGTCACCCGCTCTCGGTGCCACAGAGCCGGGTTTTTGGCCTAGTTTTCCGGTTTTTTGGGGTGGGGGGCGCACAAAGCGGGCCCAAATTGCGCGCTGGGGTGGACGTTTTGCGCTAGAACGGCTCCCCCCGTCGGTCTTTGAACCGGGGCTCAAAAGGAAACCGAAGTGGCACGATTCATCGACGAGCTGAAACGCACTCACGACTGTGGCGCCGTGCGCGCCTCGGACATCGGCAAAGAGGTCGTCCTCTTCGGCTGGGTCGCGATTCGGCGCGATCACGGCTCTCTGGTGTTCGTCGATCTGCGCGATCGCGGCGGCGTGACTCAAATCGTGTTCGACGCCGACGCATCGAAAGAGGCGCACGAGATCGCCAACGCTCTGCGCCCGGAGTGGGTGGTCGGCATTCGCGGCACGGTGCGCTCGCGCGGCGAGCAGTTCAGCAAGAAGGAGGGCAAGCTCGTCAGCGCCGCCAACGCCAACATCCCGACCGGTGAAGTCGAGATCGCGGTGCTCGAAGCGTTCGTGTTCAACAAGGCCGAAACCCCGCCTTTTGGCCTGGAAGACTCGATCGACACGCGCGAAGAAGTGCGCCTCGAACACCGCTACCTGGATCTGCGCCGCCAGCCCCTGCAACGCGCGCTGCGCATGCGTCACAACATCAACCTGGCCACGCGCAACTACTTGTCCGGCCAAGGCTGCATGGAGATCGAGACGCCGTTCCTGGTCAAATACACGCCGGGCGGCGCGCGCAACTTCCTCGTCCCTTCGCGCCTGCACGCTTCCAAGTTCTACGCCTTGGCCGAGAGCCCGCAGCTGTTCAAGCAGCTGTTCATGGTCGCCGGCTTCGATCGCTATTTCCAAATCGTGCGCTGTTTCCGCGACGAAGATCTGCGCATCGACCGCCAGCCCGAGTTCACTCAGATCGACATCGAGCTCAGCTTCATCAACCAAGATGATCTGTTCAACCTGGTCGAAGGCCTGGTTTTCACGATCTGGAAGGCCGCGCTCGGCATCGATTTGCACGAGTTCTTCCCGAGCGGGCACTTCCCGCGCCTCAAGTTCGACGAGTCGATGGAAAAGTACGGCAACGACAAGCCGGACTTGCGCTTCGATCTGCGCCACTTCGACATCACCGAGCAGGTGATCGAGCACAACGGCGGCGGCATCCCGTTCTGGACGCCGATCGCCGAGAAGTTCAAGAGCGGCGCCTACCGCCGCGATCTGCCGGCCGAGATCGTCAAGGCCATGGTCGTGCCGGCGGCCTCCGCGCTGTCACGCACCGATCAAGAGAAGCTCGAGCAGCTCGCCAAAGGCATGGGCGCGGGCGGCTTGGCGCGCGCCAAGGTCGGCCCGGACGGCACCTGGCTGCAGTCACCGCTGTCGAAGTCCGTGACCAAAGAGATGGTGCTGGCGATCAACGCGGCGACCGGCGCAAAAGAAGGCGATCTGCTGCTGTTCCAGTTCGGCAAGACCTCGCTCGTGCACATGGTGCTCGCCAACTTGCGCGTGCACATCGCCAAAAAGCTCGGGCTGATCCCGGAGGTCGGGCACGGCGGCGTGTGGAACTTCTTGTGGGTCGTGGAACCGCCGCTGTTCGAGTACGACGACGAGCACAAGACCTGGGCCGCCGCACACCACGCCTTCACGCGGCCGCACGACGATCACGTGGATCTGATCGAGAAGGATCCGGGCAAGGTGCAGTGCTACCGCTACGATCTGGTGCTGAACGGCTTCGAAATCGCCGGCGGCTCGATTCGTCTGCACGACCCCGAGGTGCAAGCGCGGGTGTTTGCCGCGCTCGGCATCAAGGACGAAGAAGCAAAAGAGAAGTTCGGCTTCCTGCTGTCCGCGCTGCGCTTCGGCGCGCCGCCGCACGGCGGTATCGCCCTCGGCATGGATCGCATCGCCATGCTGCTGGCCGGCACGGAGAGCATCCGCGACGTGATCGCGTTCCCGAAGACTCAGAAGGGCACCGATCTGATGAGCAACGCTCCAGGATTGGTCGGCCCGAACCAACTCGCCGAGCTCCGAATCCGCACGGTCGGCGAAGGCTGATCTCGCCCACGAACCCCAACCCAAGGGCGCGCCTTTCTCGTCAGAGCGCGCCTTTTTGCCCGTCCTTGAACGGCCCGCGCGCCGGCTTTCTCCCTGCTCGACTGAGCTCGGGTTGTCGGCGAAACTGATGAGAAACTCACGATGAGCCCACGCATTCTGGTTGTCGATGACAGCCCCACGATTCGCAAAGTCGTGGGCTCTATCCTGGAGGCACGCTCGTACCAGGCGTTGCTCGCCGGAGACGGCCAAGAAGCGCTCGAAATCCTGGGCACCGAGGTCGTCGATCTGGTGCTGCTCGACTTCGTGATGCCGCGCATGAACGGCTACCAGTTCTGTCGTGAGCTGCGCGCAGACCCGAACTTGAAGAACTTGCCCGTGGTGCTGATGAGCGCCAAGAGCGACAAGATCCGCGGTCAGTTCGTGCAGCAGACGGGCGCGATCGACGCCATCACCAAGCCTTTCGACGCGCGCGGCTTGATTGCCGTAATCGAGGGTGCGCTCAAGAAGCACACCGAGGGTCGTGGCCGGCCGGTCCCGGAAGCCGCCACCATGCCGGAGGAAGACGAGTCGTCGAACGTCGAGAACTTCCGGCCCAGCCGCTCCAGCTTCAGCGACGATCCGGGCCTGCGGCGCATGCAGGCGGCGCACGAGTTCGGACTCTCGCTGAGCCAGGTGGTGACCCCCGAACTCGCCAAGATCCCCGAGCTTTCCCCGGCGCTCACGACCTCGGTCAGTAACGCCCTGCAGCGCGCGATCACGCCCGACAACATGGGCGCGCTGTCTACGCTGCTCAAGATGCTCACCCTGGGTGAGAACACGCGCGACGCGCTGTCGGGCGATATCTCGGTGATCTCGATCGCCGAGGTGCTGCAGCTCTTGGACCTGCAGCGCCAAACCGGCGTGCTCAGCATCTTCACCCGCCAGAGTGAGATCGCGCTGTACGTGAAGATGGGCCGGCTCGAGTTCGCCTCATCGCGCGGCCTGCGCGTCGAGTTTCGGATCGGCCGCTACTTGGTGGAAGACGGCACGATCACCCGCGATGAGCTGCAGACCGTGCTCGACAACCGAGCTGGCTCGAAGCGTTTGTTCGGCGAGCTGTTGATCCAGCTGGGCATGGCCAGCGAGGACCAAGTACGGCGCGCGCTGGTACGCCAGACGCACGAGCTGGTGTACGAGGTCGTGCGCTGGAAAATCGGCCGTTTTGCCTTCACCGTGGGCGCCGATAACCCGGCCGCGAGCAAGGCCGCGCTGGGCATCGAGACCGGCGGGCTAGTGATGGAAGGCTTCCGGCGCGTCGATGAGTGGCGTCTGATCGAGGACAGCTTCGATTTCGACGAAGTGCTGTATCACGACACGGTGGCGATCGAACGGTTGGGACAAGACACGAACCTCACTCGCCTGGAGCGCTCCGTGCTCGGCGCCATCAACGGCCAACGCTCGATCCGTGAGATCGTCGACTTGACCGGCGGCAGCTCGTTCGAGACGTGTAAGATTTTGTATCAGTTCCTCAACTCACGCCTAGTGCGGCGCCGAGCCGCGTGAGCCGATGGCCCAGCGCGCAGGGCTCTTGGTGCGACGCGGCGGGGAGCTATTATTTCTACCCGCGAGCGTCGCGCGCTGGCTCTTGCCGCTCCCGCGCTTGACGAAAATACCCTGGGATTCTGCGCAAATGGCGCTGGTGGGCGGGGAAGTGGTGGCGGTCCTCGCGCTGGGCGAGCCGAGCTCCGAGCTGCTCTTGTGCGAGTTCGAGGGCCAAGCCGTGGCACTCTCTGGGCTGTCCGCCGAGCGCGTTGGTTTCTGGCCCGCGAGCGAATCGGGCGTCAGAGTCGATGGCGTGACCGTACCCGCTCTCGATCTCCGCGCCGCACTGACGCGCTTCGCGATCCCCGACGGGGGAAAACAATTTCAAAGCGACCCCCCCTCGGCACAGGAAGCGCCCCATGAGTGACTCTGGATCCAGTCCGAGCCCGATTTCGGCCGTGCAAGGCGCGCGTCTGTTGGCCGCGTTGGAAGCAACCAAGACCGCCGCCGCGCGCGCAGCCAGTGAGCAGCGCGCAGCCAGCGGGGACCTGGCGAGGCAGCGCGGCCAGCTCGAAGCGGCGCAAGAATCGGCGCAAAAGCTGGCCACACGCAGCCGCGACATCCGCAATAGCTTGCAGGTTCTGCGCGAGTCCGTGGACCGCGCCAAGCTCTCGGCGCTCAACGCCGGGCTCGAGGGCGCGCGCCTCGGTGAGCCGCTCGGCAAGGCCCTGGTGGTGATGAGCGATGAACAGCGCAACTTACTCGCGCGCGCGCTCGACGCGCTGGAGGAACACGGCGCGCTCTTGGCCGAGGGCGAGCGCGAGCGCGAGCGTTGTCTGGCCGAGCTTTCGCAACTCAACGAAGGTGCGCGGAAAGCCGATAGCGCGCTGGCTCGGGCCGAGGGACAGAGCCAACTCACCTGCGCGCTGCTGCATGAACTGCGCACGGATTTCGCTCAGCTCTTCGGCGGCGATCCGGACGCGGCCCGGGCCTTGGTCGAAGCGGCGGCGCAGGTGCGAACCGCGGCGGATTCGCTGCTCGCGCTGAGCGCGCGCGCGCCGCTCGGAGTAGACGCATTGCGTGAGCTTTTGAGCCCACTCTTGGCCTTGATCCCGGCCAACCAGGACCCGCCGCGGTGAGCCAATCGGCGCACGAGCTCGGCCGTTTGTTGGCAGGCGAGATCGCGCGGCGCGTGGGGCTAGTGAGCGATCCGAACACGCCCGCGCTCGAGCTGCGCGCCGCGTTGCACGCGCTCAAAGGCTCCGCCGGGATGGCCGGCTACACCGAGTTGTCCCTGGTGATCGCCCAGTGCAGTCACCGCGTCGAAGCGCAGCTGCCCGGCGCGATCGCCGACACTAGGCGGCTCTTGGAGCACGCGCTCACGCGCCTGACCCAGGATTTGCCGCCCTTTGCCAGTGTTTGGCCAGAACCGCCGCCATTCCTCGCAGCCTCCCGGATCGACTCCAAGTACCGCAACCAGTATTACGCCGCGATCCGCGAGCGACTCGGAGAGCTGGACAGCGTGCTGGCCAGCACCGGCGAAGCGCTGGCCGGGCTGGAACGCGCGCAGCGCGCCGTGCACGCCATGAAGGGCGCGGCCGCTGCTTTGGGCGACGACGTGACGGCCTGGTACTGCCATGGCCTCGAAGCCGCGCTGCGCAACGTGCCCCGGCAAGCCGTCGACGCGGTCGACGCGCTGGTCGATCTCGCGCGCCACCGCGCGCTCTTCACGCTGCTGCTCGACGATCAAGCGCGCGGACTCGAAACCCTGCGCGCGCTCGCCGAGCGCCGCGCCTTGCCGCCGCCGTCGCCCGCGCTGCGGCCGCCGAATCGCGCGCGCAGCCGCCCACCCAGCCGTCCGCCCAGCGGTGAATTCCAGCTCAACGCCGAGACTTCGTTGAAGGTCCCAGTGAGCACGCTCGACGCCTTCAGCGAGCGGCTGGAGCGCATCGATCTGGTGCACGATGAGCTCTTGCGCAGCGGTGATTTGGCGCGGCAATTGGCGACACGCCTGCGCAACACGAGCACTGGGCTCAGCGAAGCCCGGCGCGCGCTCGGCGCCACGCCGGGCGAAGCCAGCGCGCTCACGCTGATCGAACTGGCGAGTGCACAATTGCGCACGAGCGCGACCAACGCCGAGCGCGGCGCGGGCGTGTTTCGACGCAACGCGGAGTTCTTGCGCGCGCGCACGGGTGAGATGAGGAGCGAACTCGGCGCCCTCCGCCGGGCGTCGCTGCACTCGCTATTCGAAAGCGTGAAGCGCGCGACGCTGCGCGACGCCGAGCACGAGGGCAAGGCGATCGAGGTCGAGATCGTCGGCCCGGACGTGCCGATCGACCGCCGGATCTCGGAGCGATTGTTCGACACCGTGCTGCAATTGGCCAAAAACTCGCTGGTTCACGGCTTGGAAGCGCCCGCCGAGCGCGCCCTTTCGGCCAAGGCGCCACTCGGCCGCGTGACCCTATCGGCGGAACAGATCGGCGAATGGCTGCGCATCACCGTGGCCGACGACGGGCGCGGCGCCAACGTCGCACGCATCCGCGAATTGGCCGTGGCCGCGGGCGCCGTCACGCGCGCCGCGGCGGACTCCGCAGCCGAAGACGATTTGCTCGCGCTCTTGTTCCTGCCCGGGCTGACCACCCATCACCGCGCAGGCTTGCTGGCTGGACGTGGCCTCGGGCTCGACTTGGTGCAGGACACCGTACGCCGTTTGGGCGGCACGATTCGCTTGCGCAGTCGCGCAGGCGGCGGGTTGACCGCCAGCATCGAGATGCCCAGCGATCAGACCGTGGTCGAGGTGTTGTGGTTGGAAGAACTCGGCCAACGGTTTGCGTTGCCCGTGAGCTTCACCGGGCGCGTGGAGCCGAGCGATGAAAGGCTGCCCAAAGCGGTGCGTTTGGGCCGCTGTCTAGGCCAGAAATGCCCTGAGAACGCGGCCGTCTCACTGGAGCTCACGGTGTACGGCGTGACCCCGATTCGGATCGGGCTCGATGCGGTGGGCGAGATCGAGCAAGTCGCGCTGCGCGCGTTGCCGGACTTGATCGCCGAGCGCGGCCCCTATGGCGGCGCCGTGCTGCGCAGCGACGGCACGCTCCACTTGGCGCTCGACGCACCCCTGGTCGCCGCGCGCGCCTGGCTCCTGCGTCCCTCGCACCCCCAGGACGCGGCATGAACGCAGCTTCTTCTGCTTCGATCGCGCGCCTCGAACGCACGGACTTCGAGGTCGTTGCTCGGCTCTTGCGAGACAGTGGGCTGCAAGTGGATCTCGAAGCCGAGCTCGCCCGAGAGATCGCCTTGCCTTGGGTGCTGCGAAGTTCGGCAACGGGGCAGCCTCTGGCTTTCTCGTTGGCTTGGAGCGTGGCCGATGAATTGCACCTGCTCGATATGGTGAGTGACCCCGAGCATCGCCGTCAGGGGCACGCGCGCGCGCTGCTCCAGGAGCTCTTGAATTACGCGCGCCGCGCGCAGAAGCGGCTGTTCTTGCTCGAGGTGCGGCAGTCGAACGAGCCCGCAATTCGCTTGTATCGAAGCGCGGGCTTCGAAACGACGGGCGTGCGCCGCGGTTACTATTCGGATACTGGTGAGGACGCTCTGGAGATGCGCATCACCTTCGACCTCGCCGCGAATGCGAGTCAGCTCTCGCCCGAGGAACACTGATGAACGCGCGCGTGTTCGTGTTCGGCCTTACACTGGGCGTGCTTGCGAGCGCTTGTGACGACCGCAAGCAGAGCAACGGCAAAGATGCCGGCCTGACCGAACCGAGCCCCAATGCCAGCATCTTGCCGGCGCCGCTGGCCAGCGAAGTTCCCGGAGGCACCAAGGCCAACGGCGAGGACACCGAACATCGAGACGCTGGCCACACGCTCATCGACGCTGGTCCCGCGGCGCCCCCGCCGGAACCCCACGCGCTGCGCGAAGATCGCGCGCTGCCCAGCGAAACACCGCACGAAAACAGCGGTTTTAGCCTGAGCGCGCGGCTGCGCTGGCTGGACGTCGCGCCCGCGCCGCGCGTGCCGGAGCAAAACCCGGACGGCGTGCAGCGCGCGCGCGACGCTGGCGGCTTCGACGTGACGGTCGACTTGGCCGGGGGTCGCATGCGCTTCGCGTTCACGTCCCGCGCATTCACCCTGCCCGCGGGCAGCGAGCTGCGCGGACGTGACGATCTCTACGGCCATGTCTTGCTGTGGCCGAACCGCACGACCTACACCGTGCTGCCACCGGGTGTGCTGCGCAGTGTGCTTTCGCAACAGCGCGCGGACGTCGTGCCTTTGGTGCGCGCACGCTTCAGCGCCTTGTCCGGCGGTTCGTTGTTCGCGCTCAGCACCGAACGAGTGGAGCTCAGCACACCCACCGGCAAGCTCGAGCTCGAACAAGTGCGAGCCCCGGCCGTGCTGCAAATGACCACCATTTGGGCTAGCGGCCAGAGTTTGTGTCAGCTGCTGATCGAGCTCATCGGAGCTTCCCCCGTGAGTTCGGCCTGTCGCGCGGATTTGGTGCCGGTGCGCGCGATCTACACTTGGCCGAATGGGCAGCACTTTGCGTTCGAAGTGTCGCGCCTGACGCGGCGCGGCGACTTCAATCCGAACGCGCTCGCCGTGCCGCCCGCGGGCGCCGAGTTTCGACAGAGCGGGCTGCCACCGCCGCCCGCCGCGGTCCTACTCTCGGACAATGAGCTCTCGGAGTTTCGAGTGCGCGCGACCGCGCGCAGCGAAAAACCCGATCCCAGCGCGCCCAAGGCCGGCCTCTTGCTCGTGAACCACAGCGAGAGCCTGCGCTACATCAGCGTCGACGGCGCGCCGGTCGCGCGCTTACTCCCCGGCGCGGAACAACTCCTGCTCGGATTGCGCTCCGGAAAATACCAAATCAGCGCGCGCGATTTCTTCGACGGCGAAGAGCCGCTGCTAAAATCCGTCGAAGTGCCGGGCCGCTTCAGCCTGGGCGACGACACGGAGAAGAGCCACTAGCCGCCGAACGGCAAGCGCCCGCTAGGAATCCAGCGTGCGAGCGCCGAGTTCGTAGTCTTCCAGGCCGAACACCGTGTCCTCGTAGCCGCTCTCGATCAACTTCGCGTGCAGGGCTTCGGTCGCTACCTCGAGGGCTTCGAAGCGAGTCGAGAAGGAGAAAAATTCGTCTTCCGGAACCGGCGGCAACATCGCTAGCCGTTGCGCCAAGAACTCGTGCTCCTCCGGCGACACGCGCAGCATGGAGCGCGGGCCGTCGTGCTCGGTTCCTCCATACACCGCGTCGTACGCGCTACCGATCGGATTGAACCAGAGGAACACCGCGCTCGAGCAGATGGACCAATCGTGGACGTTGATCGTCGGCACGCGCCAGAAGCCGCTCAGGCGGCTGCGCACGAGCTCGCCGAAATAGGCACCGGCCGCGCGGGTGATCAACGGCGCCAACTCTGGGCGCTCACGGATCGTCTCGCGCGAGAGCGTGGCGTAGTGATCGAGCAGCGGCAGGGTCTCGGGCGTGAAGTCGAGATCGACCTTCAGCGCTCGCCGCACGTATTCGAGGCAGGCGGTAACGTAGTCCGGGATCGGCTCGGGAGGCGGTTGGAACTCGGTGTGACGGGCATCGCAGGGTCGGCTCGGTCGATAGCCATGCCCGAACCCAGCCAGCGACGCCAAGGGAAAGACCGCCGGCGAGGGCAAATTCCTCCGAAAGTCGCGTTCCACTAGAATCCTGCCTGCCGGCCGCCGGGCGCGCTGGGGCCGGCCAAGGCTCGCTGGAGCTGATCCGAGCTCAACTGAGCGAACAAAGAGCTGATAAAATGGCATTCTCAGTGGGCGATTCTGGACTTGCGTCAAAGGGCCACCGAGGCGAAGACGCTGCCTTACCTTCCCTCTTGAGCGTGTTACTCTCGAAAATCTCCCCATGCGCCTCGGTATCCTGAGCGACATCCACGCCAACTATGAAGCGTTGAGTGCCGTTGTCGAAGCGTTCAAACGCGAAGAAATCGACAAGTACTACTGCCTCGGTGACACCGTGGGGTACGGCGGCTCGCCCAACGAGTGCGCGGACATCGTGCGTGGCTTGGTCGAAGCGACCATCCTCGGCAACCACGACGCGGCCGTCGCAGGTCGGATGGACTACTCGTACTACTACGAGGCCGCGCGCCACGCGCTCGACACCCACGCGCAGCTGCTCTCCGACGAGAACATGCAGTGGCTCAAGGGCTTGCCGTATCAGATCAAGTTCGACGAGATCGGCGTACACCTGTGCCACGGCTCGCCGGTACGCCTCGAGGAGTTCGAGTACATCTTCGCGCCCGAGCAGGCGCGTGAATGCCTGCCCATCTTCGATGAGCTCGGCCACATCACGCTGATCGGCCACTCGCACCTGTGCAAGGTGTTCGCGCTGACCAAGTCCACGGTCGAAGAGCTGCCGCCGATCGACTTCGAGCTGCAGCCGGACCGCAAATACATCGTCAGCGTCGGCTCCGTCGGCCAACCGCGCGATTACGACAATCGCGCCAGCTACACGCTGTACGACTCGGACAAGAAGCGCTTCGAGTTCAAGCGCGTCGAGTACGACATCGAGACCGCGGCCGACAAAGTGCTGCGCGCCAAGTTAGAACGCAACTTCGCGCACCGCTTGTTCATCGGCGTCTGACGTCGGTGCGTCGGCGCCTGAGTGATCGCGCACTCTCTGCCAGCACGCGCTAGCCGCTGAGGGTCGAGAACTGCGCGCGCCGTGAGTTGCGATGCTGGCTCGCGATCGCCCCCCTCCTCAATCCGAAAACGCAGTCACGTGTGACCTTCACCGCGGGTGTCGTCACTGCGGCTCTTGTTTCCGACGGCTCTGTACGCGCGCGGCAGTCGTCACTGAGCGATCGACCACTCGGTGCTGGTGGGCGTGTCGCATAGGGTGACGCCGAGCGCGAGCAGTTCGTCGCGGAGCGCGTCGCCGGCGGCGAAGTCCTTGTTCTTGCGCGCTTCCGCGCGGCCGTGCACTTTGGCTTCGATCGCTTCGGCGGTCAGACCGCGGAGCGCCATGCGACGCACCTTCACTCGCTCGAAGTACTCTTCGGGCGTGGCGTGAAAGAGGCCGAGATCGCTCGCGAGCTTGCCGATCGTTTTCATAGCCAGGCGCCCGAACAGCGCGACCCCGCCCTGCAGCAGCAGGTCCTTCTTCTTGCGCTTGGCGAGATCGCAGGCTTCGTTGGCCGCTTGCGCCATTTCACCCAGCGCGGCGAGCGCGACGGGGCTGTTCAAGTCGTCGTCGAGCGCGGCGTCCGCGGCGTCCGCGGCCTTCAGCACGCGTTCGCGAAAGGGCACCAATTCCTGCGGCAATTTGCCGGGCGAGGTGACGTCCCCCGAGGCCAGAGAGCTGAGACGCTGCAACGCGCCGTACACGTAGTCGACGCGCCGCTCGGCTTCGTCCACGCCCGGAAATACCACGCGCCCGGAGGCTAGCTGCTCGGTGTCGAACTGCACCGGGCCGCGATACTGCGCGCCCAGCAAGAACCAACGGAAGCCTTCGGCGTCGTTGCGCTCGAGCACGTCACGCACGGTCACGAAGTTGCCGAGCGATTTGCTCATCTTCTCTTTGTCGACGTTGACGAAGCCGTTGTGCATCCACAGCTTCGCCAGCGGACCTTCACCAGGGTGCGCCGCTTCACTCTGCGCGACCTCGTTCTCGTGATGGGGGAAGATCAGATCCATGCCGCCCGCGTGCACGTCGAAGCCGTGACCGAGGTAGTGACTGCACATGGCGGAGCACTCGATGTGCCAGCCGGGACGACCGCGACCCCACGGGCTCTCCCAACCCCACTCATCCATGGGACAGCTCTTCCACAGCGCGAAATCCAGCGGATCGTGCTTATCGCCGTCTTTTTCCACGCGCGCGCCGGCGATCAGATCGTCGATCCGGCGCCGCGAGAGCTTGCCGTATTCGGCGAAGCTGCGCACCGCAAAATATACGTCCATTCGACCCGGCTCGGGCTCGATGGAGTAGGCGCTGCCGTTCTCGAGCAGCTTTTTGATCAGCTCGAAAATCTGCGGCAAATGATCGCTGACGCGCGGCTCGCGATCGGGCGCGAGGCAGCCCACCTCACGCATTTGTTCTTGGTACACGGTGGCCATGCGCCGTGACAGCTCCAAGGGCGCCTCGCCGTTCTTCTGCGCGCGCGCCAAGATCTTGTCGTCGACGTCCGTGATGTTGCGCACGTACGTGACTTCGAAGCCTTTGCCGCGCAGCCGGCGCACCAAAAGATCGGGCGCCAACGCGGCGCGCGCGTGGCCCGCGTGCGGGACGTCGTAAACCGTCGGGCCGCAGCAGTAGATGGTGACCCGCTCGCCCTTGGGAGTGAGCTGCTCGGTCGTGCGTGTCAGGGTGTTGTACAGCCGCGGGAGCGGTAACGAAGTCATCGGCAGCTCGATTCTAACCCGCGATTTCAGCCGCGGACCGCGCGAAAACCGGTGAAGCGCGAAGCCTTTAGCCGCTCGCGCCCGATCATCGCCGGGCGTACCCCGAGTACACCCGCCAAAAACCCGCCGATATGCGCGAAAAAGGCCACGCCGCTGCCCGTATCCAGGCCCAAGGCGGCCCAACCGCCGCTGAGCTGAAGCAGGAACCAAAAGCCGACCACGACCCAGGCGGGCAACGAAATCAGGAAGAAGCCAACGAAAACGGTGATCGGCGCGAGCGGGTAGAGGACGAGGTAGGCGCCGAGCACCCCCGCGATGGCTCCGGACGCGCCCACCATCGGCGCTTGGCTGCCGGTGTTGGTCAATACCTGAGCCAGCGCCGCACACACGCCACACAGCAAATAAAACGCGACGTAACGAAAGTGCCCGATGGCATCCTCCACGTTGTCGCCGAAGATCCAGAGGAAGAGCAGGTTGCCCGCCAAGTGTCCGAAGCCACCGTGCATGAACATGCTGGTGAAGACGGTGAAGGCCTCGCCCGAAGGGTCGGCCGAAACGCGGGTCGGGACGAGGCCGTAGCCCGCGATCACGTAGGACTCGCCGTGGCTGCCGATCAGCTGGCGCTCCAGCAGGAAAGCCAAAATATTGAGCGCGATCAGCAGGTAGGTGACGTACGGCGTCGTACGCGTCGGGTTCTGGTCGCTGATCGGGATCATCGGCGCGCCACTTTAGCCCGAATCCGAGCTTCTAGCCGGCTCCGCCGTACGCAGCCGATTCCGAGCAGAGAACGTTGCTGCCGTTGATGCTAGGGTGCGAGCGTTCATGGCTTGGCGCAGGCTTTTTGGCGGATTCGAGGCCACGCTGGTCGCTCTCGCGCTGGCGGGTTGCGCGTCGTCCGGCTTCGACGGCAACGTGTACCACGACGACGACGTCCGCTTTCGCGTGGGCCCAGTGCCGAGCGCTTGGCGAAAGCTCGAAGTCGAAGACTCGCGGCTGGCGTTTCGCGATGATTCGGCCAACGCCACCGTCGCCGTCAACGGGCGCTGTGGTCTGGATGGCGACGACGTGCCGCTCACCTCGCTCACGCAGCACCTGTTTTTGCAGTTCACCGAGCGCGCGCAAATCTCGCAAGCCAAGGTCAGCTTGGACGGCCGTGAAGCGCTGCGCACCGAGCTCAGCGCCGCGCTCGACGGCGTGAAGAAGAACTACCTCGTGTACGTGCTGAAGAAGAACGGCTGCGTGTACGATTTCATGTACATCGCGCCGGACTCCGCGCCCGGCTCGCGCGCGGAGTTCGAGCGCTTCGTGCAAGGCTTCGCGGCGCTCGAGTGAAGGATGGAAATCGCTTCCTCACCCAATAGTTCGCGGCCATCCGCCGAGCCTCCGGAAGGCCGACCGAGCGTGCGGCCGAGCTTGATGCCGCCGCCGCCCGAGCCGAGCTTGATCAAGCGCCAGACCGTGCGCGTGCTGCACTTCTTCGAGCACATCGGCGTGATTTGGCACATGCTGACCGGCAGCATTCGCGCCGGCTTTCGCCGGCCGTTCGAGGGTCGGGCGATCTTGAAGCAGCTCGATTCCTTGGGCGTCGCCTCGGTCGGCATCGTGGTCGTCACCAGCGTCTTCATCGGCATGGTGATGGCCGTCCAGTTCGCCTTCGGTCTGCAGAAGTTCGGCGGGCTCGAATATACCGGGAGGGTGATCGCGCTGAGCTTCGCGCGCGAGCTGGCGCCGACGCTCACGGCGGTGATCGTCGGCGGTCGCATCGGCTCCGGCATGGCCGCCGAGCTCGGCGCGATGGCCGTCACCGAGCAGATCGACGCGATTCGTGCGCTGGGCGCGGACCCGCTGAAGAAGCTGGTTTGGCCGCGCCTGTTGGCTTCGGTGATCGTGCTGCCCGTGGTGGCCGCCTTCTCCTTGGTGCTCGGCTTCGCGGGCGCAACGCTGATCACCAACCTGCAGTTCGACATCCCGGCCGCGTTCTTCTTCCGCAGCGCGCTGGTCTCGGTGAACATGAGCGACTTCATGGCCGGCATGATCAAGACGCCCGTGTTCGGCGCGATCATCGCCTTGGTCGGTTGTCACTTCGGCATGACGACCAAGGGCGGCACGGCCGGGGTAGGCAACAGCACTACGCGCACCGTGGTGGTGATCTCGATCGCCATCTTGATCGCGGACTTCTTCTTGACCAAGCTCGCCATCATTTTATGGCCCGCGGCATAATTGTTTCGGACTGAGAAACAAGCAAAAAATGCGCTCGAGCGCAGAGCGCAGTCAGCGCGGAACTCGTTCGGCCGGGACGCCAAACTCCAACGTAAGAGCGCGCCCCCCGCGGAATTACACGCGCTTCGTGATCTGGGAGCCACTTCAGCGGGCGGGGGTGAAGCCCCCGACGACCGAGAATCTTCCGACGACAGTTGACGGCGGAGGAGGAGTGCTAAGCTTCTGTTCGATTGCCAGTGGGAACTTCGGCCATGCAAACACAACGCGTCTTCACCATTTCCGAAGTCAACGCGCTGATTCCGGATCTGTCGGATCTGGTCGGCGACCAACTGCGTGAGCAGAGTGAAATCGAACACGGGCTCGCAGAATTGACCCGCCTGTGCGGCTCTTCTCCCGCCTCACTCGAAGCCCACGCCGATGATCAGAAGGACGTGGTCAAGCTCAAGCGCGACCTGAAACAGCGTATCGAACGCTATGAAGCGGGCTGGGCGCGCGTCCAAACCATGGGCGGCGTGATCAAAGATCCGCAGACCGGTTTGGTGGATTTCTACGGCCGCGTCGGTGAAAAGCTGGTTTGGCTGTGCTGGCGCTACGGAGAGGATTCGCTTTCGCACTATCACGATCTGGAGTCGGGCTTTTCTGCGCGTCGCCCGCTCACCGCTGACGTGCGTCGAGCCCTTCTAAACTAGGTCATGGCCGTCGATCGAGCCGCCGCCGCGCGCGCCATTGGCGATTTTCTGAAGGCGCTCGGCTTCGACCCCAAGGAGCACGCCGATCTCGCGGACACGCCGGAGCGCGTGACCGAAGCGTTCACGGACGATTTGCTGCGCGGCCACGGCGTGGACGTGCGGGAGCTGATCCGAAACGGCTCCTGTGACGCGCCGCCCGCAGCCAAGAGCGGGCCGGTAGCGGTCACCGGCATCGCCATCGCCACGACCTGTCCGCACCATCTGATGCCCGCGCAGGGCCGCGCGAACATCGTTTATCTGCCGGGCGCCATGCTGCTCGGCATCGGCACCCTGACTGCCCTGGTGGATGCCTTCGCGCGCCGCCTCACGCTGCAAGAAGCGATTGGGCAGAACGTGGTCAGCGCGTTGATCGAACACGCCGGCGCGCGCGGCGCATATTGCGAGCTCGAGCTCGAGCACGCTTGCTTGCGCGCCCGCGGCGAGCGTCAGGCGAGCACAGTCGTGCGCAGCTCGGCGCGCGCGGGTGAGTTCGCAGGCACGGCCGCCGTCACGGAAATCGCGCTCGCGCTCGGCGCGCGTGGCGACGCATGACGCGCGTCCTAATCACGGGCGCGAGCCGAGGCATTGGGCGCGCGACCGCGCTTGCCTGCGCGGCGCGCGGCGCCGAGCTCGGCCTACTCGGACGGCCCTCCGAGCGGCAGCGCGAAACCGCCGAGCTATGCGCGAAAGCCGGCGCGAAGAGCGTGCTCTCGCTGGCCGCCGACGTGACCCAGAGCGAGCAGCTCGAGCGCGCGGCAGACGAATTTTTGGTAGCGTTCGGCGCGCCGGACGCGGTGATCCACAGCGCTGGCGTCGCCGTGCGCACCAGCATCGAGGCGACCAGCGTCGCTGCTTGGCAAGAGCAGCTGCAAATCAACCTGAGCGCGCCGTTCGTGCTCACGCGCGCGCTGCTGCCGGCCATGCGCTCGCGCCGTACGGGCCGGATCCTGTTCGTCGGTAGCATTTCCTCCACTCTGGGTACGGCCAACCTCGCCGGCTACTGCGCGAGCAAGTGGGGCCTGATCGGCTTGATGAAGAGCCTCGCCGCGGAGCTCACGGACAGCGGACTATTGACCTGCGCCGTGTTGCCCGGCTCAGTCGACACCGAGATGCTGATAGGCAGTGGCTTTCCGCCACGCATGAGCGCGGAGTCGGTCGCTCGAACGCTGGTGCACTACGCGTTCGACGCGCCGCTCGCGCACAACGGCGCCAGCATCGAGATGTTCGGCGTCTAGCTGGGCGAAACGGTCCGCATGCGATAGCCTGAGCGCGTGAAACCGCTCACCGCGTGGGTGAAGACCTGGGATCACGAGCGCACGCGGCTGCTGCGCCGGTGGTCCACTCGCATCGTCTTCTCGGGTCTCGGCTTGTGCGTCCTCGCGGCGGGCGTGGAAGAGCTGATGGAGCGCCGCGCAGAAAAGCGGCTGATGGTTGGCGAAACCTTCGCGGACGTGAACGGCGCCCGCATCCGCTACAAAATGCTCGGCGCAGACCGCGCGGGCAAAACGGTCGTGCTCTTGTCCGGGCTCGGCTCCAGCATCGAGCAGATGCGCTACGTGCAGCCGCGCCTGGCAAGTGCGGTGCCCACGCTCAGCTACGATCGCGCGGGCTACGGCTTCAGCAAGGGCTCGCACGCGCACACCGCCGACGAGCAAGCCAGCGAGCTCATGGCGCTGCTCGACACACTGCCGGTCTTGGGGCCCGTGGTGCTGGTTGGGTTTTCGTCGTCCGCGCTGCTCGCGCGCGTCTTCGCCGCGCGCTATCCGGCGCGCACCGCCGGCATTTACCTGGTCGAACCCGATCACCCCGAATTCGAGCAGCAAGAGCCGAACCGGGACGGCCCGCACCGCATGTATGCACGCTGGATCTTGTACGAATTGTTCGCGAGCACGTTCGGGCTCAGTCGCTTGCGCGAGCACCACGTAGACGGTCCGAAGAGCCTAGGCGACGAGCGCGAAGAAGAGACGCTCCGCCGCCGACCACACATCTGGGCTCTGGCGGGCGAAGCCTACGAACTTCCTACGAGCTTCGCGCAAGCGCTGCGAGCGCCGGTGGGCAGCGAGCCAATCGTGATCCTGTCCACGGCGCAGAGCGACCCCTGGGCGGGACGTTTGGACAAGCACTACAGCGACTTCGTGCATCGCTCACCGCGCGGGAAAGTGGTCCGGCTTCCCCACTGCGATCACGGACTTCTATTCGAGCCCGGGCCAGTGCTCGACACGATGGTCGAGGGCATCACAGAGATCGCGAACAGCGCGCCCTCGCCTTAGCTGCGGCAGTTCTGCGCGGGCGAATTCTGGCTCCTGCAGAATTTGTACTGATTTGAGAGGGCCCGCCACACCCGCTTTTCTCTACCGTTGCTCCCTTCCGGGCCTGGCGGGGTTCAAGCTGCGCTGTCGGCGGACCCACAGATTCAGTGACCACGAGGGCATAGCGCAGGCTTCCCCGTCTGCCAAGGACGGAACGCGGCTGGCGCCTTGGCCGGACGCATTCGGTTGGCGGCGTGCCAGGCAAAGCGGATCTACGTTACATTTGTGGGAGTCCTGGCCATGAGCGATTCTCAGCGACCGAACCCCCCTGCGCCGAGCTTCGAAGTGCCGGATCTCGAGCTCGAACCGGCGCCGCAGCCGCAGCGGCAAGCCTCGCCGGCGCCCGCGCGGAAGCCCGACCCGGTGACGGCACCGGCCAGCGCGCAGGATCGGTTGTTCGGCGCGACGTTCGACTTTAACGATGACTTGGACGACCTCGAGTTCGAGCGCAGCGCGCAGCCGACCCTTCAAGTCGGCCGAGAGAGCGCGCCACGCTTGTCCGCGGCGAAGCCTGCGGAGCGGGTAGCGCCTGCGGCGATCGACGCCGGACCAAGTTGGCCCACTGGACGCGCACCCGAGACCGCGGAGCTCGACATCGATCCGCGCGAGCTCGCAATTTTGGCCGACTACGGCGATCCCCCGGACAGCGCTCCGCTCACGCTGGCCTACGCGTATCGCGTGTTCACGCGCCAACGTGAGTTGAAGCATCAGCTGGTCCCACTCGCAGCCGAGTGCGAGCGCGCCCAGTTCGAGCGCGAGGCCACGCTCGCCGAGTTCGCGCGCACGCTCAGGCCCGTGCTCGAGCCAATCCCGGAATTTCGCCGCTTTTTTGCGCCGCTGCTCGAGCTGGAGCGGCGCGCGGCCGAGCGCGGAAAAGCGCTGACCGCGATCAACGCGCAGCTGGGCGCAGAGACCGGCGAATTCGACGCCGAGCTCGCGAAAATCGGCGCTCAACTCGAAGTCGAACAGGGGCTGGAGCACGACGCGCAGCGCCAGTACGACGAGCGCGAGGCCAACGCCAAGCGCGCCGAGGCCAAGTGGAAGCGCGTGCAGATCGAGATCCGCGCCGTAACGCAGGTGGCTGAGCAGAAGCTGGGCCCACAAGGCGGGCAAATCCCCGACGCAGAAGCGGCACAACTCGCCAATCTTCGCCAGCGCGCCGAGGCCATGCAGCCCGAGGTCACGCACGCGCTCGCCGAATTCGAGCAAGCCAAGCAGGCCCTCGCTCAGCTGCACGCGCGGCGGGACGCGCTCCGTCAAAGCGAGCGGCAAATCGCCCGCAAAAAGCAAGCGCTGCGCGGCGCGTATCAGAAAGAGCTCGCGGCGCGTGCGGAAGGTCTGAGCGAAAGTGAGATCGAACAGCGCGCGGCGCTCGCCGATCTGGCTCGCGCAGCGCTCGCGGCGCGCGGCACGATCGAGATCCCCGAGCCGTGGCTCGAGCGCGTGCACAGCGTGAGCGAGCGCGCCGATCGGCTGATCGTGCGCGCAGAAATGCAACGCCGAGCACTCGTTGCCTACGATCGAGAGCGCGCGCGACAAGGTGTCCGCCTCGCGGGCACGGCCGTCGGGCTGGTGTTGGTTTTGTTCGCGTTCAAGCTGATTTTCTGAGAGGACCGCCCGGTGACCGAAATCGACCAATCAGAGCGACTGGCGCAGCTCAACCAACAGGCGGTGCTGGGCGGCGGGCAAGCGCGCATCGACAAACAGCACGCGCTGGGCAAGCTGACCGCGCGCGAGCGCTTGGAGCTCTTGCTCGATGTCGGCAGCTTCGTCGAGCTCGGCCGCTTCGTCACGCATCGCGCGACGGATTTCGGCATGGCCGAGCAGCACGTGCCGGGCGACGGCGTGGTTACCGGGCAGGGCACGATCGACGGCCGCAGCGTGTTCGTGTTCGCCCAGGATTTCACCGTGTTCGGCGGCTCACTGGGCGCCGCGCACGCCGAGAAGATCGTCAAGGTCATGGATCACGCCCTGCGCGTCGGCGCGCCGATCATCGGCCTCAACGACTCGGGCGGCGCGCGCATTCAAGAGGGCGTGCAAGCGCTGGGCGGCTACGCCGACATTTTCCTGCGCAATACGCTGGCCAGCGGCGTCGTGCCGCAAATCAGCGCGATCATGGGGCCGTGCGCGGGCGGCGCCGTGTACTCACCCGCGCTGACCGATTTCGTGTTCATGGTCGACAAGACCAGCTACATGTTCATCACCGGCCCGGACGTGATCCGTACGGTGACGCACGAAGAAGTCACGAAAGAGGCCTTGGGCGGCGCGCACACCCACGCGGCCAAGAGCGGCGTGTGTCACTTCACCGCGGCGGACGATGCGGCGTGCATCGCGCGCATCCGCGAGCTCGTGGGCTTTTTGCCCTCGAACAACACCGAAGAGCCGCCCCGCCGCACCACCACCGATCCCGCAGACCGCGAAGTTCCCGAGCTCGATCGCATCGTGCCGCGTGAAAGCAATAAACCGTACGACATGCTCGAAGTGCTGCGCGCCGTGGTCGACGACGGCCTCTTGCTCGAAGCGCACCAGGAATTCGCGCGCAACATCCTGACCTGCTTCGCGCGCATCGCCGGGCGCGTGATCGGCATCGTGGCCAACCAGCCCGCGGTGCTGGCCGGCGTGCTGGACATCGACGCCAGCATCAAAGCGGCGCGTTTCGTGCGGTTTTGCGACTGCTTCAACATCCCGCTCGTGACCTTCGTGGACGTGCCCGGGTTCCTGCCCGGGGTCGAGCAGGAGCACCGCGGCATCATCAGCCACGGCGCGAAATTGCTGTACGCATTTTGCGAAGCCACCGTGCCCAAGCTCACCGTCATCACGCGCAAAGCTTACGGCGGCGCGTACGACGTGATGAACTCGAAGCACATCCGCGCGGACGTGAATCTCGCCTTCCCGAACGCCGAAATCGCCGTGATGGGCTCTGCGGGCGCGGTCAACATCGTCTACCAAAAGACGATCGAAGCCGCCGCCGACCGAACCGCGACGCGCGCCGCCTTCGTCGAAGAGTACAAAAATCGCTTCGCGAACCCCTTCCACGCCGCCGAACTCGGCTTCATCGACGAAGTGATCGAACCCCGCGACCTACGCAAGCGCCTCGCGACCTACCTCGCGCTATTTGCCAACAAGCGCGACCGCAATCCACCGAAAAAACACGGCAATATCCCGCTGTGAGTGGAGAGGGGGGGGGCGATCGCGAACCAGCATCGCAGCTCTGAGCAACGCGCGATGACCGCGCACAGCGGCCGCTGATTATCGATCGGTCGTCGGGCGAACGATGCCGTGGACCGGACGGCTCACTCGGGCGGATCGAAGTAGTCCACTTCGACGCCGCGATGAGTCTTGAAGCGCGTCACGCCAGCGCCGCGCGACACGATGTAGTTCGGCGAAACCGGAACCTTACCGAGGCCCCCGGGCGTATCGACGATGAACTTGGGCAACGCGATGCCGCTCAAGCGGCCTTGCAGCTCGGACATGATGCGCAGGCCGGTATCGAGCGGCGTGCGCAGGTGACCGGTGCCGCGCACGGGATCGGTTTGAAGCAAATAATAGGGCTTGGCGCGCTCGCGCACGAGGCCACGAAAGAGCTCGGTCAGGACGGCGCTGTCGTCGTTGACGCCGCGCAGCAGCACCGTGTGGTTCATCACTGGGAACCCGCCGTCCACCAGCCGACGGAGCCCCTCGCGCGCTTGCGGAGTGAGCTCCTTCGGGTGGTTGAAGTGGGTCATGATCCAAATCGGATGAAAGGGCCTGAGCCCTTGCACCAGCTCGTGCGTGATGCGCTGCGGCAGCGCGACCGGCATACGCGTGGCGATGCGGATCGTCTCGATGCTCGGGATGCAGCGCACGGCCTGCAAAATGCGCACGATGCGCGTGGTGCTCATCGCCAGCGGATCGCCGCCGCTGATGATCAAATCGCGGATCTCCGGGTGATTGCGCAAATATTCGAGCGCCGGCAGCAGGCGCAGCTCGGATCGCGGTCCGCCGCCGCTGCCGACGATGCGGCTCCGCGTGCAGAACCGGCAATAGATCGCGCAGCGATCGGTCGCGAGCAGGAGCGCGCGATCGGGGTAGCGCTGAACGAGCTCCGGCGCGACCTCGTGCGCTTCCTCGCCCAGCGGATCACGCAGATCGCCCGGCACCTCGCGCCCTTCGAGCGCGTGCGGCACCACTTGCTTCCGAATCGGACAATTCGGATCGTTTCGATCGCACAACGACAGATAGTAAGGCGTGATCGAGATCGGCAGGCCCGCCCGCTCGGCGGCCAGCGCGCCCGCGAGCTCTTCGGGCGAAAGCTGCAATTTGGCGCGCAGGCCTTGAACCGAGCGCACCGTGTTGCGCATCTGCGAACCCCAATCTTGGGCGTCCGCGTCCGGCAACATGCGCATGCCCGTCGGATCGAGCGGCGGCAGGTCATCTGCCTCGGGCGGCAAGGAGCTGCTGCTCATCGCGCGCTCGGAGCCGGCGCCGTGCCGGCTGAGTCCGCCTCGGGTACTTTCACTTGGCTCAGCGCTTCGTCATCGACACTGACGGGATAGCGCTTGCGCAGCTCCTGCTCCAGCTCGGCCTCGCGCGCGCGGATCCGCTGCTGCACGAGCGCCACGCGGATCGTCCGCTCCGCGTCTTGGTACGAACGATCGCGCGCTTCGGTGCGACCCGTCATGCGCACGACGTGAAAACGCCCCGAGTCCGCCACGACGCGGCCGAGCACGCCGCCGAGCTTGTCGATCTCGAACACTGCGGCGCGAAGCGCCTCGGGCACGCGCGGATTCGCGCCGCGTGGGTGGCCGGGCGGCCCGACGATGCCCAAATCACCCGCCAGCTCGGTCGGCGTGGGCGCCGAAGATGGCGGGGGTTTGTCGAGCGAGACCTGAGTCACGAGCTTGCCCCAATCAGCCGCCGACGCTTCCTGCGCCTTCTGCAAAGCAGCCTTGGCCTGCGCCTCACTCGCAAGCACGAGGTGAGCCACGCGCCGCCGCTCGGGCTCTTTGAATTCGTCGTGGTGCGAGTCGAAGTAGGCGTGCACCTCCGCCTCCGGAATGTCCGAAGGTGCGGCCACGCTCTGCCGCACCTCGCGCAAGAGCTCATCCCGAAGCATTTGCCGCACGCGCTCTTGCGTTTCGGGAGCCTTGTCCAGGCCGCGGCGCTTGGCCTCTTCCGCCAATAGCTCGACCTGAATGATCTCGTTCAAGAGCTGCTTCCGGCGGTCCGGCGATTGGTAACGAAGGCGCTCGAAGGGATCCATGCGTTCGAGCGTCTCGGCGTAGTCACCGAGAGTGATCTCGCGTTCGCCCACCTTGACCAGCACCTGACGGGCGAGCTCCGGGGTCAGCTTGCCGGGCGGGGCAGCGCTCGAGGAGCCGGCGGGGCCAGGCAATTGTTTCGGCTTTTCGCGGCAACCCGTGGCAAGCCCGACGCACAACAGCGCCGCCAGCGGACAGTGGCGGAAAAGCCTAGAACGAAAAAATGCCCGCATGCGAGAAGCACCGAGATACTACGGGCCCGGCAAAAGCGCCAGAATCGGCCATTGCGCGCGTTCGCGGGCGGCGCTACGCATCGCCACGTGGAAGAAGAGAATACCGGAAAACTTCGTTATCGTCGCGTCATCATCAAGCTGAGCGGTGAAGCGCTGAGCGGTAAAGAAGGTGGCTCCGGCATCGACACCACCACGCTCAAGGCCACCGCGAGCGAGCTCGCGGAAGTGCACGGAACCGGCGTCCAGCTCGGCTTGGTCGTCGGCGGCGGCAATATCTTCCGTGGTCTACGCGGCGCCAGTGAAGGCATGGATCGCGCGCAGAGCGACTACATGGGCATGCTCGCCACGGTCATCAACGCGCTCGCCCTGCAAGATGCGCTCGAGCGCAGCGGCGTGCCGACGCGCGTGATGACCGCGATCGAGATCAAGCAGCTGGCCGAGCCGTACATCCGGCGGCGCGCCATGCGCCACTTGGATCGCGGACACGCCGTGATTTTCGCGGCTGGGACAGGCAACCCATACTTCTCCACCGACACCGCAGCCTCGCTGCGGGCCATGGAAATTCACGCGGATTGTCTGCTCAAGGCGACCAAGGTGGATGGCGTGTACGATCGCGATCCGCGTCGGCACCCGGACGCCAAGCTGCTGAACAGCGTCAGCTACGACCGCTTCCTGAACGACCACCTGGGCGTGATGGACTCCACCGCGGTGGCTTTGTGCCGTGAAAACGGCCTGCCCATCCGCGTGTTCAAGATGGTGCCGGGCAACATTCGCCGCGTCTGTCACGGCGACCCGGTCGGAACCAGCGTAACCGACAAGGCCGAGTAGTATTCCCGTCTCGACTCGAGCGCGGAAAATCTCACCCCTTCGCTCGGGCTCGTCGGCTTCCTGAGCGGGAAAATAGCCGCAAACGCTGGTGCTGCGCTCCGACCTTCGGGCTAAGCTTCGGCCACCCGCATGTGGCAATCACTCCCTGAGCTGGGCACGGGAATCGTCTATGCGATTCTCGTCGCCGCCGCGTACACCTTCGCTGTGGCGTTGGCCGCCGGTCGCGGCCGACCTCGGCTTCTGCAAGCCGCGCGCTTGGGAGCGTACACGACTTCCGCGCTGGTGCTGTTCGCGGTGCTGCTCTTGTCGTACGCGTTCGTATCGCATGACTTCCGCATTCGCTACGTCGCTCATTACAGCGATCGGCGGATGTCCACCGCGTACCTTCTGACCTCGCTCTGGGGCGGGCAAGACGGCTCGCTGCTCTGGTGGTCGCTCTTGCTCTCGGGCTACATCAGCGCCTGCGTGGCTTGGCTGAAGGGCCGCTACCGCGAATTGCAGCCGTACGTGATCGCCACCTTGATGGTGATTCTCGGCTTCTTCGCGATGCTGATGCTGTTCGCCGCGAATCCCTTCGAGACCAGCATCGCCGGCGCGCGCCCGGACGGCGAGGGCTTGAACCCGCTGCTCCAGAACTACTGGATGATCATCCACCCGCCCTGCCTGTACATGGGTTTCGTGGGCTGTTCCGTGCCTTTTGCGTTCTGCGTGTCCGCGTTGGTCACGCGCCGCTTGGACAACGAATGGGTGATCGCGGTCCGCAAATGGATGCTGTTCGCGTTCCTGTTCCTGTCCATCGGCAACGTGCTGGGCATGATGTGGGCGTACGAAGAGCTCGGCTGGGGCGGCTATTGGGCGTGGGACCCGGTAGAGAACGCGGCTTGCCTGCCGTGGTTCACGGCAGCCGCCTACGTGCACTCGACGATGATCCAAGAGCGCCGCCCGATGCTCAGGGTGTGGAACGTGTTCTTGATCTGCCTCACGTTCTTCCTGACCATCTTCGGCACCTTCCTCACCCGCGCCGGCATCATCACCAGCGTGCACAGCTTTGCTCAGAGCAGCATCGGCTCGTACTTCGTGTACTTCATGGGCGTGATCTTGGGCACCAGCTTGGGCTTGATGGTGTGGCGTTTGCCAGAGCTGAAGAGCAAGGGTCAGATCGAAGCCGCGGCCAGCCGCGAGGCCATGTTCGTGGCCAACAACTGGGCGCTTTTGGGCGGAATGACCTTCATCTTGGTCTCCACCATGTACCCCAAGATCAGCGAACTTTGGGGTGAGAGCGCGACCGTCGGTCCGCCCCACTTCAACCGTTGGATGGGCCCGATCGGTCTGATCATCTTCGCGTTGATGGGACTCGCGCCGCTGTTCGGCTGGCGCAAGACGAGCGGCGCGTCGATCAAGAAAGCCTTTCGCGCGCCGCTGATCGCGCTCGCTGCCACGGTCGTGCTGCACTTGGCGCTCGGCGGCTACCTCGGCTACCCGTTCTTCGTCGCGCGCGATGCGTTCTATCCCGGCGTCGTCGGCGTGATCTTGCAGAAGGTCGGCTCGTGCCTGCCGGGTATCACGATCGCGCTGTGTGGCTTCAACGTGGCCGTGATCGTGCAAGAGTTCGTGCGCGGCGTGGGCGCGCGCAGGGCCGCCGCCGGCAAGCGCGGTGAGCAAGAATCAACGCTCGTCGCGCTGTTCCGGCTGGTCGAGAAGAATCGCCGTCGCTACGGCGGCTATATCGTGCATTTGGGCATCGTTTCGATGTTCATCGGCTTCACCGGCACCGCCTGGAACATCGATCGCGAGACCGCGATGGTGCCGGGGCAGAGCTATCGCATCGGTGAGTACGACTTGAAGTACGAGGGCTCGCGCCGCTGCCCGGGCAACCCGAAGTGCAGCCCGGCCGAGCAAGCGGACATCGAGAAGATGATGATCTTCGCCGACATCGAGGTCACCCGCTCCGGCAAGAAGCTCGGCCACGTACATCCCGCGAAGTTCATCTACCAGGCGCAACCCGACGGCCCGACCACGGAAGTGGCCATGATGCGCTCGCTGCACGAGGACCTGTACACGGTGGTCGGCCAGATCGACCCTCAGACGAAGCGCGCCACCTTCCAGTTTCACGTGAACCCACTCGTGTCCTGGATTTGGCTCGGTCTATTGATCCTGATCACCGGCACCGTCACGTCCTTGTTTCCCGAGCTCAGCCTGGGCGAGGTCGGCGCTTGGTCGTACGTGCGCGGCGCCGCGGGCGTGGCCACGGGCACGGCGTTCGCGGTTTGGATCGCCATGGCACCGGGCATGGCCTACACGCACGAAAGGCCGGCGCCGGCCGCTCGTGGCCCTGCCGTCACTTCGATTCGCTCGCTCAGACAGCTGCCAACCGCCGGGCTCGGCGCGGCAGGCTTCGTCGGTCTAGCGCTGGGTTCGGTGGTCTCGTTCGGACGACGCCGACGAGTTGATGCTAAAAGCCCGTGCGACTGACGGATGAACAATCGCTTGCCCCGCATGCACGTGGTCCGTTGGGCCGCGCCACTCATCACCCTGTTCGCAGCCATCATCGCCGGCACGCTGTTCGGCGTGCAGCTGGTCGTGCTGACGCTGGCCGCGGCCGCGCTCTTGCTCGTGATTTGGCTACTCTGGAGCAGCGTGCAAGCGCTGGCCGGTGAGACCGAGCTGACCTTCGAAGAAGCGTTCAGCTTGGGTACGCGCTCGGCCGAAGAGGAGCAGAAGCGAGCGGTGCTGCGCGCGCTCAAGGACCTCGAATACGAGCGCAGCGTCGGCAAGATCAGCGAAGACGACTATCACGAGTACTCCGCGCGCTACCGCGCCGAAGCCAAGCGCTTGATCCAGACCCTGGACGAAAATTTGGCCGAAGGTCGTAAGCAGGTCGAGCACGAGCTGCAACGAAGGCTGAGCAAAAAGGCCGTCAAAACCAAGCCAACCGACGCGCCCGAAGCTCGCTCGAACGGAGGCTCTGCGCCCGACGCCGAGCGCGAAGCCAACGCCCCCATCACCCGCGATTGTCCGTTCTGCCAGGCGAAGAACGAGCTCGACGCGCGTTTCTGCAAAGCCTGCGGCAAGAGCCTGGCGGAAGCCGAGGAGAGTTCGTCGTGAGCGCCGTTCGACGTCTGATCGCGTTCTGCTTCACGGCAGCGCTGCCCATCGCCGCCGCACACGCGGCTGATCCTGCGCCGAGCGCCGCACCGAGCGCGAGCGCGGCGCGCGCCAAGCCCACGCCGGCTGCCAACGACGGGCAGGCGGCGCCGCAAGCCCAGGCTTCGGGCGAGGCCTCGGGCTCTGCGGAAGCCGTGCCCCCGGGTCACCCGAGCCTGGGCAATAGCGAACCCCAAGCCGACCTGGTCGAAGCCAGCCCCGGCCTCGATCCAGGCACGATTTCCGCCACGATCCTCACCGATCAAGGCGTGCCCTTGGCGGGTCAAAAAGTGCGCCTCGGGATCATGTTTCAAAAGATCGCCGAGGGCGAATCACGCTCCGAGAAGTTCGCGCAAACGGACGCAGCAGGCAGGGCAGAGTTCACTGGCCTGACTCGCGGCAGTGAATACGCGTATCGCGTGACCGTGCAATCCGGTTCAGCCAACTACCAGACCGCGCCCTTCAACTTGAAACCAGACATGGGACAGCGCGTGGTCTTGCACGTGTTCCCGGCCACGTCCGACGCCGAGCGCGCCGCGTTCGGCATGCGCGGCTACCTGTACGTGGAAACACGCGATGACGTGTTTCAGTGTGAAGCGCTGTTCCGCGTCTTCAACGTCGGCCAGATCACTTGGGTGCCCAAGGACGTCGTCATCCAATTGCCCAAGGGCTTCAAAGCCTTCAAGGCACAAGAGGGCATGACCGATGTGCACTTCGAGCAAGTGGAGGGTGTGGGCGCGCGCCTCAAAGGCACCTTTGCACCCGGTCAGGCGGAAGCTTCATTTCGCTTCCAGCTCCCCAAGTCCAACGAAGATTCACTGATTTTCCGCATGTCCGTGCCGCCGCACGTGGCCGAGATGCGCGTGATCGCCGAAGCCTCATCGACGATGAACTTATCAGTCGATGGCTTTCAACCGCCCGTGGCGACTGCCAATCAAAACGGTCAACGCGTGTTGGTCTCGGTCAAGCAGCTTCGGGAACGCAATGAAGAGCTGAAGGACTTCACGGCGACGTTGTCCGGGATCCCGACGCCGGGACCCGGGCGTTGGTTCGCGCTGGCGATCGCGGCCTGCATGGCCATTGGCGGCGTCTTCGCGGCCCGTGGCGCGTTCGACAACGCCGCGGGCGGCAAGGACGTGGCAGCCGACAAGAAGCGCGCACGTGAGCTCCTGCTGCGTGAGCTGGTGGCGCTCGAAGCCGCGCGCCGCGAGGAGCGCATTGGACCTCGCTCCTACCAACAGAGTCGCGTCGCCTTGATCGATGCCATTGCCCGCCTCGGCCTGCCGGCTTCAGAGCTCCCGGCCCGCAAGAAGGGCAAGATCATGACCCTGCGCAAGCGCCCGAAATCGGCCGCCGAGCGGGGCTGACCCCGGGGCCGTTTGGTGCCCCCAGCCACCGGGATAGCCTGGGGAAAAGCCTCTGGAATGTCCGGTGACTAAAGCTGTGGAAAGGTGCCACAGCCGGGTTATCCCCCGTCCATCCCGTTCCGCGTCCCGGGCAAGTCCACAGCGCATTTAGCCAATTACTTGACTAATTTCCGGAGCTTCCAGAATTACCCACAGTCCGCACAGGCTCTACTAAGACTACTCTTTATTTATAAATATAAGAGAGAAGAGAGAGAAGAGATCCCGTGCTGGCCCGTCCCTTCTGGGCCGAAAGGCCGAATCGCGAACAGCCCGACGGAGCTCTAGCGCCTTGGCTAAACCGCGGGTAGACGTGGGCGCTCAATGCACGTTGTCGTCGCCAAGAAAGACCTGCTCCGAGTTCTCGCGCGCTGCCAGGGCGTCGCGGACAAAAAGAGCACCATGCCGGTACTCGGCAATGTCTTGCTCGAAGTCTCGGGCACCGATCAGCTGCGCTTGGCCGCGACCGATTTGTATCTCGCCGTGAGCGGCAAGATCCCCGCAAAAGTCGAGAGCGGTGGGGCAATCGCGATCGGCGCGCGTGACTTGTTCGAGCGCGTGAAGTTGATGCCTGATGGTCAGATTTCGATCGTCACCTCGGGCGGCGCAGCGACCACGATCCGCGCCGTCGGAGCTTCGCGCCGCTTCACGCTGCACGGCATTCCCGGTGAAGAATTCCCGAGCTTGCCGCAACCGGACGAAGCAGCCGCGCCGCTGACGATCCCGATCGCCACCGTATCTTCGCTGATCGCGGGCACTTACTTTTCGATTTCGACCGACGAGACCCGGCTGCATTTGAACAGCGCGCTGTTCGAGTGGGAAGGCGACCGCGTGCGCATGGTCACCACCGACGGTCATCGCCTTTCGAAAATGGACGCCGTTTTGCCTGGCAAACAAGCTTCGGCCACGATGCTCATTCCGCTGAAGGGCGTGCTCGAACTCAAGCGCTTGTGCGACGAGGCCAGTGAAGAGTCGGGCTCGAGCGAGATTCGCATCTCGCAGAGCGGTCCGAATGCCTTCTTCCAACTGGCAGGCTTCCAGTTCAGCGTGAAGCTGGTGGACGCGCAGTTCCCGCCCTACCAGCAGGTCATTCCCGAGCACAGCGAGCAGAAGGTGCGCGCGCCTCGCGCGCAGCTGGCGGACGCGCTACGTGCCGTCTCGGTGGCAGCCAGCGACCGCACGGGTGGCATCAAGCTCACGCTCGCCGGCGGCAAGATGCGCTTCGAGAGCGAGAACCCGGACAGCGGTGAAGGCTTCGACGAAGTGAACGTCGATTACGCGGGCCCCGAGCTCACGGTCGGCTTCAACGCGCGTTATTTCTTGGACGTGCTCAGCGCCATCGATTCGGAAGAAATCGAACTGGCGGTCAGTGGTGAGCTCGATCCAGCCGTGGTTCGCCCGGTGGGTGAGAGCACGACTTCGTATTTGTCCGTGATCATGCCGATGCGCATTTGACGCTCGGCGCGCTGACTCGGGTCATCACGTGACGGCGCTGATTCGCTTCCAGAGCGTGACGGCGCGTGCCTTTCGCAATCTGAGCCTCGTCGAGTTCGAGCCCGCGCCGGGGCTCAACGTCATCTCCGGGGACAATGGCCAGGGCAAGACCAGCTTGCTCGAAGCGTTGTACTTCGTGGCCGTGACTCGCAGCTTCCGCGCCGAGAAGCTCGAGAACTTGATTCAAGAGGGCGAAGATTTCGCCAGCGTGCGGGCCAAAATTCAGGACGGCGATCACACGCGCGAGCAACGTGCGGTGCTCGGCCACAAAGAGCGCAGCGTGCTGCTCGACGGAAAAAAGCCGGAGCGCTTGGCGGCTTACGCGACGCGTACTCCCGCGGTCGTCTTTCATCCGGGCGACGTCGAGCTCGTGAACGCCAACGCGGCAGCACGCCGCAAGCTCTTGGATCGCGTGGCTCTATACGTGGATCCGCACAGCAGCGACGCACGCCTGCGCTACACGCGCGCGCTGCGCGAGCGCAAGATGGCGCTCGATCTGCGCGGCCCGGAAGCGCGTGAGCTGTCCGCCTTCGAGCAGGTGATGGCCGAGCACGGCGCGCGCTTCGCTCGCGCTCGCAGTGAGGCCGCGGAGCGGCTGCTGACCGCGCTCGCGCCCGCCTTCTTGCGCATGGCCCAACCGGGCCTTCGGCTCAACGCCAAGTACCGTCCGGGCGGCACGCTGGACGCGGTGGAGTTCGCCGCTGAGCTGGCCGCGCGCCGAGCGCGTGACACCCGCCAACGCGCGGCCTCCTTTGGCCCACAACGCGACGAGATTCAGCTGGTCGTCGACGGTCGCTCGGCGCGCCATCATGCATCACAAGGTCAGCAGCGCATCTTGACTCTGGCGCTGAAGGTTGCCGAGCTCGAGTGCGTGCGTGAAGCTCGCCGCGCGCACCCGGTGCTGCTCCTAGACGACGTTTCGAGTGAGCTCGATCCGGCCAGAACTGGCGCTGTTTATGACTTCTTGCGCGAAACTCAGAGTCAAGTTTTCGTCACCACGACGCGGCCGGAATTGTTTCCGACGCCCGGTGTGAGTGGCCTCGAACGCGCCGATTGGCAGCTCGTTTCGGGAGCCGTCAAGAGACTCTGAATGCCACACCAAAAAAGCTGACCGCACCGACAAATCCAGCGGAATTTAGGCCGGATTCAGCTTGCGTGGAGCGCCCTTCGTGACTATAAAAAGTAGGTCGAATTCGAGACCTCTCCGGCCTTTTGCCGTGTCGGTTTCGGAAGCCAGACCAGGACCTCCAAGTTGACGACCGAGGCAGCAGAAGACCAACCGCGCTCCGCGGAGACCTACGACGCTCGAAACATCACCGTGCTGGAAGGCCTGGAGGCAGTGCGCAAGCGCCCCGGCATGTACATCGGTGACGTGCACGATGGCTCGGCCCTGCACCACCTGGTGTGGGAAGCCGTGGACAACGCGGTCGACGAGCACCTGGCCGGCTTCTGTGACGGCTTCACCGTCACCGTCCACTTCGACGGCTCGATCACCGTCGAGGACAACGGCCGCGGCATCCCGGTCGGCATCATGGAAGATCGCGGCGTCAGCGCAGCCGAGGTCGTGATGACCGTGCTGCACGCGGGCGGCAAATTCGACCATTCCAGCTACAAAGTCTCGGCCGGTCTGCACGGCGTGGGCGTCAGCGCCGTGAACGCCGTGTCGGAGGTCTTGCGCCTGGAAATCAAGCGCGAGGGCAAGGTCTGGTTTCAGGAGTATCGGCGCGGCGTACCGCAGGCGCCGCTGGCCGCGATCGGCGAGTCGGATCAAACCGGCACCAAGGTCACCTTCAAGCCCGACCACGAGATCTTTTCGAACCTCGAGTACAACTACGACATCCTCGCCAATCGCCTGCGGGAGTTGTCGTTCTTGAACTCCGGCCTGGGCGTCCGCTTGGTCGACGAACGCGCCACCGGCCGCAGCGACACCTACCAGTACAAGGGCGGCATTCGTGAGTTCGTTTCACTCTTGGCCCAAGCCAAGGAGCCCGTTCACGAAGACGTGATCTCCTTCACTGGTGAGTTCCCGACCGGCGACGGCAAAGGCACCGCCGTGGTGGATTTGGCGCTGCAGTGGACCAACTCCTACGCGGAGCAAATCCTGCCGTACACCAACAACATCCACAACAAGGATGGCGGCACTCACTTGACGGGGCTACGCGGGGCGCTGACTCGCTCGCTGAACAACTACGGCACCGCCAATAATTTGTTCAAAGAGGCCAAAACCGGCCTGACCGGCGACGATACGCGTGAAGGCGTGATCTGCGTGATTCACGTCAAGCACCCGGACGCCAGCTTCGATTCACAGACCAAATCCAAGTTGGTCTCGAGTGACGTGAAGGGCATCGTCGAGAACGCGGTCACCGAGCACTTGCGCGTGTACTTCGAAGAGCACCCGCAAGTCGCGCGTAAGATCTTGGAGAAGGCCGTGATGGCCGCCAAGGCCCGTGATGCCGCCCGCAAGGCGCGTGAAGTCGTGCGCAAGGGCGTGCTCGACGGCTCCTCGCTCTCGGGTAAGCTCGCAGATTGTCAGAGCAAAGATCCGACCATCTCCGAGATTTACATCGTCGAGGGTGAGAGCGCCGGCGGCAGCGCCAAGCAGGGTCGCGATCGGCATTTCCAAGCCATTTTGCCGCTCAAGGGCAAGATTTTGAACGTCGAGCGCGCACGCCTCGATCGCATGCTCGCTTCGCAAGAAGTGGCCACGCTGATCTCCGCGCTCGGTTGCGGCATCGGTGACAACGGCGGCTTCGATATTTCGAAGCTTCGCTATCACAAGATCATCCTGATGACGGACGCCGACGTCGACGGTAGCCACATTCGCACGCTGCTCCTGACCTTCTTCTATCGCCAGATGCGCGATGTGATCGAGAAGGGCTACCTGTTCATCGCCCAGCCGCCGCTGTTCGGCGTGCGCAAAGGCAAGAAATACCAATACCTGAAGGATCAGTCGGCGCTCGACCGCTTCTTGATGGAAAATGGCATCGAGGACATGGCCGTGCAGGCGAGCACGGGCCACACCTTGTCGGCCCCGCTGTCCGGCTTGCCGCTGTTCAACCTGGCCTCGCGCCTGCGCGCGATGCGCAACATTTTGGCCAAGATCGATCGCCGCTGTGATGCGCGCGTGGTGGCCGCGCTCCTGCGCGCCAAGGCTATGACCTTGGCTGATTTCCGCAATCACCAAACGGTGGAAGCCGCCGCGCAGAGCCTGCAAAAGTACCTAGAAGAGCGCTATCCCGACCTAATGCCGCTGACAGTCAGCGTGGAATGGGAGAAGGCGCACGACGCGGGTCGCTTGAGCGTCAAGTTCCGTCCCGGAGCCTCCGCGCGTCCCGCCGTCGCCGATTGGGAGCTGGCCGAGTCCGCGGAATATCAAGAGCTTTTGTCGATCGAAGAGGACATCCGCTCGATCGGCGCGATGCCTTACAGCGTCAAAGTCGGCGATGGCGAGCCGCGCATTTTGCCGGATCCAGAGGCGCTCGAAGCGTTCATTTCCGAGCGCGGCCGCAAGGGCATGCAGATCACCCGCTACAAAGGCCTGGGTGAAATGAACGCGGACCAA